>Ga0209367_1012343_pt1 | contig 11186 bp, 6 predicted proteins | sample WorMetLIZISLAND2_FD_187412 | JGI IMG/M metagenome (GOLD analysis project Ga0209367, IMG submission 187412) | Marine gutless worms symbiont microbial communities from Max Planck institute for Marine Microbiology, Germany - Olavius geniculatus... ... | reverse complement strand
TCTTTGAACCTAGGGGGTCGGGACTTGAAATGCTAAAATCTACGTTAAATGCTGAAAATTTCATACGCAGGTTGTCTTGGTCTATCTCCAACCATTTCGTCGCAATTCGGTGTTGAAATGTGCGCTGCATCCAAAAATTGCGAAAAATTCACTAAAAACCTCTTTTTGAGGGGTTCAAGGTCGTTCAAGGTCATCGATGTTGATAAATTCAAAAAGCCTGTCACCAGTGTTTGTTACGATAAGCAGCATGTATGTAACTATCTGCAACCGTTTTCACATTATTCGAGCCAATAACGGCAAAATGACGTTTTTTAGGGGGTACCCCTCTTTGACGCCCTCGTTCGAGGGGAACCCCTGCACCCAGTGGCATGAAATTTTGTCACGATAAACTAGAGACCTTGGGGCAGCCCACAGTGCAGATTTCGTGATCCTAGCTTGCACCGTTTTGATACAGCTCACGAGTGTGACAGACAGACAGACGGACGGACGGACAGACGCCCAGACGATGGCAAAGACGCGCGAAGCATCCTGCTTTCGCGCGTAATAAAAGCGAATAGTCGATGAGTATGAAGTATAGATAAAGTAAAAAAAAATTCAACTGGTATAAGTTTAGTCCGTGTAAAAAGTCTGTAAATAGACCTTAGCTGTTTGTTGTGGATATGATTTGCTTTTAGCCGTGAGAATTTAAAAAAAAAACTAAGGAACGACAAATGGTAAAAAACGAAATGAGTGACAAAGAAAACAACAAGGAAAAATAGTAATCTAAAAGCCAAATGTTTTGTGAAACAACTTGTGCGACTTTCTGTACTGCAGTGAACTGAATTATGTGAACTTAGTGAATTCGTCACTGAAGTTAGCCCAGAAAATTGATCTTAGAAAAGTGGACTCCATGCCTTGCTGTTGCCAATTGATTGACATGGGGAGTGGGAAAGCTTAATGTTAGTGTTAGTCTGCAGCGGTCGCCTAAAGCCCAAGTTATCGTTCTGATTGACGAAATCCGACAAATGCTAATCGAATACGGCGCAATTTTAGCTACATCGAACGATAAGTGATGAAATGGCGGCATCGAAATTTCGAATTTCATAAAGTACGGCTTCCAGGCGCGGGTCAAATTAACGAGTGCAACAGACAAAGCGAGCGCCTGTGATATCGGCCTATATGATGCAGACTTTCAGACCTTGTCTGAAGTTTGTAAGCAATCGAAGTCATGGTGATTAGGAAGCCGTAATAGGACTCTACGTGAGTATACTGAGATAAATACTTCCACGATAATAGCGCAAAGACTCAACCGCCAGGAATAACTGCTATGCCAACAACTTTTAGTTCGAAATGTCACAGGCCAAGAAACGACGATAAAATAATGCAAATATCGCATAATCTTGGCTCGTAGTTGTAGGCTGTACCGTATAAGCCCACCTCAGAGTTGCTACAGAGTGGCTCCTGCCATATGGGATCACACAGTGTTACTTGCCACCTGTCACAGGTGAACGCACCTTGCCATAACCGCAGCCAGACAAGCCGGTACTCGACTTAGCTATACCCCGTTGGGATGGAAGGCTGAGTTGACGTCGGTGATGGTTATATACCGACATGGCTTACCTATTCTCAGACAATCACCCATCCAAGTAGTAACTTCTGAATATAGGTCATACACTGTGTGTATAGGTTTGAGTGAGGTGTTGCTGCGTCAGGCAGTTGCCGCAGGCTGGGTCGCTCATCATCAGCAGAGTTTCACCAATCGCGTCAACGCAGCAGCAGCATCCAACTCCTTGCACGTCGATCAGCAACAGGCCAGTCATGGGCAAAAGTCAACTAAAAGCTTGCTAACTAGCAGTTTAATTTATATATTTTAGTTACATGTGTAGTCCAATTAAAATAAAATAGTTTTAATTAGTTAAAACAATAGTTTAAATATTAATCATTAGTTCCAAATTAAATAGTTTAATTTTTTTAAAATAGTTGAATCAGTTGTACAGTTATTTTGCATAAGATATCACTAAACTGAGTGTAGGATCTGCTGCAAGAGTGAATAAAAATAAATTAATAAATTAAGACGGTGACTTATTTATTTGTATATTTTATTTTTTAAATGTTTTAAATGTAGCGACTGCCCACAGCATTATTTCGTCATCAACAATGTTGCACCAATTTATCCCAAAACTGAAGAAAAAAGTTTAATTACAAAATTATTACTTTGGTTAACAATATTGCAGAAGTAGTTGCCAGCAACAGTTTGATTAATTTGTTTGTTGAAATGTTGTTATAGTTCGATTAACTTTTTCATTAAGTTGCCCGTCGATGCTGTAGAAGCGCAAGAGACGTCACCGGACAATCTTTAGTGAGTACCAGCTCGATGAGTTGGAACGAACGTTTCAGAAGACTCACTATCCGGACGTCGTGTTGCGTGAACAGCTTGCAGTCAGGGTTCAACTCAAGGAGGAACGCGTCGAGGTCTGAACCCAAACATAATGGGGCTTTCTAGTACTGACACTGTTCGCCTCTGTAATTCTACTGATAGGCCTACATTTAAACGACATTTAAAAATTCATTTATTTAACCTGCTTTAGCCTAGCGTCATCAAGCCCCTCTTTATCTTCGGATGTTGCATTATATTATTATTATTATTAACACTAGTCTACTACTACGGCCACGGAAACAATGTCTGTGCTTCCGGCTGCCGTCCGTCGTTAGAAGAAAAAACTGCTATTTTGTATGGACACCTCACGTAAAAAGCGTCGCTAGAAAAGTGAAGCCTATGTAGATCAGTTGGGTTTACTGGAAGGTAACAAAAAAAACAAAAAGCACAAGATAGCACAAAATAAAGATGAACCGTAGCTATTAGCTAACAGTAATGTTAGAGAGTGAGATTTGTCACTGGAAATTTGTCAGTCGGCGACGTATACTGTTGTGGCCGAAATGACAAAAAACCCGGCTGTCGCTAGGATAGCCGACCGTACTGGTTGTCATTGACGTTGCAGGTCATCCAAGGTCAATCATTTTCATCTCATCTAAAAGGGTGTATGCTATTACTTATTAGTGATGAATAGCAACTTTGGTCTTATCTCGCACCGTTTAGCCACAATAGCGCGTATTGATTTTTAACGTCATCCAAGGTAAGTGATTTCCATCTTATGTGAAAGGACGTATGCCACTTCTTATTAGTAATTAATAGTAACCTTAGCCCTATCTTTCACCGTTTCCGAGATAGGGCCACTTATGGCTCGAAACTTTTAACTGAAAATTGCGGCCAAACCGCTGCAGATGGAGACATGGTTACTATTGACAGCATAGGAATTCGTTAGTGTCCTATCTGACGGAACCATCGCCGACCCACTACGACTTATCTTTTAGCCACAAAACATCCGTGACAGACAGACGGACGGACAAACGGACGACAACCACGCCAATAGTTCGACCGTTATCTGTGTACGGTCGGCTAAAATGAACACTTAAGTGACAATATTATAGTAACACTGTTTATGGTTATGATCTCAGCCACAACCAGTCCTTGGCGTAAGAAGACAGATCGCTGATTTGCATGGATAAACGCTCCTTCAAACTGTCCTACGTCGGTCGCTGGATTCAAACTCTTTCCGACGTCTATCACGATGCCTGTCCACAGCGACTGCAACATAAAAAATATTACAAGTGAACGCATTGTAGGCCTATCCAAATTACCAGAATTTGTGCTTTTTGCTAATAGCCTCTTTATATGGGCACCCCGTGCCCATATTTGGGGCACTGTCTCTTTATATGGGCACGCTCTGTAGATTTTTGACGTGCTCCTGAGAAAAAAAGTACTACCTGTAGTTGACGTAACTGATGCCTATATATTGAGCACAGTATGATAACTTAACAGCAAGACACTTAAAAGTTGTCTTGGCAACAAATACTTGGTTGTTATATGGGTTTTTCCTTAGTGTGCCCATAAATGGGCCATAATAGGCGTCTTTCTCGCACATCAGATCCCTTATGACGCTGTAGGCCTAGTTAGTGTACCAACTGAAGCTAAATGCAATATTTGTCAGTTTTGCAATAATTAGCGCGAAAAAGCGCTGCGCATGACGCGAACGCGCACTTATTATCTTGTACTAACGACGCGCGAGTAAATCGATTAAGATTTCTACAGCGGTCAATATCGACTGATCGAACGTCTTTTATTAAACGTAGTAGAATTCCTCACACACCAATTGATAGGCTATAGGCCTACTAATAGTTCCGTTCCCACTTGTACTTAGAGTCCTATAGCCGTCGTCCATGTACGCTATGTCGAATATCAAATCTGCAGTAGGCCTAATGTTTTCGGTGACCATAATATCCGGTTCGATTCGATATCAGTTCAGCATTTGTACATCTTGTTAAATACATTAAGCAGCAGCTCTAGTGTGTTGTATAGGCCTGAGCCTAAAACCACGTAGCTATTGACATGGCCACGAGGCATTATGATCGACTTGGTTTCAATAAGACTTCGATCTCGCGCGGGTCTGTAAGTGAATAGGTCGTATTGGAGCATAATAGCCGATCGTTGGCGGATGTTAATCTGAAAATATTGTTAGCCAGCCCGCCTCAACCGGCGTTCAATACGGTGTAGACCGCTGTTCGATTGGTAGCTATAGGCGAAACTCCTATTAGCCGAACGATTAGTAATCGACTTGTAGACGTGGACATGGTTGGAATTGGAAGACATTTCTGATAGGTCAGTGGGGGTTCTAGTCTGCAAAATCTGGGGGAGAAGGGGGAACGGCCCTATGTCGATCGCGGTAGCGCGAGCCTATAACGGCGGTCTGGGGGCAAAGCCCAAGCGGGATCCAGGGGCAAAGCCCCTGGTCAGGGGGTCAGGGGTTTTTGGACGTTCGACGGAAGCCGCAAATTTGCCCAGTTTTCTAAAATTTGGAAACGCAAAGAAATAAGATATTTGTGTTCTTTGCAAAAAATCATGGGTGGCTATGAAACTGGGGGGGCTGGAGCAAAACTAATGGAGGCTGTGCCCCCGGCCCGGGCCTAAAACCGCCACTGTGATAGGTCTACTAAACAAGCTCTAAAGAAATTCGGTAAAAGGCGAAATCGCCGTCCAACCAATTCCTCGATTGTATTCGCCAGCTGGCAGCAGCAATTTCCAATTGCACGTTTTGGCCAGGAGTCTGATCCCCCAAATCTTCTTTTGTCCATCTAACGCAATGTGTCATCGGACCACACATGTGTGTCTGCCAAATAGCGTCTAAATCCGTCGAAGGGTTTAAGAAGGGTGTGCGAAAATGACAGACAGACAGATCTCACAACAAAAAATGTCTAGCTAGTAGGCCCCCCTATAGGCCTAAACGGAATCCCGATTCCGCCTAAAATTGACGACACACAAACTGAAACTGGGAACGTAGGCCTAATACAGTAGCAAACAGCCAAAATAGTGTACTGTATGCTAGCGTTTATTACACATTTACAAGTTTGTTATGTTCGGCGTAATTACAAATTTAACAACATTGTCGTTTAAACTGATTTTTGATGTTATAATTTTTGACAACTACTGACCTAAGACAAGTTCGCACCGATCTTGATTTTTATGCGTTTTTATCTTCGTGTTAGGAGTCAGTGCGGCAGAGACAAAGAGACGGAGGGACGGACCAGCAAGACACGTAATGCGGCCTATGGGACGTCTGCACAGTAAACGACACGCATGAGCTGGTACTTGGCCAATCAGACTAGACGGGTTAGCTGATCTCACTGGCCCGTGACACTCAGAGTGATTTCAGCGGCAAATCGATCGACCTCTTTGCCGATTCGCCATTGCGCAATTCGAGTGATTGAATACTCACTCGGCCCACCACTAATCTGCTAATCGTCGTCGACGTCGTTTTGGTCGAAACAGTGAATTGATGCTGAATTAATGTTCTACTGCTGCTGACCTCCCCTTACAAATTATTGCTATTATATGTATTATGCCGTTCATGCATCTGTCATAATAGGCCGCATTACGTGTGTTGCCGGTTCGTCTGTCTGTCCTTCACGGGCTCATAACTCGAGAACAGAACTTGTAATAAACAAATATGTTGTGTGTTTCCCACTTTAAACCGATTTTAGCTTTTAAGGTCAGAGATCAAGGTCACCGACGTTAAACTCGTTCCTCTCCCAGAAAATATAGTGCATTATAATTTATCTAGCGTAAGTGTTTAATTACAGCTACCCGGTTTCGGCGGTACCGCGAGCCAGCCCAGGGCATACCATGGCGCTTAAATGTAAAAGTAGACTTTTAGTTGAAATTGAGAATGAGTAGTTGCTCTACGTACATAGATAGGCGCACGACCGCGTGTGATGTCGGAACTGAGCAGGGTTGAGACACCCGGCAGATATCCAGAAAACGGTGAATTTTATTTGGTGTGAAGTAAACTTACTTTAAAACTACCGAAAACTCACCGCCGAAGCATCCCGAACAGTCCAATTTTAGCTTCAGCAACGAAATCTCTCATTACGGTTGTTTTTTTTTCAACTTGAAACATATGAATTTGCCACGTGTTTGGGTATTTATTTACTATGTGGAAAGTACTCGGCAGTGTCAGGTTGCGCCTTTTTTAACAAAAACGCAATAAAACCCACCAAAGATATGGTTGTCTCAAAACCGGATGTTTTTTAAACCTAGCACTGTGACATCACACGTTTAAATTTCGATGCGGCAGCGGCAATGTTTTCTGCATAGATGTCAAAAATATTCATTTGCAAATAAAAAAAAACCCAAAAACATGTTTTTATTCTTCCATAAAAACATTATAAAAAAATTATAAAAACATTTTAGAATAATTAAACTGCAGATTTTTCCAATCGGTACTTTTTACTTTGGACATTTTTTATTTTATATAACCGTGATTATGGTACATACTCAATTATGAACTAAACAATTAAATGTCAGAACAAATACTAAGTATACTGGTCACGTTAACAGTTTTTAACACATCCGTAGCAATTTGTTCTAACGATTTAACAAGAACAATAAACATGACATTAAAAAGGACAAAAAACATTTAAAAATAAAAAAAACAACAAAAGATAAAAAAACATTGAAAAAATAAAAAGCATAAAACATGTTTTTTATACCTTTATTAAAAAACATTACAAAATGTTTTAACATTTATGGTTCTGTGCAGGTATGGTTCAAGAACCGAAGAGCAAAGTGGCGAAAGCAGCGCCGGGAGGGTGTGCCATCTCTTAGCAACAACAGCAGCTGCAGCAGCAGCAGCATGAAAACCTCGTCATCGCGTCAACATTATCATAATTATCATCATTATTCTATTGACACTAACGACGTGATGGGGAATACCAACGGCGTCGCGGGTTAGAATAGAGGCAAATATGCTGCAAATTTCCGACAGAGGAGATTAAGGCCGGGTGCTGACAATTTTTATTTTGCTTCCAAATTTTCCCAAAATGGGGGTTTTTAGTTTTACCTCAAATTTGGCGTTTTTGGACGAATATTTTCCTCTAGTAAAAAATTGTCCGACAAAATTTAGAGGGACGCCGGCTGATCGACGCCTGAAGGCCGCCTGCTGGACGACGTTAATTTTGAAACAGTCTCATTATTTTTGCCAGGACTACTTATTTTATCAACTGGCCCACCGGTCGCTGTATTTTGTATAGGATCGTTAATAAGGAGGCCTACATGTATGTTGTCATCAGAGCGTGGTCTGTCTGTCCGTTCGTTTGCACTCTGCTGTCTGTCGCACTCAGACACGAGGTTTTTAAGGAAAGTGTCTTGGTTTTAGGTTTTAGGTTTTAAACAAGAAATTTGAGCTAGTGCTCACGAGACGCGCGAAAGCATATAGCAGTTCCTGTTCGCAGGTAATCTTAGTCTATCTTCATCCATTTCGTCGTAATTCACTATGCTGCAGCCAAAAATCGTCAAAAAATCGCGTTAAATCAATATTTTTAGGGTTCAAGGTCATTCAAGGTTATCGATGCTAACATTTGTAAGAAGCTCCTCATCAGTGCTTGTTATGATAAGCAGCATGGCTGTGCCTATCTGCAACCATTTACACGCTAGACAAGCCAACAGAGTATAAATAACCACTTTTTACAGGGGCACCTCTCGTTGACACCCACGTGCGCAAACCTGCTTGAATCTAGAGGGTCCGGACTTGGACTGCTAAAATCTACATTCCATGCTGAAAATTTCATATGCAGGTTGTCTTGGTCTATCTCCAGCCATTTTGGCGCAATTTACTCTTCAAATGCGTGTCGCACCGCAAAATTGTGCAAAAAATTCACTAAAAACCACTTTTTGGAGGGTTCAAGGTCGTTCAAGGTCATCGATGTTGATAAATCTCAAAAGCCTGTCACCAGTGCTTGTTATGATAAGCAGCATGTCTATCTGCAACCGCGTTCACGCTACACGAGAGAATTGCGCTAAAATATCCACTTTTTAAAGGGGGTAGCGGGTAGATGTCTTTGACGCCCGCCTGCGCCGGCCTCCTTGAACCTAGGGCGTCGGACTTGGATTGCTAAAATCTACGTTGAGTGGTGAAAATTTCATACGCAGGTTGTCTTGGTCTATCTCCAGCCATTTCGTCGCAATTCAGTGTTGAAATGTGCGCTGCATCCAAAAATTGTGAAAAATTTACTAAAAACCTCTTTTTGAGGGGTTCAAGGTCGTTCAAGGTCATCGATGTTGATAAATCGAAAAAGCCTGTCACCAGTGCTTGTTATGATAAGCAGCATGCATGTATCTATCTGCAACCGTTTTCACGTTATTCGAGCCAATAACAGCAAAATGACGTCTTTTTAGGGGGTACCCCTCTTCGACGCCCTCGTTCGAGGGGAACCCCTGCACCCAGTGGCACGAAATTTTGTCACGATAAACTAGAGACCTTGGGGCAGCCCAAAGTTAAGATTTCGTGATCTTAGCTTGCACCGTTTTGATACAGCTCACGAGTGTGACAGACAGACGAACAGAGGGACAGACGGATAGACAGACGCCCAGACGATGGCAAAGACGCGCGAAGCATTCTGCTTTCGCGCGTAAAAAAGTCTTATGTTTTTAAAGGTTTTAAAGGGTTTCTAAAGGTTTTTGAAGTTATTTTGGTTTGGTGTCTAATGAACTCCGTACACAAAATTACTACCCAAGAAAAAACACGTTATACACCCTCTTAGGGCCTATGAGTGAACGACATAATGACGTGATTGACGTCATAACTCAAAAAATCACGATTAAAGTGTGAATAAATAATATGATATCTACTATATTTCATAAAAACAAAAAACCTAATAACCTAAAAACTGGACTTAAGGTTTTAATGTTTTTAAATCGTAAAAACAGGTTTTCTCGGACCAATTTTCCAGCGTGTTCTTCAAATAAACTTCGCAATACAAACGAACTATTGTACAGGTTAAAATGACACTGTGACAAGACAGAAACAAAAAAGCCCAGTTGTCGCTAGGATAGACGACCGTACATCCCCAAATTTGAACATGAAACCTTTTAAATTTTTTTAAAAAACGTGCATTGAAAAGCTCATCAAGAACTTTGAAAAGTGTGCACTTTTGAAACCACAAAAAGGAGTTTATATTATAGTGATTGTAGTTTAATTAGTTAGTTGGCTATAGTGCTATGGTCTTATGACACTTTGGTTAAATTGAAATTTAAGAAAGTTCTATCTGTTGTCTACATTATAGTTCTAGATATAATGCACCTACAGCATTAGGCATTCAGCAGGAGGTTAAACAAACTGTGCCAACGTTTTTTTTTATTCAACGTTTTGAACGCTTTTTTATTCCTGTTACGTTTTTAATGTGTTTTAATTTTTTTAAACGTTTTTACATCTAGGTATATGCTTTTGATAGCATCTTGTTGTTCAATAACTGGCGTGGTAGGCACTACTTCAAGTACATGTCTGTTATTAACAAAACATCGTCAGAATAAATAAAATGTTTAAACTTTTGCAGCTGCTACGCATGTACTAAAATCTGCAAAATAATATTTACACAGCACAAAGTCAAATACTTTGGCCGTTAACGAAAAATAAACGTCCAAAAGTACTGTTGCAGTGTGAGCACTTTTCATTTGTAGTCGTGCTATCAAGCAGCAGTATTAAAAGTAGGCCTACTACAACACTTTGTTGGCGTTTATTTGTGTGTTGACTGAGTGGCGCCGCCGACTCGAGCCGCGTCGCCGCCGGAAAATGTTGGCGCCGCCGCCAGCCGAATTTTCGACAGCGCGCCGACTCGAGCCGGCTCGCCAGCCGGATTTTACTGCCGCCAGCCGAAAACGGTTCGGCGGCGCGGCTGAGAGGTCTACTCGAGAGTCTCGAGAGCTTCAACGTCTCGCCGAGACGTTTTCCGTGACGTATGGTGAAACACATTGACAATGACATTGACAATACGGATTAATTATTAAACTCGCACCATGCATAAGCGATTTCTATTTGTGATATTGTGGGTTTTTGCATTTTATTTAGACAATTATCACTGAATAATTAGGCCTAACGGCTTGCACCATAAAAAAAAATTGCAACTGCAGTGCTGTAGACATGAGCCATTATGTTTATCGCAATTTGCAAGCAACTGAAATTAGCAAACTAGGCCTACGTATACGTCGTCTACATTTGGCTGATAGTAGGTTATTCATTAGGCCTATGACATCATATACTTTATTTTCATTGCGACTAGGTTATGACGAAAAAAGACTGGCATGACATAATTCTGCTTTATAATAAATAAGTAAATGAAATAGTAAAACTAAAAAGACTGGAAACGAATATGCCTAAGCCAGAAAATGTCATGCTGGTTAGCATCGCTCTAACTGCAGCTACATACGTATGCACGGCGCATTCCTGCACAAAACGTCTCGACGAGACGCAATGGCCCGAGATCGGAGATGAGACCTACTAAGCCGAGACCGAGACATATTGCTCCGAGACCGAGACGTTGAGGATTTTGTCCGAGACCGAGACGAGACGTTAGACTGTCTTTATTGTAATCCTTCGTGGTGTGACCATAAGAATACACTTATTTTGTATCTCGACATGTTAATTTTTCTGTAATCTGTAACTTACAAACTGAAAACGTTGCCGTATCGATTATCTGGTAAATTATCCGGATATTGTTGCAGCCACATCCCATTTTGACTTGGTTCGGTTTACATCTGTGTTTTAACAGGTTTTATTGTGTTGTCTTATTCGTATGTTTTTTTGGGGTCCATGTAAGAG
>Ga0209367_1012342_pt1 | contig 11186 bp, 17 predicted proteins | sample WorMetLIZISLAND2_FD_187412 | JGI IMG/M metagenome (GOLD analysis project Ga0209367, IMG submission 187412) | Marine gutless worms symbiont microbial communities from Max Planck institute for Marine Microbiology, Germany - Olavius geniculatus... ... | reverse complement strand
CTATGTTTCTCCTCTAACTTCCAGCATGCTTTTCGCGGATGTACGTTTCTTTCGTAACAGGCTTACTATTTCTTTGCACTGCAAGCTACATTACGTGACTGTATAACATTTTAAGCAGTTTGCGTTGTATTGAAAAAAATTGCACACATTCACTGTGCGTAATCGTTGCTTAGCAACATGGATAGAGCCGTTGGCGTGGCATTGCGTAAGCCGATGACTAATGCTATCGTACATTTCACAGTCAGCTGCAACTGAATACCGCACAACAGAACGAATCTTAATCATAAGCGCCCAACTATCTTATAAACGAATTGTCGCAATGCATGCTGGATACTAAGAGAAAAAGTCAAGAGATTGCGATTGGCTGTCGGCGCTGAAGCGGTGGTAAAAAAAGCAGTTATTAGTGATGGACGACATTTAAAAAGGTGACCACGGTCATCTTGAATTTACTACTTTTTTCGATTCTAGTGACATGATCTATTTTCAGTAGCAACTAACCACATTCCTGCAAAATTTTGTAAACTTTTTTCAGTCGGCAGCTGATTTGTTATGTTTGTGTTAAAATACAAAATGGTGGCCGTCGCCATGTTTAATTTCATTTTTGTTCGATTTATAATAATAATAACTAACAATTTGGCGCAAAGCCCAACGTGAGTCCGTCCGGCGCTGTAAGTCCGATTAAGGAAAATTAGGGGGGGAGTAAAATTTTCTCGGCACTAAAGTCACGTAACCCGAACTCAAATGCATTGGCATACGCCGAACGCGCATTGTCAACTTAAGGTAGATCAACATAAGCGCTTATAACTTTGTTCGTCGTGGACCGAATTTTAACCCTAGCTTACACTCTAGTCCAGCCTACTAGGCCTTGGTTAGCTCTCACTTTTTGTCCTTACCTTTGTCTTTGTTTCTCAGCCCTACCTTACACTCTAGTCTTCTTTGTCTAAGCCATCTTAGCTCTGGTGCCTCAGCCTACCTTTTTTGTTTAGCTCTACCCATAGCTTGCCTAACTAAGCATTTTTCCAGGCCGGTCCTTAGTTAGCTCTGGCTCTTCGACCTTACTTAATTTAGCCTTAGCCTTCGCGCTACTCCTTGTTATTGGCCAGCAGGTCTTTGTTTGGCTGCTAACTAAGCATTTTTTTCACACCGGTGCCTGGTTAGCTCTGGCTTTTTGTCCAGCCTTAGTTTAGCCTTAGCCCCGCCCCCCATAGGCTAGCAGGTCTTTGTTTCGTCCAATCAGCCTGTTAGCCTACGGCCTAGCCAGCCTGTTAGCCTACAGCCTAGCCAGTTGTGCCTTATATAAATCCGTCTTTTGTCGCCCATCCGCATTCAGTCTACGGACAACCATCGAACGAGAAACATGGAACCATATCACTCAGCGACGACAGAACCGTATCGGTGAAGAAGAAGGAAAGTCAGTGGACGGTCGTCATCAAGCCGAAAAACTCCGTGAAAAAATTCATCGAGTTTACACCTTACCGGTGAAAATATTACCATTATTTTACATCATATTTTATTTTTTCATCGTATTTGTTGCATACATAGTTTGCGTTTTTGCACACTCGCTAATAATTTTGTTTGCTTACGTTGCAGATAGGCTCAGTTTTGCCTCGGTTTTGACGAGATCGATGCTCAAGTCATCGCAGTACACAAGAACGCCAACGAAAACGATCCACCCGTCAACTATCGTCAGCATATCGGTGGCGGATGTTACGTGTCGGTTATCACATGCTTCAAGTGCGTCGATTTTTGTCAGTTCTACGTACCCTTTGGTGACACCGAAATCAAGCCAACGCGCAAAGTTATCGCTCAGCGCCTCGCGGAGTGGGATCAAATGAAAAAAGTGATAGAGCTCGTCAACATTGCCTATACGGCGTTGGCCAATGCCCTGCTACTTCGGAAACGATCACCAGAATCAGCTCGGTGCACTGCACTGCAATCCGTTCACGCAGTAAGCTGATTTCTGCTGCGTCAGCATCACGTTTGCACTGGCGTTTCGACTACAATACATCGAACATTTCAGCCATACTCCTCACTTGCTCGCAGGTCACTCTACAGTTCGTATCGCTTTTCCTTATTACCGCCAAGTATGGACGATCGCGAAAGTCGACACTACGACCCTAAAATTCATCGCAAACTACACCACAACGCCAACCGTTTCGTTCTGCGAAGATACGACGGCAGAATCAGTGTTGCTGGTGCAGCGTTGCGTTCAAGGACGTGAGACCGCAGTTTGTCATCGCTCACCAGAAGTTGTACGTTTACGGACGCTTAAAGATCAGCAAGCGTATCCTCACCACGCAACGCGACATGTTCTATCATTGCGATCCGGACTGCATACAGCCCCGCTATCCCTACTTTTACATGTGCGACATCGTAACCAATCCTGCGGTCACACGTCATCTCGACGAGTGCGATATCAAACATTTGCATTCGCTGGGCATTTTTTTGTAGTTACAACATTTCTAGCTTTAGCTTGTAGAGTAGAATATGTGTTTGCATATATGTGCATGCTTGTAGTAGTTTGTTCTCGTATTCGTCTCTATTCGTGCGTATTATTATTATTATCGTTCGCTTATTGTCTAGTTTATCGCAACGTATAATTATGCTAATATGTATGCAATCGGTTAGCGCTTTTCGTCGTCGTAATAACTCGTACTTTTTCAAGTTAACAGTATACGCTAGTAATGTTGTACATAATCTACTACTGCTATTCATGTATGTGTATGCCTGTTTGTGAAGAAATAAAACACAAGTTTGTCGTACAAAGTCATTCGTTTATTTATTTATTTATTCAACACACGACACACAAATTTATGAGCTAATACATCGTTAAGCACAGTGTCTGTAGTAAAACGGTTCACAATTTTAGGCATATCTATGCCCCTACTTCTAAGTACGCAATAGCAAATACAATAGTGTCCGCAGAATCTACTAATTGCACTCTGCAATTGTCTGCTGTTAAAAGTCCACGACGACGGGCAGTGTTCGTTCATATAACGTTCAAAATTTGCGGTAGGAGGTTCGCCGAACGAATCGAAATATACTCCGCAACCGTCGTTCACCCACATGCACACCCGGTGACGCCCGGGTTTATGCAATTCATCGGTGTTGACGACCAGTAGACGAGGTTTCGAGGGTAACGTGTCGGCACTGAATACTCCGTCAAAGTCTTTAACACGTGCACGCCTCAGCACGCCTTCTATCTCTCTCGTGTTTATACTCCAAAGTCGAAGACGACGTTTCTGTTGCGGTCTATCCCGATGACGTTTTCAAATTCCGCGTAGGCGATCACCGTCATCGTGGCATCCAGAGCTTAGCTGAATTTCAACGCCAGGCGTACGCTGCCTTGTCTCGCCAGGTTAAAGTGGTCGTCTTCGCCTCAATCGGCTGTCAGGTCGAACGCGTACAGGCTGTATCCGTTTGCGTATTCATCGCGGGTGATGAACAGTCCTTCGTTGGCACCCAGTTTGCCCGTTCCGGCAGAGATGGTGTTGTACGCTCTTATATACTCTCCGGTTGCAAAGTTTAACTGGATGGGTCTCAGGGCGTGTTGCTGCTGGCCGTCCAGGTATAGTCCGATCTTGTGCAGGTTGAAATGTGCAAAGTTGAACGGATTTCTATCTGTGTTGCCGTTAAATGCTCTGTTGTCGACCAGGCCGATCACGATGCGCGTGGGTAATTGTCCGGAAAACAATTTCTCGTGGTTCATATCCAGGTAATTTTGCGGAATGGTAAACGATTTGCACACCAAGCGACGAATGGGGTACTTTGCTGTTCCACGCTCCATAGCTTTAGCGTGAGCCAGGAATACCGAAGGCATCACCTTCACTTTTCGCACAAACAGCGACGCGTGCGTGATCTTGAGTTTGTAATTAGCGTCTCCCATCAGGCAAAATGTGTCTTTGCTGCGAATTAGTTTAATCTTTACGCCGACCTCGTTCAACATGTATCTGTCCTGAAAGAAGATGTCCGCGTGAAGACGACCCATCGTATCGATCACTCGACTTTCTCGCGCCATACGACGTCGTGCAGCCAGCCCCTTGTTAACCGCGTTTTCGTCTTCAAAATCCACACTATCCATATTGCCGGCGGTGTCTTTGTAGTATAGGGCGGATGTCAGCTGGGATTTTTTGGCGTCCATGCCGTAACTCAGCAGCGTCTCGATCATGGCCCGATACGGATACGTGTTGGTCGAGAAAGTTATCAGCGTGCCGTTGAGCGAGATGTCCACCTGCGAAAACAGGCTGTGCAGAAACAGATTGACCGGGCCCACTACGGAGTCGGCAGCAAGGTCCGTGTCATTTTCGTGAGTCACTTTGGCTTTCACGTGCAGCATGGTGTTTGCAAAGTCGACGTAGTCGTCTCCCGAACCGCTCACATCGAACTCGATGGGCGAACCATCTGTTACCGTCGTCACAGGATGATATTCTACCCAGCTACCGTGCTCCATGCTGGTTTGTGTAGGTGGAACGGAAAACAGATCCAATTCTGACTTTGTATATTCGCATGACATGTCGTGCGCAAAAGCCATCATGCAAATATGTCTTTCGAATGCGAGCGTAACTTTCGGCTTTTCTTGCGTCGTTTCAAACGAACGCCTGATCCAGACTGACGAATTAGACTCTATGCAGAGCGTTTTTTACCTTCCGGCACGCGTCGCTTGACGGACTCCTTCAGCGTGCATCCGTCCAACACGTCTTCAACCACGTTCACACCGGTTCTCAGAGCGTCCCTTGCCAGCGCCTTACCGTGAGTCTTGAACAGCGGGATGACGAATCGATGGATGATGTCTCCCAAAACGCTTCCCAGTCCATGTCCTTGTTGATGCCTGCTACCGACGAAAACGGGCATCAACCCGCCAACCTGACGAGAATAGTAGTCCTCGTGCATGTGACGACTCGCGTCGCAGCAGTAAGGTTTTCCCCTCATCGTTCGTGCAATGTCCGAACGACAAATGACGAGATAGCAATGAGCGTGCCCTTTTATAACCCCAAGTACGTGCGACGAAATTCCAGAATGACAAACGATTTTCCGTATCGGAAAGGTACGGGACGACCGCCGTCGGTCATGTTGTTTACCTCCACCGTGTCAAAGTTCTTTTTCTGCAGCGGCACGTATAGTATCGGCTTAAACGTCTGATGCACGTTTCCACGCTTTTTTCTGTCCTTGTCGACTATGCGAAGCAGCGGTGCCTTCGTGTCTCCCACGGTAACGTGTTCCAGTATGTCGCAGTAGATGTACGCGGAGTTGATTTCACCGTTTACCAGAGAAAATCTGCCACTCGTTCTCGCATGATTGCGGTCGTATGCTACGTCTGCGTCGGCAGCCAATATCTCGGCCAAGCTTTCGCTGAATCTAATAGATAACACCATATCCAAAAGTTCGCTGAATGTCATTTCTATATGGAAGACCTTGGGCGTAAACTTGATGTACGGCTCGTTAAAGATGTTTTTTGGCATGTTAAAGTGCATGGCCGCAATCAGATCGTTCATACGTCTGTAGTTGCCCTCGGGAACTATCGCCGAGTGAAAATGCACGTTATCCACCGAGATGGTGTAATAGCATTGCTTTGCAACGACGTTATATACGACGCCAGGAATCGACATTTTCGCCAATCCCACTTCCCAATCGCCCTCCAGTTCCACGCTGTCGGCCAGTTTGGTCGTGTAACAGGCTGCCGTGTTCTTGGGGTAGTACTCCATGGAGCTGTTGGACGGTAGGATCATGTAAAAGCGACTCATCACAGCGATGCGATTTTATCCACCCACGAGCTGAACTTGCTGGGATAACCTTTCCACGACACAAGATACTCTATCTGGCCACCACGCTTTCTCGTCTTTAGTATCCGATCTATCTTGAAGTGCTCGCGACCGGTCTTTAGTATCTTTTGAAGCTCCGGTTTGTAAAACTTGCCTTTTATAAGCTCGCCGCTTAGATCTTTGACTTCGTACGTCACAGGTAGCGTGGGCAGTTGCGACGCAATCTCGAATATTTTCTCCGACCAGTCGCCCAAGTACCCTTTGCAGAACGGTTGTCGCTGCATCGCCATGCGCACTTTATCGCCGATTCGATACTTCGACTTGTAGCATTTCGGCTTGAGCGGATACAGACGAGCTCTGACGTCGTTCTCGTTGTGCGGACCGACTTCCACCGCAGCCATTCCGATCGAAAGGTGGTACGTGTTGTTGTACGAGTGCACGAGATCGTTCAACACGTCCACGTATCGTCGCGTATTCGCGTGGGTAAAATATCGGTACATCTTAGTTTTAAAAGTTCGGTTAAAACGCTTTACGACGCTGGCTTTCAAGTTCTTGTTTTCGCTCGTGTAGAAATGTATGCCGTGTCGGAGTAACATGGACTGAAACGTCGAATTGAGAAATTCGGTACCCTTGTCGCTCTGCACCATGTTGCACGTCCCTTCACTCAGTATCTTTTCGAAAGCGTCGGCAACGCTGCGGGCAGACTTTGTTTTTATCGGTATGGCCCAGGCGCGCTTGGAAAACACGTCTATACCCGTCAAAAGGTAGCGCATGCCGTCGTTAAACGGCGAAAGATTCGAGACGTCTGCCAGATCTATCTAATAAAGGTCCGCTATGCCATTCGCGAACGTTCTGCGTCGAAGGAATCTAATCCTCCGCGGTTTTTGTATCGTGTAGGCGTCTCGGCCGACGAGAAATTTCCTCACATCGGACACGCTACGCCCGCTGTAACGCTGCAAATTACGAACGCTTGAAATCAACCCGGAGCACGGGGGAGGAATAGAATACATTAATATTGGTCCCACTGCAACGTGCGCGTGGCATGGCGACTCGTTTTCTTCTTTTTTTCTTTTTTGTCCGCCACCCGTTTGCGTGGTTCGGGATCCGTAATCCAATTTATTGCCGCCGGAGTCGACTGTTTGGCGGACTTGTCGACGTTCAGATACCTGTGCAACTCGTCGGCGTATTGCCTAACCTTACGATCGTCGGACAGCGAACTGTTGCGCAGAGTGTTAGAGAGACTAAGACTGTGATTGGCCTTAACGACGGCAGCAGTAGGTCTCTGCAGTCGCTTGTATTCCCTATCGAATTCGTCGACCAGCACCAGCTTCTTTGCCGACTGCATCGGTTCTGCATAGAAAGACTACCCGGAGCCGGAGGAAGTAATGCGGCGAGCTGCAGAATCTTTCGATTTCCTCTTGATGACGTGTTTCATGAAAAGATTACCCAAGACCGACAAAACCGGAGGTAGCAACACGCTCAGAAAGCCACCTTTCTGCAGAATCTTGCGTTTTCTTCGCAGCGACGTCTTTCTCGTGGACAGAGCTCTGAGGTCGTTGCGTCTGCAACGGAGGTTTTTCATCTGACGAGTTGTGAGCGAAACATTTCTTTTTATAACATCTTTCGCGCACTCGCTGACGCAGTGGATGAACCCGTTGTCGCATTTGCGAACGTAGTCGCGTCTGGCTTTTTCACCCAATCTGCGGATGCGCTTGAGCGTGGGCAGATAGGTTTTAACGCGAGTGCTCATTTCGGTACGTAGACGTATCCTGTTTCGTCGAAAAATACGTTGGTGCGCAGTCGCAAATTCTCGTCCTGCTCCGGTAGGAGGTCGACGAACAAATAACTGTACGGCTCCCGCGTCGCGTCTTTATATGCTTCCACAGCGAACGCGGACTTGTTGGGATACATCTGACGCGCCAGACTGGCGAACTGGCTCGCGTCTGGCGGGTTCATGAAGAGGACCATGTAGTGGGCGTTCAGACTGATGGTCCGAATGTGCTTATTTTTGTAAAACAGGTTCTGAACGAGAAAGACGGCACTGATGTTGCGATGGTGCGACCCCTTTGTGAACAGGTTGGCGACGGCGCCGTCGGTTTCGTTCGTGAGATCGTCGATCACCAGCAGCGTTGGTTCCCTGCCGTCAAAGTCGTCCAGGTTGTGCATGCCCTGACGGAACGTCATCTGCGGATACTCGCTAAACAACTGCTGATATTCTCCGTAGCAGTAGACGACTCGACGAGGCGGAGTATCCACCATGACGTGCGCATCTTCGATCAACTTGAAGACGAATCGCGTCTTGCCGCACCCGGTAGGCCCCGCCACGAGTGCCGTGAAAGAATGGCGCAAAGGCAAAGTCATATTTCCACTCTCGTCGGTGTCGTCACCGCGGAACGGCGTCGACGCAAACCTAGAAAGAAGACTATCAAGGCGCTCAGCGAACTAACAAACAGCGTCAGCGCTATGTATACGACTTCGCGCTGCTGCTGCTGCTGACAATCGTCAACGAGACAGTCTATCTGGTACGTGCCGTTTGACATTCTCAAGCGACTGACGTCTCACTCGAGTGTGAATGTGCTATTTATAGCCCTCTTTTTCCCTCCCCTTCCCCTTTCCTCTCCGGGGCAAGCGAGGGAGGGAGGGGCCGCCGCGCGCGCGGGCTTTATTTGCCTATATGTGCGCCTATATGTGTGTCGTGCAATGCGTGCAGAATGACCACAAGTGTTTATTTACAACTTTATTTACAAACAATAAACAGCCAGATGTACGATAGGACATTCATCGAGTATAGTTTATTTACAATATATACAACACCAGCAATATTATACGTGCAAAACATATAAGTCATCGTCCATGCGCGCGCGCACGCGCAAGCATACTATATTTACAAGAGAACGACACAACTTAATTTAAAAAAAAAATCAACAGTGAGATGTACGTTCGACCAAGTTTCGCAAATTTGCCCAGTATAATTTATTTACAATATATACAACAGCAATAATAATAATAATATACGCGCAAAACATATAAAACATCGTTTATTGGCATGCAAACATACGATATTTACAAGAGATGGATATATTCGACACAAGCAAACCTAGTTGCGGATCTGTTCGTGACCATACGCTAAAGTCGTCACCCCATCGTCCAAAATGTACCGCTTGTCATCGAAGGCTAAAAGGCATACCTTATTGATTTCCACCGTGCGCACTTCGTGGTTACGAGACTGAAAAAGGCGAAAGGTGGCGTCGGTGGTCAGTTTTGGATTATGTATCACTTCCAAAAAAACTTTGATGACGCATGTGTTTTTTGACATAATTTTTTTATGCCTTTTACCTTCTTCTGCGACTTCTTTCCGCATGACAAGCTATACATTTTGGCTCTGAGACCGACGAATTCGAGGGGAGGAAGGGAGCCGGTCTCGCTTTTCATTTTACCCGGGACGCGATGGTTTTGGACGGAATACAGGGGATGGTCGGGCTCAAAGTTGCTTGTGTCGAATAAATCCATCGCTTCGGGGCTCGCTCTGTGCGGCGCCGTACAAGTTATTAGCATCTAAATAAGTTATGACAGTCGTCGGTTTAATGGGGTCGTATCCTTCGACTAAGGAAATGGTGCTGATTCCACCACGGATCGAGTTTTCGAATGTGAGATATATTTCCGGATCGCATATGAGGTCGAGCTCCACCTATGTATGCTTCAGGGCCATGTACCAAGCCAGGGAGGGCAGAATGGGATAGTAAAAGCAATCGAGGCCGTGCTTATCGAGAACGTTCTGGCGGAAATGCTCAAACACGTCCGCCAGCAGCAGAACGTCCGACATCAGGTAAAAGTCGTGATATTCGCCAAGATTGCGGATATTGAAATAAAACCAATTTTTTTGGGCGCGCTGTTTCTGTGGAAAGCGGTTGGTCGTTAAAGGTATTGTAAAATTTGTTAATTGGCGGAAGCTCAGTCTCCTCGAATTTAGCGCTGCAGTCGACATAAAAATACGGATAAATGCCCTTGGCGAAGGTGTACGGGGTGTCACCGATGTATTTGGTAGTGTGAGGAAAGTTAGGTTTGCCGCTTTTCAAAAGAAGAAAGACCAAATTTTCGAGAGAAGTTGAAAAAAATCGGAACGAGTCGAGAAATTTCAAGTTGCCTACTTGAAACTGGAGGAAGCGCTCGCTATTCAAAGGAATCACATTGACGTCGTCAAAACTGACCTGTTTGTTTTTCGCGACCTTCTCGGTATAGCGTCTTTCAAATTCTTTAATGATAAAATGAGAATCGTAGTTTTTTAAATTGTGGCAAATTACATTGAGCAAATAGGTGTTTGATGAGCACTTTTAGGGCTTAAGTGCAAGGTTGCAATTGCAGCAGGCGGGAAACAAATATTCGCCGGTCACGTGATCGTGATGCCTGACCTTGAAATTCTTACGCGTAAAGTGACACCCGCAATTGTGACAGGTGCTGGCAGCCCAGTGTCGTCTGCGATCGTCGTCAGTCATGAGAGCCAGAGGAAGCTGTTCAGACATGATCTCATTGATAGTTTTGTTTTCCGCCATGACGTGTTGGAAAAAATGGGTGAGGACATCCGGGCCGCGGTAAACTTTTGGAGGCGTTTGGTATTGCGGCAGGTGCGTAACTCTATAACAGCAAAAGCCCGAGATTTTGTGCTTATCGACGATGTGCGTTTTCGTTTTGGAGTCAGATTGCTCACTCGATGGCACGAGAAAACTTTCAAAGTCGCACACGAGATAAAATTTCTGCGCGTGCTCTTTATCGTGATCTTTGTATCTTAGTTTGCATTCGTCGGGATCGTCTAAGTTAGGATACGCAACTTTTTGAGGTTTGTGCTGGAGACATTTATGGAAATGTTCATCGAGAACTCGCTGTGATGAAAACACATTAAGGCAACTGTGGCATACGACCACTGCGCCATCGTGCTTTGTTCGGTCACTGAGCAAACGACTAAAGTTTTTTATGTATACGTAATGATACGCTATTCCCTCTGTATCGCCATACAATAATAAGTTAACGTGGTGCTAACAACCACAAACTAGGTTACGTAGTCAAGATTAAAGTTGCTATCGTTTTTATTGAAAGTTTCAATTTGCTCGTGAAAATCTCGCAGTAGCAGGCTGTAGTCGAACTGTTGGGCACTAGAGACCAGCTGAGGGTGAGTGATAAAGCTGTCGGGGACATGTTGTACGCCGTGAGGCACTTCGCGACTGAATGCAGCGATGGTGCGGATAATCACGCGAATCGATCTGCGGCAAACACAACAGCGGCAATGACGCTGATGATGATGATGACAATAATAATAATAATAATATTATAAGCACATATCTCGCCTTCAGCGAGTACAGCACGCACTTGCCAGAGTCGTAATGCAGCAAGCCTATTGTTCTTCTTCATCGACTAAACTTCTCAAGCAACTTC
>Ga0209367_1012341_pt1 | contig 11186 bp, 7 predicted proteins | sample WorMetLIZISLAND2_FD_187412 | JGI IMG/M metagenome (GOLD analysis project Ga0209367, IMG submission 187412) | Marine gutless worms symbiont microbial communities from Max Planck institute for Marine Microbiology, Germany - Olavius geniculatus... ... | reverse complement strand
CACCAGCACACACAGCGCGCAGCGCAGGAAACTGACTGCGGGCCAACTGTCCAGATTTCATCAGAAAAGACCAATGGTCTCTAAATTCGCCGAATGCAAACTCGGTGGTGTGCAATGTTGGAGCTTACCGCAAGCTTAAAACAAAGCCAAAAACAATCGCGGAACTCAATGAATCGCTTCAGGTTATCTGGAGCAACCTACCACAAGGACCGATCGACAAGACTGCGAAAGACTTCTCAAATTAAGCGACTGACGGCTTGTGTTGGAGCTTGGAGCTGTCGGTGGACACTTCAAACATTCACAGTGACAATGGAATTTTGGCGTCTGATCATTAGTTAACTGTGTTGTTTGACTTGTTTCAACGATGTTATTGAACTGGTGTTGTAGCTTGAACATTTTTTCACGCTGAAAAATATGTAAGCGGTCATGTTAAAAAATCTATAACTTCAAGCCAAGTTGTAGCCCATTTTGTGCCAAATTTCGTTGCCATGGCAACATGAGTCAATCAAGGGTAAATACAAGGAAAGCGAAGGGGGAAGGGGAGGGCCGCTTCAAGACAGGGGAAGGGAAGGAGAAGTAATAACAGTAAATGCCAGCGTTGCTGCTTGCACTGTAAATGACGTCATTGCTGCTGCTTTATGAGTCATCATGTGCACAGACGGACAGACAAAAAAGGCGATTGCTTAATCTCCACCAATGTTCACTACCTTCATCTTGGCGGCGATAAAAAGAAAAGAAACAGCTTTTTGTGTCATCGGTTAAGAATTTCTAACAGTAAAATTTCAGTATTCTTCTAGTTTTTCTCACAACCACTTCTCGGAAATAGAAGCCACTAGACTGCTGCCATCTGGCGAATACAAATTTCAAGCGATTGCACCTTTTGAAAAACTACTTTGGTCCTTGTTCAAACACCTTGACTGAATGATTCAGGGTTCCCACACTTTTACCGACAAAATAGTATCCAAAGACTTTCCAGTACCATCAAAACATTTTCCATTGGTCAAATATAAGCTTAGACGAATTGTCACGAAACTGTTCAGTTACGTTTATTTATACGGGTTGGTGGCGTGGTGTAGTGGTAGCACATTTAATCCAATCAACGAAGTTACTGTACGCCGTGCCCTGTTAGTACTGCGATGGGTGACTGCCTGCGGGCAAGTAAATCATCTCAGTATGTAACCAGTCGCCTAGGTCAACTCAGCCAAGTACCGGCCTATTTGGCTGGGGTTAAGGCGGGGCACGTTTCACCTGTGTCAGGTGGCAGCTAACACTGTGTGGTCCATACGGCAGGTGACGCTCCGTAGCTCTGAGATGGGTGTCCCATTAAGGGCTATATCACCACCTTTAACTTTTAACCTTTATATGTACTGTATGATGTGTGTTTTTACTGTTTTTATCTGTCTGCATTTTTGCGAAATAAACTCATATATATATATGCGATACATGTTTGGCAGTGGAAGAAGTTTTTCAGTTCTAGCTGCTTGCTACACTATGCTATCCTAGTGCTACACATTGCTTATTTGAAAAACCCAGGACCAAACTCATTTTCCAGGACTCTCCTGTTCCTGGAAAATCAAGGGAAAAAAATTCCAGGACCTCTAGGAGGCATGGGAACCCTGTTGATTTTTTTTTGTCCTGGAATATATCGCCCAGTATGCTGCAATGTTGTAGGTGTTGACAGTGATCCAACATTGGGGCAACAGCACTGCCTGACATTTACAGACGAACTGACCAAAGGTCCACCCAGCCAATATATGGCCGTCATCCACCGAAACTACCTCCTATAATAATCTGCATCTCCTACACCGTGGGCCAATAAAAAAATGTGGCACTTTACTTCTGTCTATATATTCGCCGATTATTAACCGATTCTCAGAATTTTTTCACTGGCACACTCTGCAGACAGTTTGCATCAATTTGATTATTATATATCCCACCACATCGTAAAAGTGTCTCTACACTACCCTGTGAAATATAAATGTAAGCAAAAACCAACAATAATAACAAAGATTTAGATGAATGAAAAAAAAACACTTCAGACCAATGTTGCAGTGAATGATCCATATGACACTAGACTGTGTTAGTCCCACACAGTCTAGTGTCATACAGATCATTCACCGCAAGGTTCGTCTTAAGTGTTTTTTTTTAAATTTTAGCAAAATGTTTTGGTTATTATGGTTGCATATTTCATTTATATTTCACCAGGTAGTGTAGAGACACATTGACAGTGTTGTTAGATGTATAATTATTGCAAACTGTCTGCAAAGCGTGCCAGTGAAAGAATTTTGAAAATCGGTCAATAATTGGCGAAGATATGGACAAAAGTAAAGTGTCACGTTTCTTATTGGCCCACCCCGTATATCCATCCACCAACGGCCACAACTACCAGCAGAGTCACTGAAGCGGGAAGTTTGCCGCATTCCAATTTCACTCTGTTGATAAATTTTCCTTCTGTCAGAAAATTTTGATCCAATAATGCACAGTTCAGGGCTGGAGATCGCCCAGTTTTGGAAGAATTCATGAGCGAAATTGACATTTTGGGCACCCATGTCTCCACCGTGGAAAATTCATAGCTGTCTATCAGATAACTGCAATTTTCTACCACCCCCGCCCAAATCCATGATGCTGTTGACCAATGATGCAACAAGTGTAAATCTTTATTAATGTATCAGAAACCTTTACTGAATGACCATATATTTGACAGTACATATTGTTCGACACAGGCATGTAAAAATTCTTCACTTTCGATCTAAAGCGATATTTTACGCAGTTTATGATGTTCATTTTACTATGCTTTATTTCACCGGCTTGACTGTACATGTAACGTATATCAGTATACAGGCAAAAAAAGTAGACCTGTAAAGTTTTTCGCTGTTTTCTCAGCAAACGTTAGAATTTTAATTTAAAATTTTATAGGTTTATTTACTGAAACCTTCTACATATAACTGTCAAATAAAATCTGATTCTCTTGAAAAACAACAAAGTTATAGACTTTTTGACATGACCGCCTACTGATTGCTGAGAAAATGGCGAAAAACTTTAGGTGTCCATTTTTTTGCCGCACCCTGTATTATCTGACAGTCACTGCAATGAAATCTAAAAGAAAACGTCAATCAGTGTCTTTATCATTGTCGAAATCGATTCATTTTGCTGCAACAGTTGCTGCTGGTGCTTCAGCACTGCTCTCCTTTGTATGTGCTTTGTTCATTTTCTCCGCTTCGACTAGCAACTTCATTTCTCTGTCAACACATTAGCCATTTTCATAATTCATATGCCATAATTATTGACAACCAGTATGTACATTTCATTACCAAAGAATGATTAGACATTCGTAAGAACCACTAAATACACTGAAACTGCAAAAGCTTTGCAGCACAACAGCACTGAAACAGTCAGTCGAACAAGCTGTCAATCAATCGATAACCAAGTTCTCTTGCAAATTTAGTGCAAGTTTTGCAAGTTCTCTTTCACGTTCTTAGGTGGCTCGGTGGAAACTAACACTGCGTGATTCCATATGGCAGATAATGCTCTGTGGTGGGTTTTTTGATATATAACTTTTTTACCTTTACTGTCAGACAATGACCAAGCTACTTGTGACCCTGTTGTGTTGTGTTGGTAATGGAGACACTGAGGATGACACGTCACGTTAAATAGAACTAAGCAGTCCAAAATTAGTACTTTTGTCAACGAAGCAGCTTGAAGTAGTGTCATGAAATTTTCCTCAAACTAAATCCTGAAGAGACAAAAAAGAGAAATGTTGTCATACGAAAGAGGGCAACTAATAATAGGTCAACAATGTGACGGTTCTAAACAGAAATCTTTAAAACGCAGATAACGTACAGTCAATCAGTACACTGTGAGGCATAAAAACACACTAAAATTTTTTTTCATCATAACTTGAAGAAAAGTGATCCAATTTTAATAAGTTTCGGCATGAATATTCCTGATACAACTGGCCATCAAGTGACTGTTTAGTTTCCCACCTCACCCAATGTTTGTTTCTGAAATACATGGGGAAAGAAAACGAACAAAGTATTGCATTTTTAACCACTGGTATTATTGCTTAATCAAAAAAATGCACAAAACACACATTTTGTCCATATGTTTATCATTTTAGCTCATAGTTTATCTAATTGTCCATTTTTTAACTGCTTACAAAAATGTTTGAAATGTTGGCCCACGAACATTGACTCAGCTCGGAGACACTTTCTCCATTTGTTGATAGCAGCGTTGATAACGTTCTGCTTCAGACCAATCCAGATTTCACCAGTTGCTTCTTGAATTCATCAATATTCCTGAATGTTAGGCCTACTTAATAGACGTTCTGCTGCACAACAGTCAAACCTTGTAATTGATTGCCTGTTGGTGGCCACATATCCGGACAGATGAAATTTTATAGTTTTTTGTTGATTTTAATGCATATTTTGTCTGTTCTGTTTTTAACAGGTAGTGCAGAAGCAGATGTTGGGTGAGGTGGGAAACTGAACAGCCATTTGATGGCCAGTTGTGTCATGAATACGTGTACCAAAAATTATTAAAAATGAATAACCCTTCTTCAAGTTATGGTAAAAAAAATTGGTGTGTTTTTATGCATTACAGCGTACAATGCAAAACAAGCATTACCTTTCTTGTTGTATGTTTTCATAGATTTGTCTGTAGTGCCGATCCTGCTGAGTCTCCTTTGCAGCATACATCATAGGCACATTGAGTGCGCCAAAAATTCCCCTTAACGAACAAACACAGACAAAAGCTAGGGTGGCCCTTAAAAATTGAACCTTGACAAACATTTACTCAGTCTGTAAAAGTAATGCCACAACAATTCCCAAAAGTTTACTTCAACTCACTACTAGCTACGTTACTTATTGCAAAGACTTGAACAGTTTGATCGTTCATACCCAAGAACTGCTCCAATCACAGATCCGGCAAACCAGCCTCGCAGTCCCAAGTTTGCTCGCAGTAATCCACACGTGAGAGCTGAAAAGAACATTTTGTTATCTATTATCACGCTTTAAACATAATATGCCTGTTCAAAGCATATATGATATGACATTTTACTTTAGCAGGCTTACCCTACCATATGGAACCAGAGAACCAAACCAAAAATTCATTAAACTATGTTGACAATTCGATAAAAAATGCAATAGCATGTCACTAAAGTCATTTAGACTTAACAGACTAATACTGTATGAGCAGCAACAAAACAACCACAGTAACCACATATGTACAAAACAATTACACATTTTTTGTTTCAGGACTAAGACGACAGTCCTGACAAGTAGCATTATGTTAGTGCTGAGCAACATTTGGAGTCGAGAGCAGGGGAAGGCAGAGAAAAAGATGGATCGACGTTGTCAAGTACAACATGGAATACTTGTGGCTTAACTTGGTGGTTGTGGACACGGAGAATAGAGCTGAGTGGAGACAGAGAACCTGTGTGGCTGACCCCTCACCTGAGGGATCCACAGCCTGAAGGAGAGAGAGAGAGTGGGGAAAGAAAGGGAGAGAAGCATGCAAATCTTATATTGTACTGTTCTCTTATAACTAAATCTGCACAGTTCTGAGTCAAATGCACTGCAATTAGTATTATAACTAAAAAACACACATTATTTCAGAAAAACTTTACATAAAGTGAACAAAATGCATCAAGAGAGTACCTCCAGCATAGATGTACTCAAAAACACTGCTCTTGTTGCGATACACTGCAAATGTGTTTGCTGTTAGCCTACAAATGAAGCAGATCTTTTATCCAGATATGTCCACTGTTATCCAGTCTTACAGCAAATGAGCAAGAATAAAACATGAATAAACAATAGTATTTTACAGGGTAGTGTAGCAACACCTTGTAAGCATGGTGACAGATTATGTGGCAAATTTTTTCCTGAGTCTATCAGTAAAAAATTTTGAAAATTGGTCACAGGTTGTCAAAGATATGCAACAGCTTGTTTTTTGGGAACAGTACTAATTACTATAACTCCACAATGATGCTTAGTAACACTACATAAAACAATCACAGGTGATGCAGTAGAAGACAATAACATAATTATAAGTAATTGCAAAACTACATGCAAAGCAAATTGCTTCACTCTGAAGTTAGAACTTTAAATGATTTACAACAGATACTAAATATCACACGAAATCATACAAACTGAAAAGTCAAGTCGAAATTCAAGACTAAAGTTTAAACCCAGCTCATAAATAAGCCCAAAGTCAAGACCAAAGTCAAGACTTTAGTGTTAGACTAAAGTCTTAGCGAAACTTGACCTAACCCAATGTCCGTAATTAGTTATTAATTGTGAAAATAGAACAATGATACGTACAAAAATGTTCCAACCAAAAGGCCAGACTTTATGCTGTACAGTAGCCCCACTCTGATCGCTCCATAGGCATACGCATCATTGTATGCTCTCTAAAAAATATCAAACAGTTTAAAATTTTCTCACTGACATTTCAGTCTGAAGATGCCATTGCCATGCAATACTTTGCATTCTCCAATAAAAGAGTGAGTGAGTAGTTTCTTAATGGCACATCAGCACAAAATAGGCCATTCAGTGCCATACGTGGTTAAAATTAGTTAAAAGAGGCAGATGATGAGGTGCAAACTGCAAAGCCTTGTTTATAGCAAAGTATGTTTTCTGAAATGTTCAGTAATTCTAACCAGATAACTTGATGCCCTTCTGAATGCCCTTAATCAAAGTGCAATAGCTGCTTTACTTTCCTACGTAGTTCACACTTTAGATGTTTCAAAAGTCTCCTCCAATTATAGTGGCTGGTTGGAATTGAATGAAAACTGGTGGTCATTGTAGCAGAAGTAGTAGTAGTAGTAGTAGTCATAGTAAAAACAATGGTAGCAGTAGTAGTTGCAGTACGACGGTGACAACAATTGTGACAATGATGTCGAAAATTACAATTCCAAAAGTAAAAATGTAAGCAATAAATTCACTCACATGAGCTAGAAATTTTGTGTTATGTATTGTGGCCTTGTCTTTTTCTAGGAAACGTGCGACGGCTGCATTTCCTCCGCAAATAGACATAAGTACAAAGAACATCATGCCAACGCCAACTGCTGCATATCCAGCTTGCTTCACTTCATAAGTAAAATCATTTGTTTCACTACGTAGCAGACAAAAACACTGACTGGTGTGAAACAATATTAGTCAAAGTTCTCAAAATCACTGAATAAAAATTGCTAGACCTAAACGGACAATATATTAGCAGAAAAAAATCAGACAATATGCAGTCAGTAAACTGGTAAATGCTGTGACTAAAAAAATACATATAATGGAATCATTTTTGCCAAGCATCACAGCTGGTTTTCTTTCATACATAACATTATAACTAGCTGCTAGTAGTTGCTGACAGTTAACTATCAAACACTGCCACAAAAACTATTATTATGGATATGCAATTATGGATCTGAACAGTTAGTTGGTGGTGCCCCAAATGTGACACACAATACAAAAGATATAATGTATGAAGAAAACTACGCAGCTAACAGTAAAACAAACTGGTAGCACTAAATACCGAAACTATCAAAAACAACTGAAAACGATGAAAAAACAACCAAAACTACCCAACTTGTTTTCCGTTAGGTTTAGAGTTAGGGTAAGGTTTTCGGTGCCAAAAACGTATTCGGTAGTTTTTGGTATTTAGTGCCACCTCAACAAACACCTAGGCTAATGCTTACTCTTTACTAAACATAGCTCGAAGACGGTCAGCCGGCGTTTCTTTTTCAAGTACTGCTCGTATGTCGTCTTCCGTAATCGCAATATTCGTCCGCCGGCTTTTCGCCAGAAGTTCAATGGTTGTCTTTGAGGACTCAACCGAAGGTACCTTTGGTGACTCAACAAGGGGCATGTCAGTAGTGGCAACAGTAGTGGCAGCAGCACTCGCATGCACTGTCGGTATAAGAGTCTGCATTAAATGCTCCCAAGACGAACGCTGCCGCGTACGAGTGCGATCGGTGCAACCGACGAGACCCATCAGCTGTCCGTGACAAGCTACGGGCGGACGAAAATGTCCGTCCGTCGTCCACGCCATCAAAAACGTTCTAACCGACATTGCTAAAATACGCGGCACTCGACGATCAGTGGCTTATTAGTATGAACGATCATTAATCTATAAAAACTAGCACAGGCAAGAAAACAACAAAAATAATATTTTACATGACCTCGAAACCGGAAGTAAATACAAAACTAAGGACTGTTTGGCGTAGAAAAATAAATTTAGTTAAAAAATCGGTTAGTGAAGCGCAAATTACAAATTTTTTTCTAAAAAATACAAAACTACAACGTGCAATACTTCAGTGGGTTTGTTACAAATTATAATTGCTTTGTTAGAAAAATATATTTTTGACAGCCAGAATTATATTATGATTGATAATTAGTATTTAAAAATGTATTGTTTTTTGAGCATGCTCGTGCTGAGTGCTGACTGCCACTGCCTGAAAACCGCAGGACACTGATGTAGGCCTAAAGATCGCAGGACACCGAAATTAGCATGCCCATTAAATGGTATAAATCAGTAAGATATTTATTTAATTTAGAATAAAATAAGGGATCGTATCAGCTCTAATTTTTTTACTCGCAGTGAATCATAATTAATATTCTATGTAAGCACCTGCGTTGTTGAGTAGTGATATTAGTTATTATCGCAAAAAAGTCGTTATAATCTAAATTTACTTGGCTGAGGTTTGGAAATGGCGAAGAACACTTCGAGTTCTGCTTTTAGGCGTGTTGATGTTGATCAGTACACCGAAGGAAAATATGAAGAAGACGCTCTCACTGATGACAGCGTGAATGGACCAAACGATATGGAGATTCAAACTATGCTGACCCAGTATCTTTTGCCGTTTGTCATATACAGCTCAGTAGCAGACATATTGTTGAATTTCTTTTTCTTTGTTCTGCGCTATTCAGGTTTTTTAATAACGACGTTAAATCGAGAGTGATATATTTGAAATAAGAAAGTCTTTTGGTGCTATTAACGTAACGGGTAACAATTTGCATTAGCTCCGCCACCCCAGATTGCTTCAGAAGTGACTGAAATAGGTAGAATTAGTGTTATGCATGTTTCAGACTAATTTATTTATGGGAAACTGCAAATAATTGACTATTGAGACCTGAGAACAAAGTTCAGTTTTGGGGTGAATTCCATCATTATAAAGAGGGTTTTTGATGGGGCCTATAAAGAAAAAAAGGGCTAGGTCTTTTTGGGGGAAAAGCAAAAAAACGCGATAAAAACACTAGTGGCACCACCTAAGGAATGAAACACATACTAAACTCGGTAATAACAAATAATTTTATAGCTGAATAAGCCGCATCTACAACCCATAAAACTAGCTAAAACAACTTAGTGATGCTACCTGGCGAATGAATATTATACCCAAAAAATAGAAAAAAATAAATAAGCTGAGTAAGCACCAATATAGATCATAAATGAATACAAAAATGCCCCAAAACAGCAAAATCAAACTGTCACCACCTGGAAAAAGAACAACGAACAGCAGATACTGAATAAACAGCATATAAAAAAACGAAGGAAATAATATTATTGCTTATCCCCACTCAAAACTCCAAATTTATTCTCGGGTAGCAATATGTCAGTCAATTTCAGTTTCCCATAATTAAGCTAGTCTGAAACATGCATAACAACACTAATTCTACCTATTTCCATCACTTCTAAAGCAACATTACAACACACAAATGACAAAACAAGCTAATAGCTAAGAATGAGCTGTCACTGGCAACAATAGACATAAATGAATAAATAAACATATAAACAAGATCGCAGATTATAGATAGACTTGGCCTGTAAAACACACGATGATCGACAACGCAAGCGTTAAACGAACTCCTATGTATGCTAATTTAGATCTGTCAGTGGGCTGATCAGTCGTTGCAGTGAGACAGGGCAAACCGAGAAATAAAAAAATATGACACGAAATTCGCATTTTGTTTCGCATTTTACACTTAAACAGATTTCACGCTTTCGCATTTCACAGTTAGCACTTTAGCTGCAAAATATCATGATAGGCAGTACGAGAGCCAGTGGAGAATAACAGAGACGATCAGTAAACAATGTCATGTATAGCTGCAGCGCCAGTGCATCGACTAGGGAAACAAGCATCAAATGAACTCCGATGTTTGCCAACGGCAATTAATCAGACCCGTCAGTACACTGATCGGACATTGTCATGAGACAGAGCATGTATAAAGTGCAAACCGTGATATGCAAAAGCGTGAAATCTGCCCTAGAGTAAAGTAGGCCTGCGAAAGTGAACTTGCAAAAACTGCAGTGCGAAGACGTGTATATGAAAGTCGAATAAGAAAAGTTACGTCCTGGAACCGTTTCGCATTTTCTGTTTCGCCTTATATACGTACGCAATATATATGATATAATGCAATGCAAAATTCGCATTTTGTTTCGCACTTTACAGTTGGACATATTACGCGCTTTCACATTTCGCAGTTAGCAGCAAACGATGCAGCAAGCAGCAGCTGGCTGCTGCTTGTCAGATAACACGGAGCTATAAATAATTATTTCCACTTCCATGGTCAGAAATGTGCGTTGCATCCAAAAATTACGAAAAGTTTACTAGAAACCCCTTTTTTGGGGTTCAAGGTCGTTCAAGGTCATCGATGTTGATAAATCAATAAAGCCCGTCACCAGTGCTTGTTATGATAAGCAGCATGTCTGTACCTATTTGCAATTGTTTCCACACTAAAAGAGCCACTACGGTCAAGATAGTGTATTTTAGAGGGGGTACCCATCTTTGATGCCCTCATTCGAGGGGTACCCCCACACCCAGGGGCACGAAATTTTGTAACGAAAAGCTAGGGACCTTGGGGCAGGCCAGTCAAAAATATTGGGCATGTTTTTTGAGACACAGTGTATTTACACAGCCATTTAAGGTGGCGTAGCTATTCTAAACATTAACCCTAGGCCTAACTTTATGCTTAACCCTCTTTTATGGGGCCATCCTTCCTAGAGGGATGCCTCGTTATGTATCGATGCTGTCCGTCTGTCCATCTGTCCCGTGCCTCCACCTAGAGGGAAAGCAAAAAGGCCTACGAATGCCAAACTTGGTAGGAAGGGTCCCCGGGACACGAGCACCCCGTGGACCAATTTCAAGGTCAAGGGGTCAAAGGTCAAGGTCACAGGACACAGTAGTTGTGTCAACGTAAGCC
>Ga0209367_1012340_pt1 | contig 11186 bp, 3 predicted proteins | sample WorMetLIZISLAND2_FD_187412 | JGI IMG/M metagenome (GOLD analysis project Ga0209367, IMG submission 187412) | Marine gutless worms symbiont microbial communities from Max Planck institute for Marine Microbiology, Germany - Olavius geniculatus... ... | reverse complement strand
AACGCATGCAGTCCTGCCACCACAAACCAATCCTAATATTCACTGTACAAGATTATGTAGACATATGCTATAGTATAGTAGGTTAACTTCACGTGTTGAGTGCGTATGTGTTTAGAGTCTTAATATATGGATACGCCGTCTCTCAAAAATGTGTGCCGCTTCTATTTTTCCAATAACTCCGTGAAACATCGGGCGATTTTAGCGTGGAAGGTTAGAAAAAATGAAGTAAACCACTGTAGTTTTGCCCACCTTACCTTATTAATGTTGTTACACTACCCTGTGAAATGCCACAGTCGTAGTTCGGCCGTGAATGCATACTTGGTATAGCGCATGCGTCGGCTCAGAAGTGATTAACTGTATAACGACAAACACGACTGGCAATTATTGTCTCTAAAACTCATACGTGTTACATCGCATTATCTTTGTTACAACATGTGCTGAAAATGTCCGTTTTTAGCACGAACGCAAGCGTGCAGACGATGACGCCACTCGCTAACAGCACGTTTAATAGCCGCATGTCTACTGCTTGGAGAACAAAGCGTGAGCTTATTGCTTAAATGTAAAACTACACTGTAATAATTGCCTCCAAAATAATTGTTTTGGAGAAAGACCCCAATTTTGGAACCTACCGTACATTGTCTACGTGCATACATGTACATAAATTTCAATTACGTGTCAAAGTTTTACAGCGATCGGCCGAGGAAGCTCGGAAATTATACTGTCATAACGTGCGAAAAGCAAAATTTTAAAAAAATTAGTAAAAAACATAGCCCAAGACCTTCGGGTACTAATGTACTTAATTAATTAAATCAATAAGTGCGTTACCCATACAAAACAGAAAAACTGCCTCGTTCAGTCGTTTGTACGTACTTATAGATCTGCTATTATTATGGCAGAATATGATGACTTCAATAACAGTATATCAAGAATCTTGTTGTAGAAATTGATTTTTATCCGACATTCTCCCGCAGCTGCATCAGCTGCAGCAGCCGCCATGTAGTTGTCTGCCTGAAGTACTACCTCAGATATGATTTTATTGCAACCAGGATCATTGCAATATCGCGACAAAACGAACAACGATTGCGCATACGCGAAGCAATCATTACCAAGTGAATTATAGCGCGGGTGCTCATGGGAGATCACGTGACTAGATACCTCAAGGCCCCGCGTTGACATTATACCCGAATGACGTCGCACGCTATTAAAATACGTAGTTTGTGCACGACTCTCGCAAAGGCCCAAGGGAGTAGGCAAAGAAAGGTTTGCAGAGTGAAGCTCCCAAGTTTAGGTCCCTGAGGACTGGAAAGCGGAAAAACGAAGCGGAAGGCCGAGAGCGAGGGCGGAGTTCGGCCGTAAACGAATTTTTGGTGTAACCTAAAAGACGTCAGAAAAAAATTTGGCGGAGGCAAGTATTGTTAAGTTCCATTGCATAAATAAATACGCATTTGAAACAGACGTTTGACATAGGCCTACAAAGGCCTCTTGATGCTAAGATTATGCCAAGTTCATCGGCTCAGCACCTACGGCCATCGGGCGTTTTCTGTTGCTGATCCAACTGTCTGGAACTCACTGCCTGATGACTTACGTGATCCAGAATGTTCTGGAAACATTTTCAGACAGTAGCTAAAACGTTTTGTTTTCACAGTACTACACTGTGTTTCAAAAAAACGGGCACCCTTTTTATTTCTTTCATAATTCACTCAAATGATGATCAATTTACACGAAATTTTTACCAGATGTAGCTGAAGAAATGCTAATTCAAAATGTATGGACAAAATATGGCTGTTGTTAAATATTCTTTGCTAGTTGTGATGTAATGCTGACGTCATAATGCATCGTGAATACAAGCTTGCTTGCCTCAACTGGTGCTGTCCCTTGTGACTCTGCTTCGATGGCGAATTTTATCTGGTTCATTGATGAAAAATTTTCATCGTATCAGCAATAAGCAACACGGGAGCATGAAATCAGGCGCTTTGCGATTCAAAAACTCAACCAACTTGCAAGCAATGTGTGCTGCTGCACTGTCATGCTGGGAGGTCTAAAAGTCAAGCTATCCTTATGTGAAAGTGATCGTTTTAGGCGTTTTTGTAACTGCAGTGGTAAAACTTCAACAGTTTAATGTCATCAGCGACCCAGATAAAGTTCACCATCGATGCAGGGCAGCTATTCAGCAACTTACAGCACCGGTTGTGACAAACCAGTTTGTACTCGCGCCACGCTATGACGTCAGCATTACATCACAACTAGCAAAGAATATTTAACTAACAGCCATATTTTGTCCATATATTTTGAATTAGCATTTCTTCAGCTACATCTGGCAAAAAATTTCGTGTAAATAGATCATCATTTGAGTGAATTATGAAAGAAATAAAAAGGGTGCCCGTTTTTTGAAACACAGTGTTGAGTGTTCTGCGCATTAGAGGTTTTGACGACAATGCGCTATGTAGATTTGTAGTTTTTTTTCTCTTTTTGTAGTTGTGTAGTTTTTTCTTTTTGTAGTTCAGTGTTCATGTTTTACTATGGGCCTAGTGCCTGCAATAAATAGTGATTGATTGATTGACTGATAAACTTACATTTGACATTTGACATTCAGGTTTTTTGGCTTTAGCTTCCGTCACTTTCTTTATGCACATACGCGCCGGTGGCATGTAGCAGTATATTAATATTAGGCCTATATTATGCATTCAATGTTGCGTTTTGTGATGAACTGTGTGTCCGTATCACATAAGATCGCTTCCTCTCCCCGCAAATCTGTTGCCGTTTTACATAGGAAAACTCGAACGCTTTACAGCGACTATAAGGTTATCCATGTTTATGCTAAGCATTAATCAGCTGCCACTTCCAAGATTGTGACGAATCCTTTCGTTACCCAAACCAAACAGGTTTACATCTACAGAATACAGACCCAATCTATGTCTGGGACATACCTAATTAAACTCTTTACAAAATTTCATAACAATTTGTTCATATTTTAGATGTACAATGTACTTCAACTGACAAAAATCTACTGAACCAAAACAATTCTTTTTCGACACTTAGTTTTGGTGGAGGTCGTAACCAGAATGCCATTATTTTGCATTGTAGGCCTAGGCCTAGTAGGAAACACATTACGGCCGCTACACCAACCCAAGGTGCTACATATCGCAGTATTTGCAGCCGCAAAGCAACATTTAAACCGCTATGTATGCTAGGCTATTAATTTTAATACCCGTCGGCTATTCGGTTTCTATGCGGCCATCCTGTAGGCCAAATTATGCGTTTTGGCTTTCTGTCTGTAAGCCCTATGTCTGTCTAACACGAGAACGATAGAAAACATTTTTATGGCTGGTTTCTGGCTATCAAATAATCGGTGAACCTAACTCATTAATATTTATGATGTCTGTGCCTCTGATTAATGATTCGTCTGTGATCAGCTTTCTCCAATAGCAGCTGTTTTTTGCTAAGAAATGTATGAGTGTAAACTGGTGGTGGGGCCTGATAGTTAACTGAAAGAACGAGAAACCGACTCTGAACGCAATATTATGTAAACGTTTCACAAGGTTGATGGTAGACGAAACTGGTGCGCCGTCTGTCAGTTTAAAACGTCAGAAGTTTTTGATTGATCATCGGTTGTCAAAAAGCTTATGCACGACACTGTGACATACCCGATGAAATGGCATGCATTTTTATTTTACGAGTGTAAAGCGCTTCGTATACGTAAACCATGTAGCCCATTACCGTTATTAGAGTATTATTACTAACATACGGCATAGCCCCTTCCCCAGAAAATTTTTAGAATTTTTATGCAAAAATGGTGCGTTTTCGTGCAAAATTTTTGCTCGTTTTAAGATGCATTCGGTCAATAGGAGGGGGGAATGGCCGTCTCCCCGCCCTTTTTGAATGCGCCACTGACTAGAGCGAATAAAATATTTTCATTGAAGACTTGTATTTGCCGTTAGCGCTTAAGGCGCTGAGTGGTTGGACGGACGGCTGCGTATCATGTCGCCACTCGGCGTCCGACCCGCCAGCAGCAGCAGCCGCAGTCAGCAGCGTCGTGGGTCAAAATAGTAAGCAGGACAGGAAGTTGCAGTTTTTCGACGGACACGGCAAATTTCAGACATAGGAGACTATTCATGGTGCTCAAAATTTTTATTTTGAAATTACCTTCAAATTTTCGGGGAAAAATTGGAGGGTTCACCCAAAATTTTGCGTTTCGGACGAAAATTTTCCCAGAAGTAAAAGTCTGACAATTTTCTGACCGCCAAAAAATTTAAGGCTTTACCTTTTCGCCACCCATTTTGCGATGACGCCACAAGCAGCAGCTGCTGCAGCAGCAGTTAGTATTGGCCCATTGCAGTGGACAGAGATGCGGCGACGGTCTGAAAATAGCATCGGTACTGACAGTATCGTATAGACGATAGACCCATCATTACGCGTCGCCGTGCATCAACACAACACAGTGCAAAGTTCGGCATTGTGGCTAGTAGGGGGGCCTACATCTCCGGTCAGTCAAACGCCCGCCTCTATACCTACGTCAGCTCCTCGCCAGCAGTAACTAAGTGAGTATACCGCAAATTTACTTAGATAAAACTGCACTAAATACAAAATATATTAATACGTAGAATCTAAAAAAATACTTCAGCATGGAATAGCCTAATATCGTTAGCAGTCGGGTACCAGCTTAAACCCAGTTCACACCGCCGAGTCCGACGCCGAATCGTTGTGTCGCGTCGGCGGTGTAAACAGGGCATGAAGTGTTGCTACGGCTGCAGACGCATGATAGTGACTGACGTCTGGTTTGTCAGTCATCGATGAAGAAATAGTAAACGGCCCAAGGTCTGTCTAGATGAAAGCCAACTGAAAACACCTTAAACGATTGCTGTAATTGTCTGATTGTTATTCTGTCAATGCTTTAATTAAACTTTTAGCTCGCATCATTTTTGCTTGTACATGACGTTTTTCATCGAGAATATTAGTCAGAATTGATACCTTGTGCTAGTGTGCACACAGAGTTTTGGAGAAAAATAATATACACATTTTACTGTAATTATTTTTTTGCATAATTTAGCCAAATAATATCTAAATTGCTTTAAAAATATAGACAGAGCAAGCAAGCTAAAGGTAACATTTTTGAAACACAATGCAAGCTACTATACTAGCCGCCCAAGTAGCGTATATAACTAGACCTATCGCCCAATCTACGAGTTAGTGTTGTTTTCAAGCGCTTAATTTCATGCGCTAAAACTCTAAAAAAAAACCTCATGGATTTATTCCGTTGCTGTCGTTGTCATTGATATTGTCTTGCGGTTGTTCTTGGTTTCTATTCTTTACCACCACCACCACCACTATTAACCCTTTTTCTTTTTCTGTGTGCTATTAATAATATTAATATTATGATGCGATGCGAAATTGGCAGGTCTGCGTCTTTGTACTGGCTGATATGGACCACACTACAGAGATTCTGCTGGCTCTTGGACTGATCTTGTTAACTGGCGGTCTTTCCTTCGCCGTCATTTTGATCGTCTATCGGCTCTGCTGTCACGCTAATCAACGATCACCCATACCGGTACTAACCGGGCTCGGCGTAGATCAACTTCTGCTGTCACGCTGATGGCGGCAGGCACGGCAAACGTCGCGTCACTTCTGTGCCACGTGACGACGCAGACCGGATGTTGCTGGGTGGTTCTCGGTCGGACGTAAAGCAGCTCAAACGCTCGGCGGTCAGAACGGAAACTCGCGTCGCAGGACTGTACGCCGGCGTCAGGTCTCTCAGGTAAGAGCCTGTCTACATGTGCGACAAAATCTAGCTCGCGCGCGGCGAAAACAGTGCAGCTGTCGATAACTCAGATTTAGCAGCGCCGTCGCAAACTACACTACATTACACCGTGTCCGACAAGAAAATGAACCCCAAAACAAATTGCTTGTCAGATTTGTCGGAAATCTTGGACTTGAAAACTAAATGAAGTAAGGCAGAATAACTTTTAAGTTTAAAAACAGCGCAAAACCACATCAGTTTTACTGACATTCAAAGTACGCCACCGGAAGTACGTTTTGTCGTACATGTAGGCAGTGTGTGACTGACGCAATTTACTCAGCGACACCCTGTCAAACGTCCGTCCATGCATGGGCGGAACGCACCCGGCGCGTGACCGATTGTCACTTAGTTCGCTACCTATAGTGTCAGACGTGTGATATATACGTTTCAAGATTTGTTATTGCAAAAAAAACGGAAAGCGTAAGTCTTCCCGACGCCAGAGTAAAGTCCCATAGAACAGCACTAATCTCTGTTTCTTTAAAGGTAAATGGTAAAGGTGCCATACCCCAACTGGGGCGTAGGCGGGGTGCTCATTTCCTTAGGCCTTTGAGCCCGTAGGTGGATGGACCACTTGAGTCCGTGACACATGGCCAGTGCGACGCCAGACCTACAGTTACCTTCCCAGCCGCAGAGCATCACCGCCCTTTGGCCGGTACTAAATTATACTGCTGGGTGACAGAGGCACATGCGTGTGAACAACTTGCCCAAGATTGTTACTTGACAGTGCCCCGATTCGGAGTCGATCCTGGGACCTTTCAATCACCAGTCTCGCTCGTTACCGTTACACCACTTAGCCAAACACCAATTTGCACTGCAAGACCACAGATACGGGGCTAGTGCATCGCGCGGTGTGTCTTTTTTAGACACCAGCTTTTGCTGGTAGGCCTACTCGTTGCGCTTTTCTACAGAGGGATGTCCAGGCTGAGTAGATCTGGGTGGTTATTTGGCTACGCACAGATATGGTTTAGTTTGAGATTGTTCCGTATTGTTCGACACAACGTAGCCACGTCTAAAACATTACCAAGATTGTTTAGAACGTTTCAAGCACGATTGCGTATATTTCTAATAGTAAACGTCCAGGCTTGGGCATCATGCAGCAGGACTGGCAGATTTCTACTACAGTGTAGCGGATATACATAGGCCTAGAGTATCGTCACTTCCATCGAACTATAAATTGTGTTTTCGGTCAATCGCTTTTGTAAAACAAGAAACCCAGCTGTCGCCAGGGAGGACCTACCGTACGCGGGTGTCGGAAGACCAGCAAATAATTTTCGTGTCATGCGGAAAGGCTTATGTGACTTTTTATTACTGCTCAATAGAAACTTTGGTTGTAACTCTCACCGTTTTTGAGATATGGCTAGTTTTCGGTTGAAAACGCATATTTTTTTCTACCCCCTCTATTAGAACGCAAATTTAAAAATGTTTATTTGTATTGGATAGCTGAAGTTTTGCAAGCTTAGATTTATGACGCAGTGGTAATTAATTATTCGCATGAAGAGTTTTCCGGTAAGACCACCGTTTACTTACAATACATCTGTTACAGACGGACAGACTGACAGGCGACAACTGGTACCATATAGCAGACCATTAATGAATTTTGATGAGATTTTGTGCAGGAGTTGAACATAGCCCAGTAAGTAAGCGCTTAGATTTTAGTGACGATTCGGGTTTGTTTGTAAATTCTAGATCAATGTGCAGGATTCTTCATAATTACAATAATTATATCCGTATTAAGTCTTCTGTTTTTGCCAGGTGGTAGCACCATTCTAAGGAGACGTTAAAGATAACTGATTGTTTTTATTTGTGGCTTATTATACGATGACGATGATGATGATGATGATGATGATGCGGTTGTTATGGTTACGCGCAGTCGGATGAAGCCGCTGGGAACAGCTGTGGCGGGAAACGGTTTACGCGAAAACGAGACACGAAGTCCACCTCCCAACGCTTTAGCATCAAGGTTAGTTTTTTTACTATTCTTCGTGAACGACGTAAAGAAATATGCAAGATCATTCTTGAGCTTGCTAATCTTTGTTTCCTTGCCTCAGGTACACATCAGTTTACACTGCAAGACCACGGAGCTAATGCATCGCGCGGTGTGCTCGTTTACTTCGCAGCTTTCGCTGGTGCTCATTGAGCTTACTGCTTATTATATCCACGATTCTGGCTAAATGCAGAGTATACATATGAGTTGCTAGAACACGGTTATAAAAATGCGTTAACGAGGAATTTATAGGAAATATGTAATAAGGCCCACGTTTTAATATGTGGATTAAGTGCTGATCACAAAAAGCTCATCAATTTATCCCGAACGCCAAAGCGAGTGTATAGACAGACTGGGACCATAGAGAACAAGGGTGATGAACGTGATACGACTGCAGAGCGAACATGTCCGTAGCTGCTGTAAAACATTGTCCGATTCTCTCGAGACACGCAGTGTCCGCGGGCAAAACGTTCCGTTAATAATTAACCACCAGTTGGCAAGTTCTGTGACATCGCAGCTGACTACACCGACAGGATAGGACCGGACCGTCACGTTCATGTATTATCTACGACCGTAGAAGTTAACTGCGCACGGCCGTTCACACCCTGTAAACCAAGCACCAAATCAAAGCTACAGAAATAAACTGCAATTGAATCGACTGAGGTGCCAGTTCCTTCGCTTTGCACAGTCCGTGTAACGCAAATGAACTGGCGTTTTAGTTCTGTCGCGTTGTACGATGCGATGTTTTATTGTAAAATAACGAATAGGAGTTTTTAGTTTTTTACGGGGTGGGTAACATCCAGATGTAAATTATAACAACCTTTGCTAAAAGTTTTGTCGTCGTCGTGTTACTGTTTGTGCTAATTAACAGAACTTGTCGAAAGCCAGAAACGTGTAAAAGAACTGAATGCTGCTGAATCATTGATGACGTCACTCACTTCATCACATTCGCACCGTTGCCTACTGTCAGACGAACAACCGAACAGTTTGTCACTGTTCCGCATGCCAGCAATGAACGCGAGACAGAAACTGTGAAAACTACGGACAGCCAAATGAAACTCTACTCATAGGGTGTTTACACGATCCAGCAAACGTCCAGCATTGGCATGGGTATTTTAAATACATTTGCTGGAAGTTTGCTGGACGTTTGCTGGATCATGTAAACACCCCCATTACTTACTTCGAGTTGTTGTAGATTTGTCGTAGGCCACAAATTACTGTACAACAAGTTGAAGTAAGTGGAGTTTCGACAATAAATCGTACAACCATGTGTACAACATTTTGAACGGTCAGGGTGGATGTTGTCAATGCCAATTTTTTCTGGACTTTCAATTTTTACGCACTCGTTCTGAACAGTTTGTTGTACATTAACTCACAGCTTCTTATCTGGCATGTTAATTAGGTTTTAAATCCACTTGTTACGATTTGTCACGGTTTTGTTGCACAACGTGTTTACAACAAGCTGTCAAACACGACGTCATCTAATGTCTACAGCAAATTCGCAACGTCTTGCCTCGTCAAGATGTTGTGCAGCCAACAAGCCGCACGACAAATTGAAATAGTGGAGTTGGGACTCACGGACTCTAACGGACAGATCAGAGAACATAACTTTTTTCTTCAGCGACAGTAGGCCTAATACTGTAATAGTGATAATGATGGTTGTGTATTGCAGTGGACATAATGTATCGGAAACTGCTACTGCAGATGGTTTGCACCAGCACACGGTTCAGAGTTCATCGTCAATTGCGCCCGGGACAAGGTCAGTGACAGACTGGCAGATTTTACCAGCGTGCAATGTACAAGCAGTATATGCCAGGGGTCTCAAACTCATTTGGGGGTGCGGGCCACACTGCAAGATATCACTCAGTCGGTGGGCCGAATTGTTTTTAGAGATGACAAAATGCAGTAAATGCAGTAATTAATACAATTAACAGAAGTTATTTTTACAGTATAGTTTAGAACTTAAGATTTTTCCCGTCTTCGACTAACTCTTACCGCTGATTTGGCAGAAACCAGTGAGTCGACGTTAGTCTTGAAATCACGGGTGTTAGCCAATTGCAATGTTGCATTCAGACGTTTACTAGTGAGTCTTGATCACAAAGCGGATTTGTTGATCTTCATTTATGAGAAGAACTGTTCACAAACGTACGTACGGCCAAACATCGCTATTATTTCATAAGCTGCAGAGACTAATTTTGGATACTTTTCTCTAGAAAGAAATTTATAGAAATCAAATACACCAACGTCGTGTACTTCTGCTTCTGCTTGTCACACTTTTAATCCAATACCTCTATCTGGAATTCTTTGGAAATGCTTTCTTTCAAACGGAGTGGCAAAAAGTGCAAACTGTGGTTCAAAATTATTGAACTCTTGAAAACATCGATCGAACTCTGCAAGAAATCCAGAAATGACATCTGCATAATCTTTCAGGCGCCGTGGCTTGACTTTAAAACCTAACAAGTGAAAAGATGAGAAATGATCCAAGTTAATTGCCAGCTCCACCGCTGGTCGCTGCCAGCATCAGCATGCGGCTCCACTAAAGAGAACGCAAATGAGAAAATAGTAGTTTCGTTGGGTTACTGAAAAAAATGCTGTGAAATGAATAAAACGACTTATTTTTATCCTAAATTTTATAGAATTTCAGATAATGTATCGCGGGCCGCAAACAACGCCTTCGCGGGCCGCGAGTTTGAGACATCTGGTATATGCCGTGCTACACGCACCCATTTTCTCGTCCGAAGTGTTGTCCGAGCTTCTCGGACAAGGAAATCGAACACGTCAGACCACACAGATGTAAAAACATTTGTTAACGTTTTAAACGTTTTTTTAACGTTTTTATATAAAAAAAACCCTTCATTAAATTCTGCCAAGAACGCCGAGAAGCACTTTTAAAACCACAAAATTTAAAAAGTAGACCATAATAATGATAGTTTACCTAGTTAGTCTAGTGATACTTAGTCTTATGACCACACGGTTGAATTAAAGTTGAATAACGTTCTTTCTCTTTCTTTAGTTCTAGGGGGTGACTGAAATCGCGAGACCTGACATCGCCAGAATGGAAAACGCGGCACCAAATGGCAAGGGTGGACATCGCGAAACAACGCGAAGTAACGTTAAATGACGCACAAAATTAACTTTAATTCCACGTATTATATAAAAACGTTGCACCGACTTTACACGCGTTTTGCAAAATAACACGACACTGCAGTAGTATATAAAACATTTCATAAAAGAAAGATCGGTCAGTTCAACATTGAGTAAACTGTGACACAAGTTTAGTTAGAACAAGATAATGTTCATACGAACACGAAGTCTGTCCAATGCATTTCGATAGTTTACAGTATATGTCCGTATAAATATAATCAGTGATTGTTTAGACCGGTAGAAAAATCAAACAGTTTAATTTCA
>Ga0209367_1012337_pt1 | contig 11190 bp, 8 predicted proteins | sample WorMetLIZISLAND2_FD_187412 | JGI IMG/M metagenome (GOLD analysis project Ga0209367, IMG submission 187412) | Marine gutless worms symbiont microbial communities from Max Planck institute for Marine Microbiology, Germany - Olavius geniculatus... ... | reverse complement strand
GGCTTAACAGGATCTAACAGACACCTATGGGTCATTGCTTGGTTGGTGCCTGCCTGGTCTGTGGTCTGGTCATGTGCGCTGGGTGGCTTCGCTGTTCCTGCCATGTCTTGGGGTTGGGTGGAGCACTGGAGAGGCTCTTGCAGGGATGATGGGTCAGATTGGGATTCCAATAGATACCGAACTTTGCTCTGCAGTTTGGGACTACGGTTTTCCTGTCTGGCTTAGAAACCCTAAGGAGCACTCGTTTGCTCCATTTGGCTCGGAGGCATGGTGGGGGTGGGTGGCTGCACTGCTCATGTGGTTGGTCTGCTGTTGGGTTGGGCCGCTTGCCAGGTGGTTTCCTGTGGGGGCTGTGAAATCCTTTGGTGAGCCCCATAGTATAGAGAGTAGTCTTGTGGTCAGGGGTAGTTGTGCTCTTTGCTACTCCCGCCATGACTTTCAGTATCCAGTATAATTGCTGGGAACTTTCTGGGGATGGCTGATGGGCCCACATGGCGGCCTAAGCCTACAGGGCGGCACTGGTGTCAAATCTGAACGAATCTGAATAAAATATCACACACTTAATCCCTAATAAATTGCTGAAACGACCACCAAATTTCATTGAAAAATATTATATCTTAGCGGAGTTATCAGTTTGCTTACGTACAACAGGCCTACAGTCTTATACACTGTGTTCAGAAAAAAACACCCATTCACGTTTTCTTTCGTAGCTTCATGGAAAATGTACAGATTTTCACAAAATTTTCAGGAAATGTCTAGGAGAAAACTAGTATTCCACAGGTGAAAAAGTTATATATTCTTTGCTACTTGTGACGTCATATTTCTACGTTTGTAAATTATGGGTTTTACCGATGAAGACAGACATCTGATAAAATGTTTGCCAGTCAGCAAGGGTTATGTAGGTACAAGTTTGTGCTACATGTTTCTGGACAATAAACAGACAATAAAATATTGATAAAATAAAACTTTAAAATAAAAAAATGGCATGACCGGCAGTATCAAGTCGTTTAATTGATAGCCAGCAAATGGTTATCCATGCAGCGATGCATGTGCGTATGCTTGCCAACATCAACAAAGTTGAGGATCTCGAAATCAGCCAAGAAGATAAACCACGAAAATAGCTCACAATAGAAAATTGCGTAAAAATTAGCATAAGGCCAGTTAACACAATGATCAATTGATGTGTTTTATCCTTTGGTTCTCATTCTTTTCGTGTTTCTGCACCGAAAATTTGGAACTCCTTAACTCCCCAAATTCGTCAATGTCAAACCTTGGCTACCTTCAGACGTCACTTAAAGGTCCGTGGACGCCAAAATTAACATATACATTTTATCCATTTTCCTGAAAGTGCAGAATTTTCTGATAACTTTCACAGTAATATCGGCGCACAGCGTTTTGTCAACACAGAAAAATTTACCTTTGAAGTCGACGATCTACGAAAACGACGTAGAAAATGCGCCGCCATGACGGTCTGCGATGACGTCATGAGTTTAGCCTATAGACGTCATGAATATTAATGGCCTAGCCTAGAATGATGACGTCGTCGGCTAGGCCACTAATATTCATGATCTATATGGCCTAGGGTCATGACATCACTGCAGGCACTGATAGATTACAATATTTCGCATAACGTAACGTAATGTCGCATTTCGTTTGAATTCACGCATTAATTTCATATATTTATGAAGCTCAAATCGACATATTATATATGCGAGGTTAAATGTCTAATTTAAATCTACAGAAATTGCGCGAGTGAGTTTGACTGTGGCCATGGACCTTTCAAGAGCCACTACTTTCAGTCAGCCTTTTCTGCCACCTAGCGTCCATCATCCTATGCGCCCTGATTCTTTCTGAGACTTTGGCACTTTATAAATCGTTCACTAACTTACTTACTTACATTTTTCAAATTTACAAATATGGAAATATGACATCAGCATGACGACATCGATAGCAAAAAATATCTAACTATTTTACCTTAGGCAGACTTGTTTCCTACTAAACATTCCCTGAAAATTTTGTGCAAATCTAAACATTTTTCACGGAGATATAACAGAAAACGTGAGTGGGTGTTTTTTCTGAACACAGTATAGAATCATGCCAACTGGAGTATTGGACACAGTATTACTAAGACAATAAACACAAAGCAAGTTTATTTTCCATAATTCCATGCAGAATGCTATGGTAGTTATAAAATACATTTATAGCAAAAAAAATTTGGGTGCTATTTATTAACAACTTTAGAAGAACATTAAAAAGCCGGAAGGAAAATCTGAAAAAAAATGCACTACATAGGAAGTTGCTTTTAGTTTTCTTGAAATGCCATCGTCAACAAATAGAATGCTTTGCTATTCCACCCTTGATATAAAAAATGCACAACAATGAACGTAGTAAGTGAGCGAGTGAGTAGAAATTTAACATCCCGCTCAACACATAACCTTTACAGAAAAAACCCTGATCTCTAACAATGAAAAACTAAGCCTAAAATTGTAAGAACTCCCCATTATGAGCGTGCATATGTAACAGTAATGACAGTTCTAATAATCTTCCAGCTGTTAACTTCTGGACAACCATTAATCTCAAAATGCTGCCTATTGGAGGACAGGGGGTGATGAAACCAATAGCAACAATAATAATAACAATACCAATGCCAATGTCTATGGTGCTGTCATCATGGCACAGCCATTACGAGAGTTCACTCTGTTCATTTGACTGAATGTAGCACGAGCGCCAGGTGGCTGCCGACCTTTGGACCAAGCCGATCAGCTTGAGCCAATAGATCCGCCGGTAGGCAGCTACAGAAACTACACTAACCATCACCATTTATTATTACTCAGCTAGACAGCTGATACTCATTTTACCATTCCGTAGAGGGTAGAAGGCTGAGTTGACCTAGCTGGCTGGCTTCATACCGAGATGGTTTACCTGCCAGCAGACAGTCACCCATCACAGTACTAGCTGGGCCCGTCGTAGAGTAACTTCGTTGATTTGATCAGATGCCTTACCGCCGCGCCAGGCCACAAACCTGTTGACGTTAGCACCAGCGTCTATGAGCAGGCGTGTGATATCGTTACAACCAAAGCACTCTGTCAGAAAAAGTGGAGTGAGTCCATCCTCTCCATCCTCATCTCGCACCTCAGTGTTAGCGCCGGCCGCCAGCAGCAGCCGTACAATGTCTGCATTACCTACACTCAAGTCCAGCATCAAAACACATTAAAATTCACCATGAAAATAAACGTCCATAGCTTTATGCAGTGTCGCAAAACAACAGATAGGATGTTTTGCCACACAGGGGGTACAGATAATATATTTGGTGCTGAGGCAGTCGGTGCAGCGTTTTGTGACATCCTAGCTTTCTGTATACCATTACATTTTTAGTCCGCCCGGAAGCGATCGCTTGCAGAAGCGGACTTATGTTTTAGCCCAGATGTTTATTTATTTATTTATTTATCCGAGCACGAGATCTCCGAGACGTGTGGGCCGACTGGCATGAAATTTTGCACGATGGTCAGTACTAGGCCCAATTTTATAATGCCAGTCCAAAATGTTGGGGGGCACACCTCAAAAAAATTTCAGGGGCCAAAAACATGCAAAATTTGGCCCGATTTCGGACGACTTCGAAGTTCGGCGGCGAATATCTCCGAAACGGATGAAGATATTCAAAATCGGATTTTTATTCCCTCTACCGCGATTCCTCCTGCATTAGTCGAAACAAGTCCGGTGAAGTTTGGTCCAGTGACCTTGGAGATCTCGATGTTGAATCATACCCACCCAAAGTGCATTTTTCGGAAGACCATATTTTGGCCCCTAGGGGGTTCTGCGCCCCCAAATTTCTACATGCGGTAGAGAATGACCAAGTCTTACTAGCGCACCTTCCACCGGGGACGGCGGCCCCCCTTACAACTTCTTTCAAAGGGGGGGGTCAAAAATTGGCTTAAAATGTAATAAATTAGCGCTTATAACTTCGGAGTTAGGGGGTGTAGCCCGACGAAACTTTGGCGCTTGACGTGTCTCTATGTTGGGGTGTTAACACAAGTACAAATTTTGGGGGCACCGCCCCCTTAAAATTTGGGAGGGCAAAAAACGTTCAAAAATCAGTGCGATTTACGACAACTTTCGAGTTTGAGTGCAAATATCTCTGGAATCGATGAAGACAACGACATAATCTAAAGGGCGTTGACGAGAAGGATCCTTTGGGCGTTGAACAAAAAAAATTTTGTCAAATTTTGTCCACTACGAACCAAGTTATAAGCACTAATGTTGACCTACCCTAAGTCGACAAAGCGCGTTCGACGTATGCCAATGCATTTGAGTTCGGGCCACGTGACTATGATGCCGGGGAAATTCTCCCCCCTCTTTACCCGCCCCCTTAATTTCCCCCAATCGGACTTAGGGCGCCGGGCGGACTCACGTTGGGCTTTGCCCCAAATTTCTAGTTTTATTTAAAGCAACAAAAAAGAGATGCACCCACTATCAGACACTAATTGGTATGGACCGATAGTTGGTTGTACTTGCTGACAACTGTTATCGGCAAATCATCGACTTACAAATAGGCAATGGCCAACATCATGAAAGTTTCAACTGAATGCTGAAAAAAATAATGCCCAACATCCACAGTTTTGCACCAAACAATAAAATCTCCATGTAGATTACTCACAGGCATTGTGTGCAAAAGACAAGACAAACAGCTAAAAACTAAGCGATTCGTAAATAAACATAATATTTAAGCTTTCATTGTTAGTACTAAAAAGCATAATAATGTTTAGCGTTTAATGGTTGTGAAATAAAAATCAATTTAACACGAGCAAAAAGCAAAGTCTGATAATAACAGATGAAAGAGCACAACAAACTGTTGTCATCATCATGACTGGAAGGAAAAGGGGCACATGGCGTAGATGGGAGAAAGGCAATTCATCACCGAAATTTTTCGCTGTCCAATAATTGGCAGAAAATCTCTTTCTAGTCTGAAAATACATTGCCCAAAGGTGCAAAATTTGGGGCTAAAAAACTCTGCTTCGGGGAAATTCAAGAGCAAAATCAAAATTCTGAGCACCCATAATTTCCTATGTCCGAAATTTGGAACAGGCTGTCAAAATTCCACTGGAAATTTGCAGCTTCTGTCTGTAAATTCCAACTTCTCACCCCGTTTAATTCTTTAACTCGCGACGCTGCTGGTCTTTATGGTACAGTGATAATAAAAACCTGTATATATGGCACGAAGCAACGGTGTGTCATTATTCCAGCTGCTGACTCTGTCAACTTGGCAGCCAGGCGTCTGTAGTAGCAACTCAACAATATCCTTGTTGCCTCCATCGACAGCCCGATGCAGTGGACTGACACCTCCTAACTTGCGCAACATAATTTAATAATTTAGCACACAGCATGAGCCAAGATGAAATACCCGCAATGCAAAAATCACGATACCAGAGTAACACTGGAATATTTTTCCACCAAATTTTCGCTTATTTAATAAATCATAATCCAGCTTAATTTTGCTACATTTAGTTAATATTTGGTAAAGCAGTACAGCATCACATTTAATGTTTGATTTTCGCTAATCAACAGCATAAAGTAGGCCTATCACACTTCTAACAAATTTCCGACGATGAAAGAACACCATTGACGTACTGAACAAGCATAACTAGCTAGTGAAAAATAACAAGCAGATTGATTTTACAGAGCAAAACTACCAACCCTTTTGAGGAAATGTTTTAAACAATTTTTGGTATACATAACCAATTTCCTGGAACATCTGAATCTGCGTTTTGTGTTCGTAGATCCATTACCAGATTTGAAATTCTAACAGCAATCGTGAGTTATTGATTAATTTATTTTTTAAGTAAACCAAACAGTTTGGCCTATGTCACAATGACATCACAATTAAAGTGATATTGGGCAAATGATTACTTTAATAACAAGAAAGCCTAGCTAACGCAAAGGAAACATGCAACAGCAATGTATGTATGAAGCCCCACTGCAAACAAAATCCAACTTACTGATCCCAGCAATTGACATTCGACATGGTAATTATGAAGGCTAATATACAGAGTGGGCCAAAAATTTCCCAAGTTGTTTTTGTCTGAACCTCGTCAAATCTCTTCCAAATTTGATAATTTTTGGCATACTGATAGCCAAGATGATAGAATTATATGCTGTGCACTCATTTTCCACCTCAACTAATTTATGTACCATGTAAAACACAGATGCTTCAAATTGTTGCATAACTCTAAGTTGTAGTAAAAGTTCTGACGACGTAATTAAGCACACAATAAACTAAAATGTGACTTATTTAGCAAAATTATAACTTTATATAACAACCTGCTTTCAAATTATCCAAATTTATGCCGCATACACGTACACAATGGTTTAGACACAACACCACTGGCTGACAGCGGCATTAACAATTAACTGATCAAACTGCATTCACTCACGGATTAGATGTGTTTTTAGGTCATCAGTTAGCTTTTTTGTTGTCTGTTATTTTCAGCGTAAAACATTTAATACCACAAAATTATTAAATCACGTAGCGCCTTCTGTCAAATTAACAATGAACAAATGAGCAATCTGAAGCTGATAACCACTGCATGATGTAACAATTTGGAGCATTTGCGTTTAAACGGCAGTGCGATGACATAAAATAGGTGAAATGGAAAATGAGTGCACCTCACATAATTCTATCGTCTTGGCCATCATTATGCCAAAAAATTATCAAATTTTGTAGAGATTTGGGCGAAGTTCTGACAAAACAAGTTGGGAAATTTTTTGGTCCACAGTGTATATAGCATTTCATTTACACTCAGTAGAGAGTGTAACCGGTCTCGTGCGGCCAACAGCGGTAAAATAATGACTTTAGGCAAGTATGCCTATTTTATGCTCTTGTGCTCAGCTTTCCTGAACCTAGGGGGTCAAGACTTGGACGGTTTAAATCCACGTTTAATGCTGAAAATATCATATGCAGGCTGTCCTGGTCAATCTCTAGTGATTTAAGTGCAATTCGCTCTTGAAATGTGTGTCGCAGCCCAAAATTGCCAAAAAAGCCATAAAACCCCAATTTTAGTGTTCAAGGTCATCCAAAGTCATTGTTTTTGGTGCCAATTAAAAGCCAGTGTAACATTTCCCATTAGTGATCAATAGTAACATAGGCCATATCTTGCACTGTTTCTGAGATATGCTGTTGGTGACTTATTGGCTAAAAATCACAAATTTTTAGAGCTGTCAAGGCGTTAATTTTTTAACGCATTAACGCAGTGCATTAATTTTTTTAAAGCATTAATTAACACGTAAATTAACGCGCCCAGTCCCGTCGAGATGGAGAGTAGGAAGTAAATTACCCTGGGCCCGAAACGTTTATGGGACCTGCCTGTAGAATAGCCTATAGAAAGTTAGAAAAATGAAAAATAAGTTTTAAAAATACATATAATTTTTATTTTTTAAACGTATTTAGACTATTTACTATTTAACTAAAATACAGTCCATCATTTTGTGATGGACTCTATTGGGTTACGCTTACGCAAATTGCTTGCTTACTGTCTTTTGTCAGTTTTGTGCGTATGTTTGTATGTCTGTTTGTCTGTCTGTTCATTTGTGATTGGTGAATAAATAAAGATTTAAAAATGTAATAAACTTTAACAAAGTAACTATCAAAAATATAATACGGCGTGTATGGCCTATAAAAATGAGCTTACAGGCCTTGATACAGCTTGGACGTTAATGTAAGAGGCACTGCTGCATTTTATTTTACTAACCTACATTGATGTATGGAGTCCATAGTGATGAAACGAAAACTAGTTTAGTTACTTAATTTCATTCGATTGTCATATAACCGCAGTTTAATGGAATATCCGAACTTTTGCTGCACAGAATTTAGTAACTGAATCAAATAAATTTACGCATGTGCGTTAATTTTTTTAATGCACGATAATTTTTTTAATGCGCGTTAATTCATTAACGCATTAATGCGTTAATTAACGCGTCAACTGTGACAGCTCTACAAATTTTTCATTCCCCCCTCTCATTCAGCATCCTTGTTTGGGGTGATCCTCTTCGAATTTATGGAAAAGCTCTACGGTTTCTAAAACTAGAGTCTTCCATGCATCTGACGGTGAAGATTTGATGATCCTAGCTTGCACCGTTTTTGACTGATCCACCCGTGTCACAAACAAGGGGACAGATAAACAGACGAAAGAACGGACAGAACTGCAATGGCTAAGATGCGCTATAGCAGTATCTACTGTCATGCGTAATAAAATCAACCTGCTGTAAGGTTGCAAAATTCGTTCCTGAAGTTTGTGATTCATTAACTTGGTGTGCATCAAGTATATTCTGCATAAAGCTGCACAATTTTATTTTAGCTCACCACTTATTGCATTGACATCGGCTCCCGCATCGATGAGCAGTCGGCAACAGTCGACGTGACCATAGTGCATGGTGTCATGCAGAAGCGCATTGTTTTCCAACAACGCTTCACTGACAATGTCTGGAAACTCCAACCGCGATGACAGCAGTGGGGATACCATCGACGGAGAATTTCGGCTGACTGCATACCAAAGTGGCGACAGACCAATCAGTCCACCGATACGAGCTCCGTATGAAACAAGTAAACTAACAACATCCAGGGCTGATTCAAACGGTTCCAAGTAGACCGACACCTAAAACACAATGTTTTTCGGCGGTTTAACTGCTGCAATATGAACAACGTCAATAAACTAATACGAGCCAGTAGCACGCAACAGCACTGCAGATGCTGAATTATTATGAAGTTGGGCCTTTCCATAACAAGAAGCCCAGCTGTAGCAAGAATAGTGAATGAGTGAGTAGGGTTTAACGTACCACCCGACACAGTACAGGTCATTTCGGGGACGGCATTTCCAAACAGAATGCACACAAACACATTACAATGGAATGGTAAGTTAAACCGAAAATTGTAAGAACTCCATTATATGCATGCATATGTAATTAACCATAATAATAAATATTGGTTAAATATTGGTTAATATGGTCACAAATAAATATTATTCACAAAGCCTAAACGCATAGACAGTGGATATCGAAGGCATTGGAAGCTAGGTATCTATTCGGGGACGGCCTTTTCAGGAAAAATTGCACATACACATAATAACGGAACAAAAAATTTAACCTTTATGAAACACAATACACAAAAAAACCTAAACCTAAAACTTTAGAACTGCCGATTATAATTGTGCATGTATAGGCTAATAATGATAATGATAAACTTCCGTGTTATAATCCAGACAGTCATTAATTTCAGAATGCTGTCTACTGGAGGACAAAGAGAGCCGATCGTACTGCTTTCACAGCATGTTTGCTTTCACATTTCGCTAACTGCAACCACCTGCAACCTATTAAGTACCCGGTACATTTTGAGTACTGTTTACATCAGGGAATAAGCCTTGTGGCCACTGTGCGAAAAGAAAACTGACTACCGGTATCAGGCCACAAGTAGCTCTCTCAGTGTTTCAGTCGCAAATAACCAATCAAAATAGCAGACACAGGTTTTCGCAAATTATGTCCCAACTGTCTCACAAAAAACGCCTTGCACTGGATCGCTGAAATTTTGCATGCATGCAAAGCTTTCTGATAATGGGCCAATTAATTGTGTAATATGTTTTGAGGTGAGCCCTACTGTTAGCCACAATACATGCACAGCAGACAACAGACAGTTGACAGACATCTCGTAACAAGAGCACAATGGTTGGCCAGAAACCAGTTTGGCCGTTAAAAAACCCCAACAATGATTCGGGTCCGCTATTCCGAAGGTCCGCTATTCCCACTAACCCTAAACCTAACCGTAATCCTAATGCTAACCCTAACCTTAACCTTAACCCAAACGTTAGCACTGTGGTGCCTATCTGCACAATGGACTTTCGAAATAGTGGACCTTCGGAATAGCGGGCTGGTACCCCAAAAACTAGGGCTGCAACCAATTACAAATTTTTCATCAATTAATCTAAAAAAATTAAGCAAAATTAATAGATTAATTTCGATTAATTTTTGTAGTCAATCAGAAAAACGAACACTGCAAAATTCAACTACTTAACTGGTTGCTGCTCTGCCACCAAGTTAAAATGACAACGTATGTATCAGGTCTGAGGTATCTGTAATGAATGTGAACATTAAATTTGAGCTGATGCTCACGAGACGTGCAAAAGCCTATAGCAGTTCCGGTTCAGTAGTTTAGCTGAAAATTGGGGTGTTCACGCTAAGTTAACATACAAATACCAAATTCTCTACCTGGATCGCATAACGATAGTACCGTGGTGCCACCTTATGAATGATATAGACTTGTGTTGCTGCCCAAAATCACCAAAAAATCCATAAAACCCCCTATTTTGACGTTCAGGGTCATTCAAGGTCATTGAATTGGGCGCCAATTGAGAGCCAGCGTATGACTTCCTGTTAGTGATTAATAGTAACCGAGGCCCTATCTCGCACCGTTACTGAAATACAGCGACTTATTGGCCAAAAACTGCAAATTTTGCCCACCCCTTACTCATTTAGCGCCCATGTTCGGGGTGACCCCTTCGAATTTATCGAAAAGCTTTACGGTTCCTGAAACTAGAGTCTTTCAGGCAGCCAAAGGTGAAAAGTTGGTAACCCTAGCTTGCACCGTTTTTGACTGATCTAACCGCGTGACAGACGGATGGACGAACAGACAGACAGACAGAACTGCGATGGCTAAGACACACTGAAAGCAGTAGCTGCTTTTGCGCGTAAAAACTAGCTGACCTGTAGAGGTGTATGTGAACAAAGAGTCACAGCATCAACAGTAGCTCCTCTTTCAAGCAGAAACTTAACGACAGAAATATCAGCATGGCCGGCAGCAATGTGTAGCGGAGTAACTCCTGGTCTATCACTGACAGCAATGCAACTGCACCGACTCAGTGTCAACAACTCAGCTGGAACTTCACCCTTTTCACCCCTCTTACTACACTTGATTAATGAATTCTCAAAGAACCGGCAAATCGGACACCAATCTGCAAAAACAAAACACCACAAATGTAGTGCTACGTAATGGGTGCAGGTATACACCTTAGCCCATAATACAGGTGTTTCATAAAAAACTAGAAATTTGGGGCAAAGCCCAACGTGAGTCCGCCCGGCGCCCTAAGTCGGACTGGGGGAAATTGGGGGGAGGGGGGTAAAATTTCCCCGGCATCAAAGACACGTGGCCCG
>Ga0209367_1012336_pt1 | contig 11190 bp, 7 predicted proteins | sample WorMetLIZISLAND2_FD_187412 | JGI IMG/M metagenome (GOLD analysis project Ga0209367, IMG submission 187412) | Marine gutless worms symbiont microbial communities from Max Planck institute for Marine Microbiology, Germany - Olavius geniculatus... ... | reverse complement strand
AAGCAGAAATTTATGGCGCGTAAACGTGAAGTTCTTCCACCCACCGCACCTTTATTGTGTGACCACATTACCTAGCAAAACAAACACTGTCAAAGCTACAGTGGTCTCGGAGAACAGGCAACTCATAAAGATATCAATTTCGTAGCATAAAATAGTTAAGCTTACTTACTTATTCGCAGTAGTGCCTTGTGACGTCATTGTTACGTCATATTGTGTTTATTTACTTTGTTTACCAGTAATAACTTTTAGAATAAGTCGTTTGATATGGGTAGAATAACAAAGGATGATCGCTGTTTGATCACGGGCTTACGAACTGAGAACTGTTTTGCTAGGTAATGTGGTCACACAATAAAGGTGCGGTGGGTGGAAGAACTTCACGTTTACGCCCCATAAATGTCTGCTTGTAACAGTGAAAAAATGGTTAAAATCGGTGCTGAATTACCAAAGTTATCCCAAAAATAAAACTTGGCATCCGTTTTTTTTGGAACACCTTGTATATTATCCGACTGAAGAAATGCTTCAGTTCTTGCATCTTTCCTATTTAGCGCTAGTCGAACAGGGCGGCTCTGCATGCAGTCTTTCTGTTGCTGAAGCAGTTTTGGTCTTATTCCCAGCACTCTGTCTGATTGCTTTACCTGTTTCCTCGCGGCGGCAATCTCCAGGGTGCGTTCGGATGAGGTGGGCTTGGCACGGCAGCCGGTGCGGCCGAGCAGACGACGTGCGTGACTGTTGTACTGCTGCGGCGGTGTGAGATGACGCCCGGTGCGATGAACACCACTGCCCGACGAGTCCACCGCACTGCACAGCACAAGTCAAATTTTGTTCTCTAACTTCCAGCTAAAGCAGCTTTTGCGTAGGCCTATAAACAACGAACAAACTGAACTCAACTCAACTCTGTCGCTTTGTATAGACCTTACATTACCAGGATACCCTTTATGGAGTGTTACACTTATCAGAGTGTTTTCTTTTAGATATCTTTATTTCGCAGCCACAAACAAACACAATTATTAAAACAGTAACTAACAAGCAAAAAGAAAAAAAGGATTAAAAATAAAAAATAAAAGAACGTAAAATGCACAGAAACATACACACATCCACACAATTAAAAAATATAACACTTTTTAAAGAGTTTGAGCTTTCCTGATCGCCGTCATCTGTTCTGCCGTTTCCGTTACATTTATAGGCCTATGCTAATGCTTTATATGCAGTCAAATGTGGGTGGCCAGCTGTGATAGGAAAACTGCCTCTCCGGCAACTCACTACAGCATTGTTTTTTTGTTTTTTCTATTTATCTTTATTGTGTATTTGCATAGTGTGGCAAATCGAATTAATTTTTTTCACTTCCTTTTAGTTTCGGATCATCGCAACTTCCATTCTGCTAGGCCAACCGTCTGGACTGACCTCCTTGCCATTGGACGTTCGGCGCCATTCGATGCCTCAACTTTCGCTGCCTCAATAATACCCCGTTTACACGATGAAGCTGGCTCGACGAGCTGGCTCGATATTTGTTCGACGTTTGCTCGATGTCTGCTCGATGTTTGCCTGATTGTGTAAACGGGATATAAGTGTGAGCACAGAGTAAAACAGTGTAGAAGCAAACTAGCGACAGACAGATGTTTTGTCGAGCGCATTACACGACTATGCAGCTAGTTTGCAGCGGCCCATTTTGCCAGAGATGCCGTCACTAGGCCTACAATAATAAACGAAAATCGACTGAACGCAGTATTTGAATTGTGAAAAATTAGCTCGGGGGTTAAATTTTAGACGGTCGGAGACCGACCAAAATTGTGATATAAATCGTATATATACAGTATATACATGTATAGCTGACACTCAGGTACATAATTTAACGGTGTGTTAGGGGGTTGAGAAAACAGTTGGGGGAGTTTAACCCCCCCAACCTCATCGGCAATTCAAACACTAACTAAACCGACTTTGACGTTATAGTTATTGACCTAACCGATCGATGTAGGCGATACATGCCTCGTGCACGCGCGTCTGCTATAAGCCTGCTGTCATATCATTAGCAATAAATTTCACTAAATACATTTGGCACTGACAGCAACTGGTCATGTTCGGCCATAATCAAATCACATGTACTGCGGCACTGCGCTAATGGCCGTCCCCACAAAGTCGAAACTCTTGCACTGATTGCACTAAAGCTTAGAAAACATGATTACGCCTTAAGTACGTCTGTGAAACGAAATTCAATTGCATTCTTAATTTAGTAGTTCAAATCCGTCAACGAATACGTTTTACAAAGCATGCAAATGAATAACACATAACATCGAAATAAATCGTCTCCAGCAAACTCAAGTTCTTTTGCGCGTGGTGTTTTTTATCTGTCCCATTGCTAGCAGAGCATGTGACAGATTATAAAATCACTTGCGTCTGTCTGTCATTCTGTCAGTCTGTCTGTAAACACTCCTACGGCCGCAATTTTAATTCGATTTTGATGAAATTTTGCACAGTGATTTGGGGCCCGAAAAGTAAGATCGAGTTTGTTTGGGATAAAATCTGACAACTCCTTCCCTTATTTTACCCAAATTTTTTTAAACATTTGCATTACGGCCTATGGGGACTTCAAAGCGGTATAACTCGGTCCCCGTAAAAGATAATTGCGCGCTGTGTTTACCTACCCCCTATTTTCGGGGTCAGGCAATCTAACGGTGTTATTTAAATTTACCCCCTATCGATCCCTGTTGCCATAACAACCATTCGAAAGTTGCAAAATTTTGCATTACAGCCAATGGAGAATTCAAAGCGGTCCCCGTAGAATATAATTGTGCGCTGTTTGCACCTACCTCCTATTTTCGGGTCCGGGCTATCCGATGTTGTCGTTAAAATTTTTCCCCTGCCGACCCTTGTTGCCATGGCAACGAGTTTTGGGACAAAATTGACTACAACTCGGCTCTCGCAAAAGATAATTGCATGCTGTTTTCACCTACCCCCTATTTTCGGTCCAGGGCTATGCCATGGTGTCATGTAAATTTCTTCCCTGAAGATCCCTGTTGTCATGGCAACCAACCGTTTTTATTCAAAGACATAACTGGCTGCAGGCTCATAAAAGCGTCAAACGCTGAAACGCAGCTGCTAGGCCATATCAGCGTGGCAATGGGACAGATACCTCGTTCCACAGAACGTATTTCTAGTTATCCAAAAAATCACTCATTTGTTTTTGACTATCTTCACTGGCGCAAAATAAAACCTTTCCAATAAACAACAGCAGTTCATTACGTTGTTATATTTTAGTCATATTAGCAAATATGTTGTTTAGCAAGCCATGTGCCGACATGTATTCGGCCGTCCGTACACGTCCACTGCACTGCGCCTATAACGCAGTAAGCGACTTTCGATTTGTTGACGACTTGTCGTACGGCATTGTTGTGCCGCGAATCCGCGACATATCTACAGCAAGTGGAGTATGAGTGTCAGCGCACCTGTCGGCCTGTATGAGGTTGGCCAGGTTCTTGGTGCTGAGCCAGAGCACCCTGACGACGAACGTGTAGCAGTAAGCCATGGTGATGGCCGGCAGAAGAAACACGACCGCCAGCTGATACCAGGAAAAGACAATGCGAGCCTCGTCGCTGATGTAGTTAGAGTCGACACAGACCGCCATCACGACGTAATTACTGTCTGCGTTGTAGTACAGTGTATCCGTCGTGCCCTATACGTCAACACACCAGTCTATTACAGGCACAGCGCATGCTTTTCAGTAGAAGTAGCCTAAGTCCACTAACGGTTCAGTCCTGCAATAAATTCTTTAGTTCTTGAAGATAAAACCAAATGGCTGTAGAATGTTGCTATGGCTTAAAACCGAACTGCTTATTTCCGCCTACCACACCTAGGACAAGTCAGCGCTAACACAGCGCTTCTGATTTCCAGTTAACATTGTGACAATGGCGCTATATAAATCGTTGTTAAATTAGACAAAATCAGATTAGCAACAAGATATGCCAGTTATGACGAAAATAAAAGTGGCACAATTTGTGGACGACAGTAAATCGTGGTCTGCACTCTGCACCACAGGACGTCATCAATAACGTGATAATTATTGTAGCCATAATTACAGTGAGATTGATGGTGGTGTTAACAGAGTGCACTGAAAGTAAGTGCAGTAGGCTAATTGCGAACGCGACTAATGGAAAGAGTGTACGAAACTACATGTATGTATGGCAAGTGCATAACACGTAATTTGAGCAAAGCTCACGTGACGCGAAATAGCAGCGGTCCTGCCACTTTGGCAATCAGTGTATAGGCCTACAACAATATGATGCATCTTGAAAAAGTACTTAAATTTGAGGCCTCCGTACGAAAGACTGCTTGAATTTAAAAGATAACAAGTTTGATTTTTAAAAATGTATCGTACGTTCTATGCTAAAAATGTCATACGCAGGTTGTCCAGGACCATCGCCAGCCATTTCGGTGCAATTTACTCTTAAAATGTGTGTCGCAGCCAAAAATCGCAAAAAATCACCAAAAACTCCAATTTTGGGGGTTCAAGGTCATTCAAGGTCATCGACGTTGACACCGATAAAAAGCTTGTCATAATGCTTGTTATGATAAGCAGCATGTATGTACCTATCTGCAATCGTTTTCACGCTACACGAGATAATTGCGGTAAAATAACCACTTTTTAGGGGAGTAGCCATCTTTCACGCCAACCTGCGCCGGCCTCCTTGAACCTAGGGGGTTAGGACTTGGACTGCTGAAATCTACGTTTAATGCTAGAAATTTCAGACGCAGGTTGTCTTGCTTTATCTCCAGCCATTTCGTCGCAATTCAGTGTTGAAATGAGCGCTGGATCCAAAAATTGCCAAAAAATCACTAACCCCCCCTTTTTGTGGGGTGGGGGGTGGGGGTTCACGGTTGTTCAAGATCATCGATGTTGATAAATCTACAAAGCCTGTCACCAGTGCTTGTTATGATAAGCAGCATGTCTGTATTTATTTGCAACCGTTTTGACACTATACACTGTGTCTCAAAAACATCCCCAACATTTTTGGCTGTAACTTAAAAACCAATTATCAGATTTTGACAATTTTTGGCAAGATTATTCCTCACACAACTTGCCATCAAACAGCCATTTAGCTTTCCACCTCACGTAGCATTTGTTTCTGCACTACATGGGGAAAAACAACCAGCGAAATATCACGTGTAAAAACACATTTTGTTCACATTTCTGACACTTTGGCTGACATTTCATTTAGTTGTCCATTTTTTAACTGCCTGCAGTAAAATTGCTTAAAGTGTTTGCCCACTATGTGAACACAGGCAAGGAGACGCTTTCTCCATTCATTGACAGCAGTATCGTTAAAGTTCTGCTCCAGACCAATGCAGGCTGTACCAGTCGCTTCTTGACTTTTCAAACATTCCTAAACTTCATCTGGTAGACACACTGCTGCATGACAATCAAACCTTGTAATAAACCGGCTGTTGGGGCCCGCAGATTAGAACAGATGAAACTTATTGACGTTTTTTCAATTCATTTTAACACGTATTCTGCTTGGTCTGATTTCCCAAGGTAGTGCAAAAGCAGACGTTGGGTGAGGTAGAAACTAAAACACTTATTTAATAGCCAGTTGTGTCAGAAATATTCTTACCAAAAATTATCAAAATCTGCTAATTGGTTTTCAAGTCACAGTCAAAAATGTCGGGGATATTTTTTGAGACACAGTGTACAAGCCAATAACGGCAAAAAACGTCTTTTTAGGGGATATCCTTTTTGACGCCTTTGTTCGCCTTTGCACTCAAGGGCACGAAATTTTGTCGCGAAAAACTAGAGACCTTAAGGCAGGCAGCCCATGGTGAAGATTTTGTGATTTTAGCTTGCACCGTTTTGATACAGTGCCAGGGTGTGACGGACGGACGGACAGACGGACGGACGGACGCCCAGGCCATGGCTAAGACGCGCGAAGCATTCAGCTATCGCGCGTAAAAACGATCGTTGTACTTATGAGCAGAAAAGCCGGGAACCAGTCTGTTTGTCTGTCTGTGTGTTAGGAAAATAACTCAAAAAGTTATGGACGGATCTTTCTGAAATTATCAGGAAATGTTGGGAGTGGCAAAAACTACCAGTGATTCAATTTTGGGGGTGATCCGGGAGGAATCCTGGATTTTGGATCACTTTGAAATTTTCGTTAACATTGCTTTCAGTGGGGCATAAGGGAAACCGCTGCTAAACCGAATATGTTGCTGCCACCTGGCGAACTACATGGCCTTGGCGGAAGTGTGCGGGCTCTGACTGCTTTCTAGTTAAAACTGGAATAACACTGCCTACAGGTTGTCGCAACACTACGTTGTAAAATATTAGTTTTCAAAATTGCACCAAATTTTAAGTATAAAGCTCTGTAGCAAAATTCCTAGATATCGATGACAAATCGTTATGCATTGAAGTCGGTTAATGCACGTATTCGCGGAAAATCGCTTAACCGTTCTGCCGTTCCGCATCAGTCGTCTAGCCGCGTAATGTCACCGCACGACCAATGCAGCGATGCTGCTAACAGCGAGTGCACGCTTACTGAACGTCAATTCCGAAGACGAATCTGCTTCGAAATTGAGTTTGATCTGAGCAAACTCCTCCGCGTGCCGAAGGCGAAAATTGTAATGTGTCGAGGCACATTTCGTGTCCGATCTGCTAGAAAATGCAAGCAGCTTTGGCATAAAAGAATTAGGCTACGCAGGACGAGATAGGTCCGTTTTATCATACCATAATGTAGAGTAGCGGTGACGAGAGGAGGGCGGCGGCGGTCCAGACGACGCCGATGACCTTATTAGTGCGACTGACGCTGCACCAGGTGCGTGACTTGAGTGGGTGAACAATTGCGATGTATCTACACAGAACACACGCTCGCTCATATGGAACGCCGTTTTACTATTTAATCCAGAATTCATGATATGTACATATCAGGAATTCTGGATTAAATAGTAAAACGGCGTTACATACGCTCACTCACTCAATTAACTTGGGCTTCGACGCACGTCGCTTGGAGCGCCTAGACGCTCTGTCTCTCTGATAATCCGACGACACAAATCTGTCACTCTGTCGTATTTCCGTCTGTCATTATCACGTAGACCTGCAAATGGACATCCTATTAATATGGAAAAGCGCTTAGCCATTTAATCACATAGAGTCGACGGGCGGACAGCCATGGCACGCGTCTTCAATGGCGCATATGTCGTTGCTACAGTTTTCTCTGTTGCCAAAGTCTAAACGTGTGTGTTTCATTACATTATGTTTTCGTTATGAAAGCTATATTAATGTAACTTGCTTGTCAAAAATTGCAAAAACAACCTCGCGGTGTCGATTTTAACCTTTAAAGTCTACATCGAAACCGACGATAACGTCAACATATTAAAACATTGAAGACGGTTGATTGTTATTAGACTATTAATCCGTTTTCAATAAGCAAACTCTTTATTTCTAAATTAAACTTTTAGAAATACGTCTTACAGCTAAGACGGTGTTGCGCAAAATTCACATAAATCTGACAGTTAAAGTACTTCTTTAACTGCAGTAACATTCACATTTTTGCACCGATTTTCACGCGACTACCCTACGGTTTCACTTCACCGCAGTAGTAACAATGAAATGATCGTCAGATAGATACAGAATAAAGCTTTTTCTCTCAGAATTACTACAAAGCCAAACTTCTTCGACAGTGGACAAAAAGGCTAATAATTGACATAATGGAGTCAATCAAAAGACTGACAGTTTGCGTTAAATTCGACATATCTAGTAGGCCCAATTGGTTTTGCTCTGCGATACGAGTCTTATCGCAAAGTACAAAAAACTCAAAAAATAACGCCACGTTGAGACGCGCAGAAACATGATGACAGATAGTTTTAGGTAAAATTTTGCGCGGCATTATCATAGCCAGTAGTAAAAGTTTGTGTCCACTTATGTCTAGAACTACCGTACATTAGCAGTGTGATGCGAACAACAACGATAAGGGGAACGACAACTACGGACCACTGCAGAGAGTACCTTAAGTTGACGACACACTGACCATTTTCTGGAGTCTGTTTCCGGCGCCTGTTTCTGGCGAATTCCGATTTTGAGAGTTTTGAGAATGTTGACGTCATAGCCGCCGTTTTAGCTCAGACTGACCAATCACAGTTCAGCTTTTCAGCCAGTTTCAGGCACGAAATTAAACATGCTCTATCCGGCGCCGGTTTCCGGCACCACAAAAATCTGGCATTAGAAAAGTATGACAGACTGACCAGTTTCTGGTACCAGTTGACTGGTACCAGAAACAGGCGCCTGAAACTGGTCAGTGTGTTGTCATCATTATTAGTTTGCGTCGACCCATGGAAGTCCTTTAAAACCTATTTGTTCGCTTTAATTGCTAACGCACAATTAATTAGGTACGAGTAAATTTTTGTAACTTAATTAAAAAAACTAATTTTCAACAAAAAACGAGCGAGAAAGCAGCGAAAGTACCGTTCGACGCTGACGGCACTGAGATTGAGAACGGATGCGGTGGCGGTGACCATCTCGACGTAACCAGACAGCTTGCAGAGCGCCAGACCTCCCTGCCAGACCGACTCCAGTTTGACGACCAGCTCGTAGGGCAGACAGACGAGCAGGTAAAGCACGTCTGCGATGGCGAGGCTGACAAGGAACGACGTCGTGAGGTGATGACTGACGCCCGCGTCAGCTGCAGCCAGCACGGCGCGCTGTCGCCGATCTACTATGAGTGCCAGCGCGACGAACAGGTTGCCGAGGAAACCGAACACGAACGCCAGTCCGTAGACGACGACCGTCGGCACGAAGGCTGGGTCATCGGACCACTGCTCGTGCACCAGACTGAGATCTTCCAGTGGAAAGACGTAGTCGAAGCTGGACACGTCCATTGGCGGCGTCGCCAGCTGAACGTCTAAGGAGGTCCTGGGGTCTGTTGTGTCTGCTGTCGACATTAAGGACAGCTCGTCGTCAACGCCGGACAAACTACTGACATCACTCGCCATGTTTCGCTCAGCCACTCAGCATCTCCCCTCTGCAAGTGAAATACACAAAATGCTACAGACATGACATTCTTTTAATACCTTCTCCTGTACGTTCCAGCGGATGTTACAAAACATCTGTCCATCGTATTATAGCAAGAAATATTGTTAAACGCGTATTTTAAGGTGCCCGTAACTTCTGTGATGGCTCAAAGTTAGAATTGGTCAGGGTTTCGGACAGTGCCTCGACTATTTGTAATCATATATATAAAAACTAATGTATTAGCTTAGACATTTAATCTGTTCTTAGTAGCCAGATATAAATTTCTAAGCTAATGCATAATGTTCGTGCTTATACTTTTTGATTTTTGCCGTTTTACATCAGCGCTTATACAACTTTAGATGAATTGCTTGCAGTTATTACATATAATATTTGCGGTTTTATTAAAGTTTGAAAGATCACTGAACAGTTACTTTGTACACAACAACAACAACTACTACTACTACCTCCAGCATCTTGCATTTTGTTATTTGTTTAATATAATGTCAAGCCTGTATGTGGGACAGCGAATTTAGTCTACATACCAAATTTCATGCGAATGGGTGAAAAAGCAGTTATAAGTGATGAACGACATTTAAAAAGCTGACCACCGCCATCTCAAATTTACTACTTTTCTCGATTCTGGTCACATGATTTATTTCCAGTAGCAACTAGCCACATTTCTGCAAAATTTTATGAGCTTTTTTCAGTCGGCAGCTGATTTGTTATGCTTTGTGTTAAAATACAAAATGGTGGTCGTCGCCATGTTAAACTTCATTGTTGTTCGATTTTATGGTATAACTACATGCAGAACGTCAAACTTAGCTCGCGTATGAAATTTCGTGCAAGTACGTGCAATAGCAACTAAGTTATGACCGATAACGGGATTTAAAATGGCAGCAGCCGCCATCTTGAATTTATTATTTTTGTCGATTTTGGTCACACGATCTACTTGTGGTAGCAGCCGACGGCAATACTGCAAAATTTCATCAACCTATGTCAATTGGCGGCTGAATTATTGCTGTTTGTGCAAAAATCCAAGATGGCGGCCGCCATCCTGGATTTTATTTTTGCTTAATATTTTGGTATGCATGTATGTAAGATCTCAAACGTAATACACTTGCCAAATTTCGTGCAAATATGTGCAATAGCAAACGAGTTGTGAACAATAGATAAAATTGAAAATGGTGGCGGCCGCCATCTTGAATTTATTATTTTTGTCCATTTTGGTCAAGTGGTCTATTTTTGATGACAGCCGTCTACATTTCTGCAAAATTTCGTTCATCTACGTCAATCGGTGGCTGAGTTACTGCTGTTTGTGCAAAAATTCAAGATGACGGTCGCCGCCATCTTGTATTTTATTTTTTGTTCAATATTTTGGCATGCATGTATGTAGAACCTCAAACGTAATATACATGCCAAATTTCGTGCAAATACGTGCAACAGTAAACGAGTTATGAGCGATAGATGAAATTCAAAATGGCGGCCGCCGCCATCTTGAATTTATTATTTTTGTCCATTTTGATCAAATGGTCTATTTCCGGTGGCAGCCGGCTACATCACTGCACGTAAATCGGCGGCCGAGATATTGCCGTTTGTGCAAAAATCCAAGATGGCGGCCGCCGCCATATTGGATTTAATTTTTGTTCAATATTTTGGCATACCTGCATGTAGGACCTCCGGGGTAATACAAGTGCCAAATTTCGTGCAAATATGTGCAATAGTAAACGAGTTATGGACAATAAATGAAATTCAAAATGGCAGCCGCCGCCATCTTGAATTTATTATTTTTGTCCATTTTGGTCAAATGCTCTATTTCCAGTGGCAGCCGTCTACATCACTGCAAAATTTCATTCATCTACGTCAATCGGCGGCTGAGTTATTGATGTTTATGCAAAAATCCAAGATGGCGGCTGCCGCCATCTTGAATTATAATTTTGTAATGCTGGACCACCCACGAAGTCCATTTGTGCACCTGAAATTCCCTGTAAAATTGCGTGTTGATCGAGTGCGTACTTTTCGACATATCGCGATTCGAAAATTTCGCAAATTTGGCTTAAAATGCCTACTCAGGACCTCAAAATCATGTTTTTGGGGAGTTTTGACCCCCAAACATTATTTTTTATCATCGAGACCCCCAAAAGGCCCTACCTTACGCGGAAACACGCGTTTTGAGCCATAAACAGTCGTGATCGGTCTTCTGG
>Ga0209367_1012334_pt1 | contig 11192 bp, 11 predicted proteins | sample WorMetLIZISLAND2_FD_187412 | JGI IMG/M metagenome (GOLD analysis project Ga0209367, IMG submission 187412) | Marine gutless worms symbiont microbial communities from Max Planck institute for Marine Microbiology, Germany - Olavius geniculatus... ... | reverse complement strand
CATCCTATGCGCCCTGATTCTTTCTGAGACTTTGGCGCTTTATAAATCATTTACTTACTTACTTACTTACTTACAACTGATACAAATTTTGTGTAAATTGATCATCATTTGAGTGAATTATGAAAAAAAACAAAAAGGGGTCCCTTTTTTACGAAACACCGTATACACAGTACACAAGAAAGACATAATATGACGCACTTAATGTCACTAGCAAATCTACACTATAAGAGGTGTATTGTGGCAGAGATTAGACCAAGTGCTAGAGGTACCAGCCAATTGAGATCAAACTAAGAATGTGACGTGATAATATTTGTGCTTGCTTATGGTGGCAGATAAAAGAGACATCCGGCTGGTTGGTGACAGACTTGGCAGGCAGTGGTCATGTCGAACCAATGCTTGATACTGAGGAGGACTTTCTATACATTACACCTGACATGATCTATTCACTCAACCACGATATTTATTGGACAGCTCCTCAGCAGTACATTGGCAACAAGGTACTGATTATGCACTTGTTATAGCTTGTACATGATTTATGGATGTTTAGTAGCTGATAGGATTGGAATATTATGGCCGTTGACTGTCCGTGCAGTGGCAAGACTGTTTGTCAATAACCGAGTCTTATGGCTTTTATGCCTCGGTTTCCAATGTATGTGAGCGGATGGATGCGTTATGTTTTCCAGTCATCCATCTATTTTATCTGTGCGTTCAGACGTACAGTATGTCCCCGCTTCCGAAAAGGCTGTTAACGTGTTATCTCAAAACTCAGTGGAGGAAATTTCACCAGACGTTGACTGATGATGAAGTTGTAGCTAAAGGTTAACTAATACAGGTTCAAATGGGTTTTGAAGGTCGAATAGTCAAGGTGCAGGACGCCACAATGTGTGACATACAGAATCTGATTACTGTCATTTTCTTTAAAATATTACTTTTATTTGAGTGATGTTGAATACTTTGAATGATGATGTGTTTATGCAGGTAGCATCATACAATGGTATTCTCGAGTTTGCATTTAGGTTTGAAATAAACTGCACGGCTGTCGAGCTGGACCCGAATTCATACATTGCAAACCACGACGTCATTTTGGAGGTATTTGAATTTTCATTTTATTGTGATTTTAAATGTTAGTTGATGCGTTGTGAAAGCAGTTCTTTAAACTTATAGTAATGATATGTCAGATTTGGCAGGTGTACCCTCGACGGTGCGTGCTACACAAATTTGCTTGCTTACTTACTAGACATTAGAACTATTTCAAATTAGTGCACGCTGGCAGATCATTTATCTTCGTCTATGTTGAGACCTAAGTTATCTTTAGTCCACTTTGTATTTTATGCGGTATTTTGGATTAATTCTGGACTATATAGTTTTTTGTTGTTTAGTGCTGCCGTAGGCCTACAGTTCTGCAGGAGACACTGTAGACGATGTTGTTGCAATTCATAGTACTGCTGGTTGCAGGGCAGCGGCATGCGACTGGGCCTGGGTGGTCAGTACTATGATGAGGAGATAGAACACATTGTCAGTATCAACATGACCGAGTTCGGTTGGATTCATCTTGAGAACAGCACGGCACCCCCAGGCAGCACTCCGCAGCGTGAAGAGTTTCTTGTTTTACTGGCTGACATCGACAGAATGCTGCTTCGTGCTACCTTTAACGTCTACCAGACCAAAGCCAAGTGAGTCCTTTCATCTGCAGCTGATGCTGCTTAGATCTGAGATAATTATATATGTATTTATATAATTTTACATAATGTAGGCCTACTCTCTACAATAGAGTACGTGAGACAGAATATCGGACAAAGAGCTGTGGAAGAAAACTGACCTGAAGCCAGTGATGGGCCAACAAAGAGAAGAAAATTGAACTGGCTTGGATATACGCTGAGAAGAAACGATGACATCACTAAGGTGGACAGCACCAAACCACAGAGAAGAAGGCAGACCAAAAAGCACCAAGAAAAGTGATTTGGGGATAGATGTGTGGACCGTATCTTTGAAATACAGCTGGAGGAATATGGAGGCGCAGCGCAAATTAGCTATACAGAGCAAAGTGGTCTGTGATCTTTAGTCTTATGTTCTACTGCAAGAGGCAAGTCTTACCTTACTTAAATCACACAGGAAAGGTAGCGAGTGAGCAGCTGTTTGAACAGTTCTGAGAACTTGACATGTTGTTGCCGCTGATTGTAGATTGCTGCAGGTAACACTGGATGTGGCAACGGAAACGGGTGAGGGGCCACGCATGGAATCCGTGGAGATGTGCGCCTGTCCGCCGGGTTTTGCTGGAACATCATGTGAGGTATGACATCAAACTTGAGTGGTTTCATATTAGTGATGACGCTTACCTTACCTTACCTCCGGGGTGGGCAGGCTGCTACACATGCCCAGCGCTGAGGGCATATCATTTCGGCCCAATCCGCGTCCCGAATGTAACTATAAGGCGGCACAGATAATGGCTATAAAGCCGTGGACGGCTGTGAAGCCGTAAATAGACGGCTGTAAAGCTGTAGTCGGCTGTGAAAATGAAACCAGCACAACATCACGGGTAATTTGTAGCAAATCTGCTCTCGCCGGTTTGGTCAGCTCTTAGTTAGCTCATACCCTCCAGGTTTTAAAAATTTTTTGGGTCATCAGTGCACGAAGCCCCACCACCGCGACAAGGTGGCTTACCACGGTGGGGATTAGTGATGACTTGATATATCGAAAATATTGATATATCGTTTTTGATATCGATACATCGCATTGTATCGTATCGTTGGTTGGTGGCGTGGCGTAGTTGGTAACGCGTTTCGGCTGAAACGAAGTTACTCTACGCTGGGCCCGGTTAGTACTGCGATGGGTGACTGCCTGCGGGCAGGTAAACCATCTCGGTGCAAAGCCTGCCAGCTAGGTCGACTCAGCCTTCTACCCTCCGTGGGACTGTAAAATGAGTAGTAACTCATTTATATGGGTTACAGAAGGTGGTGACCTTAGTACAGCTGACTGGGTTGCCTAGCCGGCCGCTGCGCCAGCCTGTGTCTGCAGGCTGCACACGGTGGCTGTGCGGCTGGCGGCTCGGGTTAGTGACGAAAAGTGCATTAGAGGCGTTGTACGAGAGATGCGCTATACAAATTGACACCTTTACCTTTTACCTTTATCGTCAAAAAATATCAAATTTTTGATATATCGTGATATTCCGCGATATTTTTGATAATATATGCGATATTTTCTACAGATTCTTCGCTACACTGCATGACTGGAAAGAAAGATTACAAATGCAGCGAGTTAATGGTGTCGTAATTTTGCTAGAGTCGCAATATAAGTTACCTAGAGACATATTTTTATTATCCAAATGGAGCATACTGCCTTCCTCAATGTTCATGTCTTGTTCCTATGCTTGTATAAGATTTACATACTTTTTATTTAAAATATTGATATCAATATCAATATCGCGATATTTTGTAAAATATTGTATCGATATCGTATTGAAATTGACATCCTGATATCGAGTCATTACTATTTCATATGTTTGTCAGTGCTACTGTCCTAGTCAGTGCTTTCAGTCGTAGGTCTAAACTGTTTAAATGTCTGACGGTTCTTTTTGACTACCAGCGTTTAGTATGTCATACCCTTTCTGTAAGTTTTTTTTGTTTGATAACGGGATTAATGTTGACTGTGTTATTTTTGCTAAAAACGCACAGTCTTCAAGTTATTTATTGCATCCTGTCAGTCTGCCTTCAATTTACTTAATGTATATATTTATTTTCGGAGTCCGTTTGGTTTATATGGTAACATCGTTGGTCGCATCAACAAAGTTAATCGATGGTTTGTTCTTGGATCAGCTGCAGATGGATACAGAAAGGGTATGACATACAGGTGAACCATCTCAGTAGCCTATGTAACTAACTACGCAGGTTAACTCAGCCTGGCCATCCTTCTGCGGGTAGGAGCAAATAAGTGCCATTATGGTCACACATAAAGCTGTACGTCGAGCATTAGTTGATACTTGTTGATGCTAATGTGTTGCTCATAGATTTGTGCTGAGGGGTATCGTCGTGTTGGCAACATGTTGGTCGGTGGAAGATGTGAACCATGTCAGTGTCATAACCACGCCGACACTTGTGATCCGTACACTGGACAATGCCATGTCAGTTTTTTCTGTGCTTTATTATAGTACAATAAAAGTAATTTGGCGAAAGGAATCATTGCCGCTGCTGCAGTTTGCAATTGCGTGTTTTTTTTTTGGGGGGGGGGTTGGACTCACAAAACTTCCCATTCCCTGGGGAGTCTGGGAGTACCCCCTTCTAACACACTGTATCATTGGACTTTACAAGTGTACGTAATAATTGGCATCGGAATACATCGAATGGTTTAAGCAGGGTGCATAAATGTGACAGACAGACAGACCTCACATCAGAGAAATGTGCCACAGTAGGCGGACTCACAGTCAGCAATGTGGCTGAATAATAATAATAATAATATAGCCAATATGTCAAAAAAGACTTCCCAGACTATTTGTATAAAATCCTTACTTCTTTTGGTGATTAATCCAGCAGCAGATGTGACCACACCAGTGTGTTCTGGCATTGCTAGTGCTCAGAGTATGATGTATGACGTGCTGATTGTCTTTGGTGCAGGATTGCAGAGACAACACGGCGGGCATTCACTGTGAGATGTGCGCGAGTGGTTTCTATGGCAACGCGTCACTAGGGACGCCAGACAGCTGCAGGCCGTGTGCTTGTCCACTGAGTATCGCCTCTAACACGTTTGCTGAGAGTTGCACCGTGCTGCCGGGAGACCGCTATCTCTGCGTCTGCCGGGAGGGTTATGAAGGACATTCTTGTGAACGGTCAGTCAGCGTCGCTAGTGACGTCATGACAGGGGCACACAGGGGTAATTGTGCCGGTGCCCTCGCTCTAAATTTCAGCCTATCGGAAAATTTTTTTCTGTTGATATTTTTTTTCAAAAATACAAAATTTGGGCAGTGTTGAAATTTTGAGCACCCGGAATTTCTTCTCTTGGCTATTTGCAACTCTCTATTGGAAATTGCAATTTACTGTGCTCCTCTAACTTTTTAATCCACGACGCTGCTGTGTGACGAAAAAAGTTCAACAGCATATAGTGAATGATTTTAAAACATGCACATTACCGTTTTCGTATGTTGCTGTTATATTAACTGCATTCGTTTAGTCTATCAGTCAATCATTAGTCAGTCATAATTGCTTTGGTAGCAAAGCTAGCTACTTCAAAGCTAAGTGCATGTGCTCAGCTTGTACTGAGTTTGGCAGTTTGTTAAACAGTATAACGGATTGAATACCGTATGCCGTTTTTCCGTTGATATAAACATCAAAATGAACGACTTGAAAGTGTTTCATTGGTTTGACTAACTTTTGGTGATTATCGTATGGTAATTTAGTAAGTCGGTTATTAGATTGGCATGAGGAAAAGCATGCTTTAGAAATGAGCTATTATACTTTATTATTGCGTGCGTTTCAGCTGCGCGACTGGCTACTACGGCAATCCCATGGAGCCGGGGAACTCGTGCAGGCCGTGTCAATGCCATGGTAACAGCGTGGACGCTGTCGGTAGAGAGCTGTGTGACCGTCAGACGGGTGTCTGTTTGTCTTGTGCGGACCACACCGAGGGCAGGCACTGTGAACGATGTCAACGTGGATATTACGGCACCGCCGTGATGGGCGACTGCCAAGGTCAGTCAGTGCTTCTTTCTCCAGAATAGTGTCCGCCCAGTGCTGACGTATTATGCGGTCGTCCACTTAGCTATCAGACAGCGCACTTGCTAACTTTGAACGTCAGCTGAAAGTCTGCTTTTATACAGCCTAGCTAAATTTGGTAGGTGATTTATTGCTGCTTTCGTGAGTCAGACTGGTATGACCACAAGCGCTTTACAGTCTCTGAAATGGCAGCTGATTGGCGTCAGGCAGATACATACCGCAGCCAGCACATGATGTGGCCATCCTTTGCCTACACCAGCAAACAGTTCAACCGGCGGTGCAGCCAGCAGGCATACCATGATATCACCACCCCAATCAGCTGCACTAGGCGTCCACTCCTTTTCCCGCATGGCGGAAGTTTGCTTGTGAATGTTTGTGTATAATTTGCGTGCGTGGGTATGTTTTAGAGTGTGGCTGTGATCATTACGGCTCGGTTAGTGTTCACACCTGTGCTGCTATTTCTGGTCAGTGCGAGTGCAGAGAACGCTTTACTGGCCGCGACTGCTCATACTGTGAAGTAAGCGTGAACATTAGAAATTTTTTTTTGAACAAATCTTTCAGAATTAGATTAGATTTGCAATTGATATATAATACGTTTTATTTTGTACACATTAAGTTTGATGAATCGCGTGTCATATAGGATCACACACATTTTTTTGAAGCATGCAGTAATCAAGCGATATGCTGAAGCACTGTTGTGTATGTGACGTGTTAGGCTGGTTACTACGGTCCTGCTGCAGGCTGCATCCCATGCGAGTGCGAACACACCGGTAACATCAGTTGTCAACTGGTGACTGGCCATTGCTACTGTGCACCTGGTGTTGCTGGGGCCAGATGCACTGAGTGTGCTACCGGATTCTATGATTTCAGACCGGACGGCTGCAAACGTTAGTATAGGATCATCGTCGTTATCTTTGTCAGCATAATCGGTTAAATAAGGACTGAAGTAATTTGGTAAAAAGCAGTATATCTAATCGGTGTTGTCAGCTGATGACTTATATAAGCTGTTGCAAGTTTTGGCTGGGGGTTTAATCCCCGAAGTATTTCTTTCCTTTGGCATCAGATATAGGTGGAATCGTTGTTGATGGAGTGATTCTGCCTAATAATAAGCATTATTTTTAAGACTACGTCAGCAAACTAGGTCCGGTTGTGACCGATTGAACACCAAAACTAATAGTTTTTATTAATAGAGATATCAAACTAATGAAATGAAAAACACGCTGCCACCAGCTACGAGAGCACCAAAATGGTATACCGATGTGAAACTTGTGTAGGCCTATACGTGTGATTTTTGGCGGAGTTCATAGTGGGATGTTTTCTTTTATTGTGATATTGCGACTGCATTTTGAACACTTTACCGGGTTAACTCGGAGCTACGAAGATTTTGAACCAGAAAACACGTTATTCCAGTGCCGACAAATTGTGCGGCCGCTCGCTTGACCTTTGACTTTCTGAGCTGGAAATTGATTACTCGTGCCATGGGGATCGTTACAACCAATTCTGGTTATTCTGCACCGTTTGGTTTCCCAGCGAGGAGCTTCGAAGCTCAAACGTCAAGGGCAGACGGCCGCATAATACATACGTCGGGTTTGAGCTTACTTTATGATATATGTGTAGTTTGTGACGTGTATGGTGCGTAGCGTGTTCGTGTCATCCGGAGGGTGCAGTTAGTAGGTCATGTGATCAAACGTCAGGTGAATGCCGCTGCAAGCAGGGCGTCATTGGATGGCAGTGCGACCGCTGTCCCGTACGTATTCATCTCCAGTATTGTATCGCCATCACTATCGCCATTAATATGCAGCAAGGTTCGTATTCAGGGGCCCTGCGCCTGCTCCCCCTCCCTGAAAGTGAAAAATGTTTGAACAATACCTAATGGGCAGCTTGCATTCGATCAGACAGTTTTAAGCACTAATAACCTTTGAACACTTACACTTCTGAAAATGTCTCAGAGATACGGAGCGTCACCTGGTATATGAGACCACCCACCACTCGATGCAAATGAACGTTCCCTGCCTTAATCCCATTCAGGCAGACCGGTACTAGATTTAAATACCTTGGAGGGATGGAAGACTTAGTTGTTCTTATTTTTGTGTTTGCATTTAAACTATGAAACAGTGACATTGTGGATGTAATTATATGTGTTTCGGAACTGGTGTAGGCTGGTGAGTGGGGTCTGAGCTTGGGTCTAGGCTGTCAGGCGTGTGCATGTAACCTGACGGGTTCGTTGACCTCTGACTGTGATCAAGACTCCGGCGCGTGTTCCTGTAAGCCTGGAGTGTCGGCCCGAGCCTGTAACGAATGTGCCGCAGGACACTTCGGATTCTCGACTGCCGGTTGTCAAGGTACGGTACAAACTTTTAAACACGTGCTACTGTCGTTTTACTTTATATTTTTACTTTTTTTTGTTGTCGCAAAAATGGTCACATATTTTAGCACCAGTGTGCTTCGGATGAAGAGCGTCCTAGCGTCACTCGTCCTGGAATAACTCACCGCCGTGTCATGAAGTTTTTAGTTGTTGTATGGAATACCTGCCACCTCACACAGGTGAACGTGTCCCGCCTTAACCCCAGCCAAGCAGGTCATTCTCATTTACTTACACTGTACGGATGAAAAGCGGAGTTGACCTAGGTGGTTATATACCGAGATGGTTTATTTGTCCACAGACAGTCACCCATCTAAGTAGTAACCACTTGATAGCTATACCCGTACGGGAATCGAACCCACGACTTTTGATCGTCAGTTCGACACTCTACCATTACACCGCCACGCTTCTGATATTCTCGTGTACTGTTTGCGGCTTGCAGAGTGTCCGGAGTGTTTGCTGCCGGGACATATCTGTCACCCAGATACTGGCGAGTGCGTCTGTCCGCCGCTCACAGAGGGTGACGCGTGTGAACGCTGTCAGGCCAATGCTTGGGGACACGATCCACGCACTGGATGCCAGGTCTGCGCCATCTTGTTCACTTTATGCGTGTCCTAAGGCCCGGACTCCACTAGCTTCGTATTGGTGTGGATTTGTTCAGTGGCGTACCCAGAAATTTCAACTGGGGGCCTCGTCTCCCCTCCCCTCCCCTTTCCCCCTTTTTTCCCTTTCCTTTCCGCCTTCTCCCTTTTGCTTCTCCCTTCCTCCCCGTGCCCTCTCTTTTTCCTCTCTGCTCCCTTCCCTTAGAAGTAGGATTTCCTAAAATCCAGCTAGGGAGTCTGGGAGAGCGTTGTGAGTTCCCCCAGCGGGGTCTGAGGCAGAGCCCCAGCCGAAATCGAATTTGGTGCATTTTAGCTTTAAAAGATGAGATCTGGTGGCAACAATTTTAATTATTTTCCCGAAAATAAACTGACCAAATTGGCAAATTTTGTGCAGTTTATACATAAGCATGTTTTGTCTAGAGGATTGGAGGGCCTGGGCCCCCTGGCCCCCTTGGTTACGCCACTGGATTTATTGTCTTGTTGTACGATAAGTTCACAACAAATCCAAACCAACATTTTTACATGTTTTGTATATTTCACTATATTATTATTGTATTATTCAGCTATCCAGTTTTCGAGCTGCAAGTGTGTTCTGATAAACTCAGTTCAGTTTATTTTAGTTCAAGATGGCGGTCGGCCGCCGTCTTGTTTTTGCCGTCTTGTTTTTACATGTGTTCAGTTGACTTTTGGAACAATCTGCTTGGACAAGAAGATAACTAAATGTAACGCATGCTTGGAGAGAGTCAATGCTCATAATTAGAATCTGCAACTGAACATTTTTGCTGACTTCTCTCCTATACGTTTGGCACTGTGCAGGCGTGTGAGTGCAGTTCGCAGGGGTCGTCGTCCAGCCAGTGTGACGTCATCACTGGTCAGTGTCGCTGTACTGATGGCTACCGAGGCCGGCGCTGCGACCAGTGTCCAGTCGGCTACTACAGGTTCCCGCGTTGTGTGCCATGTGACTGTCACGTGCCCGGCAGTCGGGCAGACAAGTGTCACGTTGATGTCTGCGAGTGTGATGACAACGGACAGTGTCCTTGCAAGGTGCATTTTCTTTTTTTCTAGGCTACTATTGCATTTATCACGTTGATTATTCACTTTTTAGCTCCCGCGGAAGCGAAAAGCAGTATTGTTTTCCGCATCGTGTTTGGCGCACACAATCACAGGCTGCGCAGTAGCGCAGCACTGTTGTAAGGGCGACCAGCCATTTCAATGGGAGAACCCAAAATTTGACCCCTCGTATTTCCCAAACCCCTTGTCAGAAGAACTTTGCTGACTGTGTAATGGTGATGTTTGAATTTTTACATTGTGATTTTTGCTGTTTTATTACGCGCAAAAGCAGAATGCTTCACGCGTCTTAGCCATCGTCTGGGCGTCTGTCTGTCTGTCTGTCTGTCCCTCCGTCCGTCACACTCGTGATCTGTATCAAAACGGTGCTAGCTAGGATCACGAAATCTTCACTGTGGCTGCCCCAAGGTATCTAGTTTATCGTGACAGAATTTCGTGCCACTGGGTGCAGGGGTTCCCCTCGAACGAGGGCCTCAAAGAGGGGTACCCCCCTAAAAAGACGTCATTTTGCCGTTATTGGCTCGAATAATGTGGAAACGGTTGCAGATAGGTACATACATGCTGCTTATCATAACAAGCACTGGCGACAGGCTTTTTGGATTCATGAACATCGATGATCTTGAACGACCTCGAACCCCTCAAAAAGAGGTTTTTAGTGAATTTTTCGCAATTTTTGGATGCAGCGCACATTTCAACACTGAATTGCGACGAAACGGCTGGAGATAGACCAAAACAATTTGCATATGAAATTTTCAGCATTCAACGTGGATTTCAGCAGTTCAAGTCCCGACCCTCTAGGTTCAAGGAGGCCGGCGCAGGCGGGCGTCAAAGACAGCTACCCCCCTAAAAAGTGGTTATTTTACCGCAATTATCACGTGTGGCGTGAACACGGTTGCAGATAGGCACAGACATCCTGCTTATCATAACAAGCACTTGTGACAGGCTTTTTGGATTCATGAACATCGATGACCTTGAATGACCTTGAACCCTAAAAATATTGATTTAACATGATTTTTTGGCGATTTTTGGCTGCAAAAGAGTGAATTACGACGAAATAGATGGAGATAGACTACGATTACCTGCGAACAGGAACTGCTATAGGCTTTCGCGCATCTCGTGAGCTTTGCTCAAATTACTTGTATCTATAACCGCGATGCCACCCTTACACTGTATATAAACTGAACAGTTTTTTTAAATAAATGGCTCATTAACCGCTGCACTCAGCATGATGAAAGTTTGCACAAACATATATTTTGACAAGCTATACAAGAAATAAGAGCAAAACAAAGCTCACGAGACGCGCGAAAGCCTGTAGCATTTCCAGTTCAGCTGTTATAGTTTCGAAAATCGCATATCACTTGGACTCGGCCCATCGGGACCATAATACACATCGGCCATAGGCGCGTGTGGCGTTGGCGACGGTGGCGCCTCCTTGTGAATGATATAGACTTGCGCAGC
>Ga0209367_1012333_pt1 | contig 11192 bp, 5 predicted proteins | sample WorMetLIZISLAND2_FD_187412 | JGI IMG/M metagenome (GOLD analysis project Ga0209367, IMG submission 187412) | Marine gutless worms symbiont microbial communities from Max Planck institute for Marine Microbiology, Germany - Olavius geniculatus... ... | reverse complement strand
GGGCAAGGGCAAGGGAACAGGGGGCAATAATTTTTTGTGAAGGGGGCACATGTTGACCTTTTATTTAGTTGTTGTGTGTATCAAAAAGACGCAGAACGAAGCCCTTCCCTTTCCTGAAGCTGAAACACTTAGCTGTTCTAGGTTAAATGAAAGCCGCAAATTTGCCTGTTTTTTTAATATTTGCAAATGAAAAAAATCACATATCTCTGTTGTCTTGCAAAAATGACGTTTAATAAGTCACACCTTAGCATGTGTTTGGTTATCAAAGTGCACTTTATCACCATCAATATTTTTCTGGAGGAGCAAATGGGGAGCAAGGGCATGGGGGGCAGGTGCCCCCCACACCTGCCCCTTTCCCTCTGGCGCCGCCCATGTCTATAAACTTATAGTAAAATAACATTAAATTTAAAAAGTTTGCTTGATTGAGCAGAAAAAATAATAATTTATTTTTGCACACAACAGTAGAAAATAACACGATAAACCAACAAATTTCTAAAAAATTGAGCAATTAGGTGCAAAAAGGTTTCGGAAAGCAATTCAGCCATTACAGCTGACCACTATGGATAGTATTATTATTCGAAATACAGTATGGTTAGAACAGTAATAAAAAAATAAAGTAAAAAACTGAAATACTGCAATGGGCCTAAAGCAAACACACAATAATTTCAGCATGAAGTAAAAAACATACAAACAGAAAAATGACACGCACATGTTGTCACAATGTCAAGACTAGTCCAATCAAAAATATTTTTTTTAATGTTTTACACAAAATTACTTTTTAAAAGGCCTATGTTAAAAACTTAAGGTTTACCCAGCAGCTTAAATTTGTAAAACGCAAGGTACTGCATGCTGTTGCCAAACGGCAACATTTAGTCAATACACACGTATGCGTTGAAAAAATTTTTATAAACGCCCGTTTACTTCTCATGCGTAATAGGGTTAAAGACTATCTTGCAGGAGTCTGTATTTGGCAGCCACTCCACTTTATAATGTATAGTGCCGTCTGTTTGTGACTTTCCACCACGACATTACGGGTATCTGACATAACTGTTCCACGCTGGACATCATTGTCACTCTCCACTATTCCTCCGTTGCAGTGGCAGTCAACATCTCTTTGACTATGGGTCGTCGGTGCAGTATTTGCGGTTCCCGGTGTGGTAAATAGCCGATTTCCCATAGCTGAATCGGGGTCCTGTTGTGCAAAGTTTTGCCGCAAAGGTTTTGCAATCGAGGAGAGACTAGATGCTGTGAAAGCTATTATCTATTTAGTTGTCGGACCTCAAAACTATCGGGGGAAACGTATTTTGAGATTGGAAATTGTACCTATAGTAGCAAGTCTCTTGATCCCTAGATATTAACTAATGTATTTTTATCAGTTACCACGGTCTCTCAAATGGCGGCGAACGTGTAGCCCCTTATCCTATAGACGCAAATCTATAGGAAACTCGGTACGTTCAAACCGTACTTACATCAGCCGACTGCGGTAACAGCTATCCACGGGATATATCAAGTCGTCGAGTTACCACGGACTTTCTGACCGGCGGTAAACGATCTAACGTTTAAACCGTGCTTACGTCGACCGTCCGCGGGAACTTCCCCTAGTCTCCTATACCTATGTTTCCTACAGCAGTATTCTGCTTTACTGTCGGTTTTCCCAATACTTTTGCTTTCCTCAATTCTTTCGGCGTTCGCAGCTCTTTGGTTTTTACAAGGCTTCTTTGGTTTCCACAACACGCGGTTTCGCGATAAGATTCCCACCTCCACCTTCTGTACCGCTTCTACCGCGTGCTGTGGAAAGAGATGTCCGTTGCGAATCTGTTGGTGAGAAGTGTGTTTGGTGAAAGACAATTGGAGTGTTGTGGGTTCGTACTTGGTGGGCTTTCACGGTCTATCTACTCTGTTTTTTTTCCTGTTGACTTGGTTTCCTTTCGTGGCTGTCCTCCTATTAGTTTGGTTGCCGCGGTTGATGTCTTCCCTTTACTTTGGTTACCACGATTCATGTCCTTCTATTGGTTTGGTTGCCGCGGGATATTATCCCTTTAGTTTGGTTACCACGGTTGATGTATACCTTGCGGAAACAGGAGATGTGCTCTATTGTGAGTCTGCGAAATGACTAAATGGTAAGGCGATTTTTCCCGAATTTATAGGGGGCGCGAACGCACATTTAAATAGAGACTTGTAGCGCATTTTTCGTGGCCGCCCGCACGCACTCGTTGCACACGCCTATGCGACTGGCAGGGCGATATTTTTTTGAAGATATTTCTATTAATTAAAGGACACGAAATTATTATTCCCAAAAATATAAATAAGAATTTATTAAAGATTACGAACTTTAATATGAACTTTATATTAAAAAAAAATTACGAACTTTAATATTAAAAATGTCGAGAATGCTCAAAAATGGCCTACTTTGCAGATTGTTGATTTTTCGACAGTGACTTATCGAAGTCCGATCGCCAAAAATATAATATAGCTTAGATAATACAGACAACGTCTTTCGACAGCTAATTGTGCGTACTTTCTTGAATATCGGGCCATTTTTTTCCGAAAGATGTTAAAATGGTATTTTTGAGGGTGTTTTTGGAGTGTCTTTAAAAGGTGAGAATCCAAGATGGAGTTCTTCTTTAGAGCTTATTTACGGTAGCTAGGTAAGCTGGGCTGTAGAAGATGTAACTGCATATATGCGAGGATTAGTACGTACCTGTTATGACTCAGGCTGCCGAGCGACCAATCGCGATAAATCAATTCCCTATTTCTCCTCAAAGTTCCGTAATAAGGAATATACCGTTTTAAACCGCATTTCCTACCAAATTAATTGCCGCGTATGATAACTCGATTCACTTTACCTATTTTGCGTATCTTGTCAAGAATGTACGAAATCGATCCTCGCATATGACTAAATAGGTTACGAAATCGATCTCTATGACGTTAACGGCTACATCGTAAGCCTAGGTGGAATGGCGTTGAGTGTCCTTGTATTTTGGCAAAATTTTGGCTACATGTTGCTATACCGTTTCTCTTGTTCTGGAACTTCCCGAGCACTGCAAAAATGTGATAGACAGATCTGTAGTTACTATGATAAACCTAGGGAGTCTTACCCAGGCTACTCACTAATCAGGGGACTCATCTCCGACCCCATACGACCACCCCTCCCCAGCTCTTTACTCAACATTTGAGACGTGAAAAAGTCCCGTCACATGTTCACTGTGTTATTGCGTACTGCTGTTAGTTTGCATTGTATTTTAACCTCATTGAGTTTGTTTATTTTTGCTTGGATTTTACTCACATGCAAGTCTCAGGCTTTGATTAGACTTGCTTCGTCTTAATGTTGAAGGCAGCTAATTTCTCTCATCACCAGTGGTCCATCAACAACTTTTTTTCATTAGTGATAGCTCGTTGCATACGTGCCTTGTTTTTAAGCTTTTTGTTTTTTTGTATGAAAGGGAAAGGCTAGTGTGATATTTTCAGTGCTGGTTTGTGCTACAGAGAGTGCACTGGATTTATTCAATGGTGCAGAATCTTAGGTAATGCAGGCTGTGACAGCATGTCTCAAGTATGTGCCGGACAAAAAGGGCGGCCGTGGGAGGTCGCCGCAGCGTGACTGATTGCAGTCATTTCGTGGCTGGGCTCATAGACCCTTTACTGATGTTATTCCCGTGTGACTTGCAGAGTAGAAGTTGTCTGTTGCAGAGTCTTTGTTGCAGTCTAATTAGAGGGTTGTTGGCTTTTCACGCTGTGAATCGATGTTGATAACGAACGTGTGATGCTTTGCAAGCATGGATATGCTATGACTATGTTTTCCATCTGTGACGTTGGCAAACTGCGAACATGTACATCGGAATGCGTTTTCATCAAACTTTGCAAGTAACAACCTTGGGCAAGTTGTTCACACACCACAGCTTCTCAGTGCGATCCCCCAGTTTGGGGGCCCTGCCGACTAAATATCCAAATCCAAATTCTGTACCCCCACAAATGTCATTATTTTATCGTTGTTGGCTAGTCTTTAATGAAAAATGGTTGCACATAGGCATGGGCATGCTGCCTATCAACATCGATGACTTTGAAAGACGTGAACTTTCAACATAAGGAATTTTTATTAATTTTTGCGATCTTTGGCTGCAGCACACATTCTAAGAATGAACTGCGATAAAATGGCTGGAGATGGACTGACAGTTTGCGAACAGAAACTAATATATGCTTTAACGCGTCTAGTGAGCATTAGCTCAAATTTCTTTTTCATTTAATTAGCATGCATGATAGGCCTATATATGTCAGTGAACAAGTACTTAGTTATTTTATTAGTCCGCCCGGAAGCGATAGCTTGCGGAGCGGACTTATGTTTTAGCCCAGATGTTTTTTTTTTCTTTTTTTGTCAACGCAAAATCTCCAAGATACGTGGGCCGATCGGTGTGAAATTTTGCAAGTTGGTCTGTACTAAGCCCAATTTTATAATGCCGGTCTAAAATTTTGGGGAGCGCACCCCAAAAAATGTAAGGGGCCAAAAACATGCAAAATTTAGCCCAATTTCGGACGACTTCAAAGTTCGGCGCGAATATCTCCGAAACGAATGAAGATATTCAAAATCGGATAGTCATTCCGTGTATCGCGATTCCTTTCGCGTTAGGCAAAACAAGTCCGGTAAAGTTCGGTCCAGTGACCTTGGAAATTTAGATATGAAATCGTACCCACCTAAAGCGCATTTTTTGGAAGAACATATTTCGGCCCCTAAGGAGTGCTGAGCCCCCAAATTTTTACACGCGCTAGAGAATGACCAAGTCTTACTGGCGCATCCCCCACCGGGGACGGGGGCCCTTTTACTACTTTTTTAAAGGGGGGTCAGAAATTGGCATAAAATGCAATAAATGCCCGCTTATAACTTCGGAGTTAGGGGGTGTAGCCGGACGAATGGCACTTGACGCGCCTCTAGGTTGGGGTGTTAACGCAAGTACAACTTTTGGGGGCACCGCCCCCTTAAAATTTGGGAGGGCAAAAAACGTGCAAAAATTAGTACGTTTTACGACAACTTTCAAGTTTGACCGCAAATATCTCTGGAGCTGATCAAGATAGCGACAATTCTAAACGGCGTTAACGAAAACTATCCTTTCGGCGTTGAACAAAAAAATTGTGAAATTCCGGCATTACGAACAAAGTTATAAGCGCGCATATTGACCAACCCTAAGTCGACAATGCGCGTTCGGCGTATGTCAATGCATTTGAGTTCGGGCCACGTGACTTTGATGCCGGGGAAATTTCCCCCCCCCCTTTAATTTTCCCCCAGTCGGACTTAGGGTGCCGGGCGGACTCACGTTGGGCTTTGCCCCAAATTTCTAGTTTTTTTAATTAATACACATACGTGTATGCGTGGTTTTTGAGCACAAAGACTGTTGTAACTTTCAGCCTAAACTTTTGCTTTAGCTGATGTTGAACTGGTGTAACCAGCCCGATGTATAAAAACGCTGAGTTAATTGGTTATAGAACGTTTGTATATGACCTTCGTGGGATAATTGTGTGCATTAGAAACGTACCTAGCCTGCGAGTTTACCAAAAACCACGGGATCAAGCGACAAATAAGGGAACACTTTATTTTTCCCGGGACATGTGAATTTTTTTCTCTGAGCAGGGGGTGCACCCCTCTTCCATCTGTGAACGTATCTCATACACAATTGCGAAGTCATCGCTTAAGGAAAGGGCAGTGGCTTCTATTTTTATGCATGGTGGAAAACTCGCAGGCTAACGCCCAGTGAAAAATAGGGGGGGGAAGTTTTGATAAGGTTGTAGATCAAACTTCCCTTTATTTTTACTGGGCAAACTGCACCCTTAACAAAAACTACCTTTTTTACTTCTTTCCTATTTTTTATTATTTTCTAACAAAACTTCTTTTTTTACTTTTCCTCATTATTAATCAACAGCTTCAACAAAATTTTTTTTCGTAGAGGGGAAGAAGCCCAAAATGGAGGGAAAAACTGAGTCAGAAATTTGCGGGGAACTAGAGCCCAAAACTGGGGGGAAGTTGCGCCCGATTTCGATTCCAGATTTGGGGGATAGAAACCACTGGGAAAGGGGGCCACATGGCAAGTGCAGGAGCATGAGCCTATAATGGTAGTCTGTAATCTGTGTACTTAGCGGGGCGCAGTGGGCAAAGTTCGTGGTCGGGGGAGGGGGGGCAAACTTATTTCCCCTGAAGCTGAAAACATTTTAGCTTCTGGAGAGCACAGTGGTGTAGCCAGAAATATGAATTGGGGTCTTCCCTTTCCCCCCTTTCGTCCCCTGTCCCTCATTTCTCTCTTTCTTTTCCTTTACCCCTCTTCTTTCTTAACCTTTCCTTTCTCTCCCTTAGAAGTAAGACCTTTCAAATCTAGCTGAAGGTTTGGGGGGAGTGTTGTAAGTTCCCCCAGCTGGGTATGGAGCAGAGTCTCAGACATAATCGAATTTGGTGCATTGTAGCGTCAAAATATGAGCTGTGGTGGCAATAATTTTCATTATTTTTCTAAAAATGAAATAACCAAATTGGCGCGTTTAGTTCTTTTAAACGTTTGCTTATGTTTTGTCTGGGGGATTGCGGACGGCCTAGGCCATTGTTACCCCCTTTTCCACCAGTCGCTACTGAGAGTTACGCGAGAACGCTTCGCTGTTGTAGATACAGCCGTGCGATGCCATGTCCTATGGCGTTTTTGTAAGTTAGTTGGCCGTAAATTGTAATCTGGCACTGGACTTTTAGCTACGTCGCTAGTGATTCTAGGACGAGCGTGGAAGACCAGAAAGCTGTGGCTCTGGTCGGAGTCGTTTTGTGATCGCGAGGCCGCTGTTAAGCGGTAAGCTGAGTTCCCTTGTATTTTGTTGCGTTATATATACGCAGGATGTTTGTACACTGTTAATAGCTAGATGGCTGTCTGGTGAATGAAGCCGCCAGAGTACGGTTTATTTGGTGTATTAATTTATTTGGTAATAGATGTATTTTGGGGTTGTACACGTGCCTAGCTCACGGTTAGGCTGTATATGCCATGTGTAATGTGTATCTGGCAGTAAAGTTGGTTTAGATGTTTGTTTGTCAGTTTAGTATATTTTTTGGTTGCAGTTTTCTGTTTTGTAATAGTATTTTATGTATTATGTAGCGACAGAATGAGTTATTGTCATGCGCTCATTTGTTAGGCGGTCCGGTCGGGTCCGTTAGAGCCAGGAGCGAAGAATCACCGGTGTAGCTCCGGAACGTCACCAGTCGGTTGAACCGAAACCGGATTATCGCCGTTGAACTGCGAGTGAGACGTCATCAACAACGTCCAGAGGAAGCAGAGCGTCGTCCGGGAAACCGCTGCTTGTCCCATCGCCGCTGTTCCAACTCGTACTGTTGCCGCTGTGAACCTATCTTATTGCTGTCGTCGTCGAAAGGATCCGCCGACTGTTGAACCCTCTGTTATCTGTACCGTCAGTTAATTATTTTGCCAAGTGTGTAGTCTATAAGATTGTATATTTTGTGGCGTAAATCTGGCCGTTGACTGAGTATTACGGCGTCTCTGTGACGAGATAGTCATTAATTTAGGTAGTACTGTATATCGTAGATAATCGTATACTTGTTTGAACTGTGAAAGCCACTGTTTTATGCAAAACCTGCTGTTACATTTAATCTGAACTTTATAGCTATAGTCAGCGCTGAAATTTTTTCTTACTTTGTCGAACGATCTAAACTGTGTTACAAACCTGACCTGTCGCTAATACAGGCTTGTTGTAGATGTGTGTGTATATTGTCAGTAGATAAGTTTTTCGGTGTCTGTCTGTCTGTCTGCTTGTATGTCTGTTTGTCTTTGTTTTTATTCATAAAGGAAAACCGTGAGATTTGACCGTTAGTTGTGCGTTTGATATTTCTTTCAAGCTATGAGCTGTAGTAAACCCGAGCTTGCAGTGTCGCAGCTGTAACGCTGTGACAAGTAGACACCTCTTTCGCCATTTAGAGTGAAAAATGACAGGTGGTTGGTGATATATAAATCACAGCACAAAGTCTAACTGTTGTAAGGTATGATATTTGTTTTATTTTTTTGTGGTACAACTTTGAAGTCAAGAAAATTCTGTGATTCATATAGCCTGTTTTATTCTTTTCTGTAATCAGATACATTTCCGCAGCGGTGTCTTTGTTTATAAAACGTAGCCTGCCTAAATGCAGCTTTTATTTCATGACTTGTTAACTGTGTGATAAGCTCAAATGTTGTCAATACTGAATCCAGTCCCGGAATTAAAGTCTTAATTCCAGAATTCGGGATTACAGCATATGTAATCCTTGAAAGCCAGGATTTCATTTTCGGGATTAAGGTAAAAACGTTGGTCATTATTTTGGTATCCCTAATAGAGTTATTTCATATATATGATGTATTAGGCCCATACAGAAGGTATATCCGAACTATAGTGAGTAACTGACTGTCAAAATACAAATTGCATTGCACAACAAAGAGTAGGACTCTGGCACTAAACGACTACAATTGTTATATGCGTTAATTAACATTGGATAAAAGTACACATTTAACGAAATGTTGTACTCCCAAAATCCCAGGATTGGGACGCTGCCAATCCTGAGATTCGGAATCAGCCAAAACAGCCGAGATCCCAGTTATCGGGATTTTTTCATTTAAGATTGTGTGATTGCAAATTGCAATCTTTGCTTGACAAAGCAGTACACGTTTCGATGCAAGTGATAATGTGTTGCAAATGTTGCAGGAAGCTTTGGACTTGACAACAGTTGACACTTTGACACATTACTATTGCCATGGAATTCGTGTATACTCGGAATAGGTATACTTCCATAGTATCAATATTGTAGACCGCTTAATTTTTGAACCTGAGCTCCGCCGACTGTTAAACGGTTATCTGTGTCGTGAGTTGTTTTTCCTTGTCGTGTGTGTAGTCTGTATGATTGTTTATTTTGCGGTGTAAATCTGGCCGTGAACCGAGTATCACGGCGTATCTATAACGAGACAGTCATTGATTTAGGTACTGTATCGAAGTTAAACGTGTACTTGATCGGATTGGAGAGTCCCTGTTTTGCTAGAAACTGCTGTTGCATTTTACCTCGACTGTATAGCTGTCGTCAGCGCTAAAACTGTTGTTACCTCGCTGAACGATCTGAACTGTGCTAAAACCTTGTCCTGTCGCTGATACAGGCTTGTTGTAAACGCGCATTTCGTCGGTAGATAGGTTAGATTTTCCGTTCTGCTGTATTATTATTTTTTCTTTGTTGTGTTCTTATTTTGTAATATATGTTCGTCTGTCTCGTCGGTTTTACACATATGAGAAAAACGTGAGCTTTAACTGCTATTTTGCGTGTTTGATTTTTTTCTAAGGTTTACTAGGGACTGCTAGGCCCTTTAGTAAAGTAGGAGCTGTAGTAAACTCGAGCTAGCGATGTCGCAGCTACAACGCTATGACACTTGGTGCAATCAGTACTCTAATACGCGTCTGAAACTTGGACCCCCACAGTGGCAGACTGCAAATCACCAGATGCGTTTCACATGAAATGCCAGCGTCGCATCCTAGGTGTATCATGGCATCAATTCGTGCGGAACGAAGAGAATGCCGCTCGCACCTCCCTCCCTCCCCTATCGACCACCATCTGTTGCCGTCGCTCGGCCATCTTTGGACACCTAGCGAGGCTTGGCGATGAAGTACCAGCTCACAAGGCACTCCACAGTTGCGTCAGGCTGTCTCAGGGACGCCTCCCATACTCTACATGGAAACGTCGTCCCAGTCGTCCACGTGGCATGTGGATAGACCAGCTCCGAAGAGACAACAACCGCCCACCTGCCAATCAATGGAAGCTGGCTATCAAGCGCGGTCACGGAAGAAGACTGACGCTACGGTCTCATGACTACGCGACTACCTGACCTGATAATTTTCACCACATTGTCTCTACGCTACTGCCAATAATCACAGGCGCGCGGTAGCACAGCCATTTTTTAATGGCGACCGGCAAAGTCAAGGGAGAATGGCAAAATTCGACTCCGCGCAAATCCGAAACCCCTCAATCGATCGACACAAAATTTGAAACAGATGATTAAGTCGACGAGACAACGCCCGGTGCAAAATTTCGTGCAAATCCGTCTATTGGGGGCTTCTCGGCAAATGGGTAAAATATAACGAAAATTTTTCTATGGTATTGCTACAGTGACGGTCCGGCTTACGTCCTGGGACGCCACGGGGACCCACTAAGCTTGGGAAGCTTGGCTAACTGCGAGAGGTGAGGTGTTGGTAGCTGTGAATAAACAACACATTGTTTCTAACTCAACTTTTCTTGAACTCAGACAACTAGGGCTGATAAGGACATTACGACGCGAAGTAGACAGACGCACAAACCCAGCAACGGCGACTACATCTCTGACCGACCTCTGACTAATGTAAGACAGCCTGCTGTTTATATAGGATCTTGAACAAGGAAACGTGTGTGTTTGGCCTAAAACAACTCACGATGTCTGTCGTCGATTTTATTCATATAAGAAAACGTTGGCTTTCGCTGCTAGTTTGCGTGTTTGACTTTTTTCTAAGTTTTTCTAGGGACTGCTATGCCCTTTAGGAGGGCGAAAGCCGTAGTAAACTCGAGCTCGCGCTGTTGCAGCCATAGAGCTGTGACATTTTTTGCGACCCCGGCGAGACCCCATTTTATTGGGGTTGTTTAGTTAGTTTTAGAATTTTTTCCTTCTTGTTGTAATAATAGTGTTACGTTGTTATTTAGTAGGGCGTACATTTAACGTATAGGGCGCGCATGTGTTCGCGACTACTCATACACTTAAGCGACCAGGTGCGCTTTAGCTTTCGATTTGACTTTGCCGTGGCCTTCAGTTATTCACGCCTGCGGTTGCAATTACAATAGCTTGTCCGTACAATAACCAGTAAAGAATTTTTTTCCTTTTTTTTTCTAATTAGTCGGTAAATATAAAATTTGTCTGTTGATTAATTTGTTTTCCCTCTGTTAGAGTTAAGATAGCGTTTATATTTAAAATTCCAGATTGTCTCGCTACTGGTCGACTCTTTCAACTCTCTCTCCGTTGTAAATAAAGCTGCACAGATTCATTATTTGATCGCTGACCGAAAGCTGGACATTCTGTTCTTAACAGAGACGTGGTTGAATTCCGACATGCCAAGCGCCATTGCAGACGACGTCGCGCCTCAACATTACGCCGTCTTACACGTTCCACGGCCAGTCGTCGACGGCG
>Ga0209367_1012332_pt1 | contig 11193 bp, 8 predicted proteins | sample WorMetLIZISLAND2_FD_187412 | JGI IMG/M metagenome (GOLD analysis project Ga0209367, IMG submission 187412) | Marine gutless worms symbiont microbial communities from Max Planck institute for Marine Microbiology, Germany - Olavius geniculatus... ... | reverse complement strand
ATATTTGGAATTCACGAGGCCATATTGCCTATTCACTATACAACTTTTATGGGCCTACGATGACGATTAGTGGCCGTTTATAGGTGAAATTTTTATACAGGAGCGTTTTTGGCTGAAAATTCCTAAGTCCGTTTTTGGGCCAAATTTTTGACTTTGGGGGGATTTTTCGGGGGTTGGATATTAACTTCGAATTTCGGTTCCCAAAAAGGTTTGACCCTTGCATGAGACCGCGTTGTCCGAGCCATCGCGCGTGAAAATCCGCCAGGCGGTCTGACCTGTAGGTCGGTCAACAAAAAAAGGTATATATGTACTAGAAAAAATTTTTGTTATATTTCACCCATTTGCCGAGAAGCCCCCAATGGACGGATTTGCACGAAATTTTGCACAGGGGGTCGTCTCGCCGACATAATCACCTGTTTCAAATTTTGTGTCGATCGGTTGAGGAGTTTCGGATCTGCGCGGGGTCGAATTTTGCCATTCTCCCTTTACTTAGCCGGTCACCATTAACACAGGGCTGTGCTACTGCACGCCTGTGATGTTCGTTTTTGCATCGTAAATATATATTTGATGATGTATTATCCTGTATAGTGTGTTTTGTCATAATTTGGATTCAGTTAGAAATCATTTTGCGGTATCGTCATAGTCATGTTCTCTGTAGCATTTATTAGATATTCATGTCTTGCCGTGGTTTTTAAAGCCATCTTGTAATATGGAAAACACTAAAACAGTCCATTGTGTTAGTTCTTTGCAGGGTGGCTATAGGTTCTTGCAAGTTTTTGACGTAAATGTACTTTCTTTCCAGGCCCAAGAAAAGTTCTTGAAAACCAAATTGTTTCTTCATAGATTCGGAACAATCTTATGTCAGATTGCCTTGAAAGTTCTCAAATTTCATTTGTTCAAAATCATTGTGACTGTGATGTGAAACTTTTATGCACGTGATGTCAGAAACGTCTAACGTGACGTGGGTAGAATATCGCGGGAATGGGTCTGGTAAAGGTCCTTGAAAATTTCTGTAAATTTTTTTCGTTTGAAACTGTGTCCACTCTGTCCGTTGTCTACCAGTTTGTCCATGGACTTGCCCCGGCCTACTTCTCTGGTAGCTAATACTCTACAGCCTGTCGCTGGAATTTCTGGTCGACAACGCCTGCGCTCGTCGTCGATTTCAGCACTGGCTGTACACCTATGACACGGCTTTCCACGATCTGCGACCGAGTGTTCCCTGTCGCTGCAGCAAGAACTCGAAATAGTCTGCCATCAGAAATGACATCTTCAAAGTCCTTGCGAGCGTTTAAGAAATTACGACTAAACTTAAAGACTCATTTGTTTTGCTTCGCTTCTCTTTTCCACTATTCACTGTGAAGTGACTGCGGTGTTATTGGTATTTTTTTGTCTTTAAATTTCATGGCATTGCGTTGTATGGTGTTGATAGGAGAATGAAGAGGACGTGTTGAGGCGTCTGTACATGGGTTCTGGGGGCCGGTTGTTGAACCCTGCGATGGCTCCTCGTGTGGCAGCGGCCCAGTCACGGCCGGCAACTGGAATGGGTCCTGTGTCACAGATATCCACACAGTCCCTCGGCATGATGGGAAGTGCAGCCACAATGTCCAATGACTTTAGCATGCAACTGCTGCACGAACTTGGCATCGACCTGGCCAATATCACCAACCAAGTGTTTGTTGCCAATGTGAGATATATGACGTTTTTACCGTAGTTTTTCAGGGTGCATGCAGATTTTAGAAAGTCATGGTATTTAAAATCCAAATTTTCCAGCTTCGGAAAGTCATGGATCAGCCCTAGGCCTTGGAAAGTCATCAAAAGTAAGCATTGTAGACATGTGTATGTGTTTTTTGGCTTTTGCATATATGATCATTCTTACGCACAACAGCAGTTACTGCTGTTAGCCATCACATTTCTGTCTGTCTGGTCGTCCGTCCATCACACAGGTAGATCAGTCAAAAACGGTGCAAGCTAGGATCACCAAATCTTCACCGTTGGATGCTCGGAAGACTGTAATTTCAGGATCAGTAGACCTTTTCCATAAATTCGAAAGGGGTCACCTCGAGTGAGGGTGCTAAATTAGAGGGGGTGGGGAAAGGAAAATTTGCAATTTTCAGCCAGTATTGGAATTCATGCATTGGACATGGCACGCAATACTGAAATTCATGCACTGGATATGGCACTAGGCATCATCTGCCGTTGAGTCTAAATGAAACATCATTGTGAACTTAGATTTCGTTCGCAATGGGTCTTCACACGTGCATCACTGTCGCGCATTCCCTTTGCGTTAGCTCGGCTTTTCTTGTTAACTTAGTGACTTGGCAGTTGGACTTTTCTAAGATAAGCTATGTATTCTATTTATTTACAGTTAAGTTGAATCATGGTGGCCTTATATGCACATGTTAATTGATTGATTTGGTAAACATTATATGAAAATCCAGTTTTTTTGATATCCACTTAATTAAACAGTCTTGGAAAGTCTTAGTATGTGGATATAAATTGTCTTGGAAAATCCTGAAAAATGCATGTAAAAAGGTTGCGGAAAGTTGTTGTTAACCATTTCCTCTGTATTGTGTGCACCCTGTTAACGCTGTTTTCCAGTTCTTTGTAGTTTTGCTAGCCCATCTCCTACTCTGTAAGACTTGTTGTTGTTGGAAAGCAGTCGTAATTAAAACATTGGTGATTTTATTGAAAAAGCTCATTTTTTTGTAGTTGCCGTGTGTGTTACTAGAATTACCGAGCAAACATTTTTTTTGCCACTGTTATATATGCAGTTGTAACAGTGGAAGACTTTTTTATTGCTCAGTTAAAGTGATAGAATTTTTCTTGCAACAGTTTTTTTTGAGTAAAACACTAAAACATTTTCAGAACGTTTGTACTGTATACATTCTTCTTTGTTTGCCATATTTTTTATGATGATCTTAGTTGCATAGTTTTCAGTGATGGGTATTGAGTGTGTCCTGTTCTGTTCTCTTTGGACTAACTGTGTTGAAAAACTAGTGATCTGTGGTTGTGGCTGGTCATCCCTGTATTTTGTTAATCCTGTCATTTGTAGTGAATAATAGAATTTGGGTCCACCATTCCTATAGGCTGCTGTTCTGATGGATTGTCAAAAACCTGTTTTAGATGACGACAAAATCTTACTTATTAGAAGCTAAACAACTAAACTAAAACTGACCCTAATCCTATTCTTATCCTTATCTAGGGCAATTATTTATTGGAATGGCAGCCCTTTGTAGTGGCGGTGGACACCACTGATAGTTCGTTGTAGACACGTGGCAGGTCTGTTTGTGTTGAAATGTTTTTCACAGCTGGACTACAACGTCACAGCGGAGAAGCTCGAGGAGATATTCCGGATTGCTGGCAACGTGCTGAACGTTGAGCTAATGATGGACCGAGACACGTCCAAGTTCCGCGGCATGGCGACCGTGCGCTTTGAACATCCCATCGAATCGGTTCAGGCGATCTGTATCCTTCACCTCGTTGCTGCATGCTTGATTACTTTAAGTGGAGTTTCTGGCCTATCGTTAAGTCGAGCCCGTGTCACAGGCTTCTGTCAGTCTGTTGTCTGTGTTGCATGTATTGTGGCTAAATGGTACATTTAATCAGAAAACTGTCTAAATAAGTTGCCTGATGGCTGCAGTACTTACAATTCTTTAATTTTTCATGAACGGGGCTACTGATTGCATTGCAAATTGTGGCCAAATTGCTTCAGTTAGCAGCATGGCTAATATCGACAACCTACAGAAACTTATCAGTTCCTTATTCGATGGTACAATTGCAGACTTCCTATGAACATGTGTTCTCCCAAAATAGGTTTCTGACCCCCAAAATCTGCATGGCTAAACTGTATCAGTGCAGTTGTTATATTAACAGGCTACAGACATTTGCAAATGCCCTATGTAATGCCCAAATTGTCGACCCTCCATTTTTCTCCAAACAGGGGTACTGAACTGACCCCTCATTCACATTTTATGGCTTTCGGACACCGGTGTATGGTCATTTTTTTCTAGCGACAGCTGGGCTACTTGTTACTAGTGAAAACTGACTATCACACATAAAAGGGTGCAAATTGCAGTTGATACTCCTGAGTTTTGTTCAAGTGAGCTAGAACTTGCAAAAGTATTTTTTGTAATTGTGAAGTTTGTACAGGGTGGGCCATAAAAAACGTGCTGCTTTACTTTTCTCCATATCTTTGCCAATTATTGACTGATTTTCAAAATTTTTTCACCAGCACACTGTGCAGACAATTTGTGATAATGTGATTATTATACATCCCACCAAACCGTAAATGTATCTTTACACTACCTTGTGAAGTATCAATGAAATATGCATACATAACAATAATAACAAACAAACATTTTGGTAAAATTGAAAAAAACACTTAAGACCAACATTGCAGTGAATGGTCCGTATGACATTAGACTCTGTGGGTATAACACTGTCCAGTGTCATACGAATCATTCATTGCAATGTTGGTCTGAAGCATTTTTTATTAACCTAAATTTTTGTTATTATCGTTAGTTTTTGCTTACATTTATATTTCACAAGGTAGTGTAGGAACGCGTTTACCATGTGGTGGGATATATAATAATCACATTATTGCAAATCGTCTGCAGAATGTGTCAGTGAAAGAATTTTGAAAATCGATCAATAACTGGCGAAGATATGGACAAAAGTAAAGTGGCATGTTTTTTGTGGCCCATGGTGTAGTATGATTTGGGCTGGATATGTGTGAACCAGCAGTTTGGCCAGTTAGCATGACCCAGTACACTGTGTCTCAAAAAATGTCACACTTGGTATTATCCGTATCTTTGCTAATTATTAACCGATTTTTAAAATTCTTTCACTGGCACACTCTATACAATTGGCAATAAAGTCATTATTGAGTATCTCACCACACCTTAACTGTGTCGTTGTGCAATATAAATGCATGAAAAGCTAACTATAACAGGTGAAAAGCGTGTTGAGAAAACTCATTTATTTGGATATCCGCCGAGTTCAAAGATTTGTTTCTGGTCTCTGTGGTTTAGTAAGCTTACCATTTCATTCAAAGTGGTGAGTGGTCCCGTTCTCTTCCGTACATGCATGCTTCAGTCTGCAAGTCTTATGCTTTTGGTCGGTGCTTCCTGTTTCCTGAGTCTTTTAGTAACAAAGTCCCTCTTGCAGTTTGTGTTTGAAAATTTTGACAGAATTCTCCATGAATTGTATTTTTTGAACTGGTATAAGTTTTTGACCAGAGCCTTGTCTTCATTGCTAAATGGCAGGTTACGTCATAAGTGTATTGTCACTGCATTGAAAATTATCATTTACAATAATGTGGACTTTTTTGTTTACAAACACAAGAAATGTGTCTACAATTATACATTCTTTAATTTTACTATAAAAATTAGTAGAAAATTGTTTTAAAAAAATAATTTGTCTACATGTATTATTGTGATTTTAGTTATTTTTGACAATTTGTGTTTCACAAGGTAGTGTAGCGATGCAGTGTGATGGGATACTTAATAATGACTTTATTGCCAATTGTATATAAAGTGTGCCAGTGAAAGAATTTTGAAAATCGGTTAATAATCGGCAAATATATGGACAGTACCAAGTGTGACATTTTTTTGAGACACAGTGTAGTTGGTTTGGTGGTGTAACAGTAACATGCAGAACTTGTAACCCTGAGGTTGCAGGTTTGACTCCCATCCAGTGCACTGCCAGGTGGGCAACCTTGGGCAACTTGTTCACACACATGTGCCTCTGTTCACCAAGCAGTATAATTTGGTACCCATCAAAGGGCGGTGACGTTCTGCGGCTGGGAAGGTAATTGTAGGTCTGGCGTTGCACTGGCCTTGCGTCAGAGAGTCAGTGGTCTATCCACCTATGGGCTTCACTGCCATAGACAGGGAGATGAGCACCTTGTTTATGGCACCTTAGTAGTTGGTAGCCTTCTTGACGTGTTCTGCATTCAAGTGACAAACTCTTGCAGTCATTTTGCCATGATGACAGCACCATAAACATTGTCACTTTTACTGTGTATCAGTATACATATTGGTAATTTCATTTACGAATTACTGCTATTCTTTAAAAGTACGTCACCAGCACTTTTCCACAGCCAGCGGCTGTTTGGCCGAGCAATATCAGTTCGCCTCGATCGTTGGAACAACGTCAAACATCAGATGATTCCGCGAGTTCTGCCAGCTGGGCTGGAGTCTATTGGCGTGGGCCTTGGCATTGGTGGCAAGCCATTACAGAACATTGGGCAAATTGCTAGTATGTACCAAGTTGCTGCTTGTAATAGCTAAGTCTTATGTCATTGTTTGTTTCTGATTCTGTTTTTCCTCTAATGTGAAACTGCTTTTGGTGTCTAATATTACAGACCATTGTTATGGCATTGCTCAAGGTTTAGCCAGATGCCTCAAAAGCAAACGTGTTGGTAATTGTGGAGCAGGAAATTTACGGGTTCGCAGACTTTTGGCATAATGCATTATGGGCTTTAATGTGTAGTTCCAACCACAATACTCTGCATTGAACTGTTTGGTGTTTTTTTGTGAATGAGTATAAACATGATTGGTCTTTTGTGCACTAAAATGATTACTTGTGAGTTGAATACAAAGTGGAATAAAATGAGGAAATTTCAGGAAATTTCACAACACTGCTCAGTTTGTGCATGTTTCAGATTCACTGTCGCTGACAAATCTTGGCTCATTTCTGAGAAAATCAGTCACACCTGGTAACTTTTTGTTTTATTTTTTTAAAATTCATTAGTTCATTTGATGCAGTTCAAATGCAGTTGCGTGCCAACTGTTTTATAACTTTATAACTGATTAATAAAAATTTCTTGATAGTCCAAAAGTTAGGGAAAGTTGCCACTGTCATAAAGTTCGGCTTAGATCATGTTCAGTTGGAGGGTATAAAGTCTGGCAATGTTGAGATAGATAAGAAGTGTGCTATAATTTTCACAAGACTGGTGGAAATATGCAGTTCCATACATTAATCACTGTTTACAATAAACATGTACTTTCAAAATGAAAGGTCAGAGTCAAGTTCGTAGTCGCAAAGTCAGCTTCATGTTGCAGATCTGTGTTCCATTGTCGCTCATAACTTCTAAATGAAATGGTACATGTTTAGATTTGACACATTTTTGCACATATGCCAAGTTTAACTTGTGAAGTTATGATTTCATTTTCCGATTACGTGTACTACATATGGCTTCAGAACCTCTTTAAAAAATGCAACATAACAGATGAATGCTTGGTCACAGTGTTTAATATGTGGACTACATGATGGGTAGGGTAGACGTAAGAGCTTTGTAAGAAAGGTAATGTTATGCAGCAAATTTCGCATGTCGGGTATCGGGTTCCATGTATTCCAGTGGATGAACACAATTGGGTTGGTGGCGTGGTGTAGTGGTAACGTGTTTTATTCGATCAACAAAGTTGCTATACACTGGGCCGGGTTAGTACTTGGATGGGTACTTGGATGCCTGGGGGCAGATAAAGCATTTTGGTATGTAACCAGCTGCCTAGGTCAACTCAGCCTTCTATCCCTCTGGGGTAGGTAAGTCAAGTACCGGCCTACCTGACTGGGGTTAAGGTGGAGCACGTGCCACGTTCACCTGTGTCAGGTGGCAGGTAACATTGTGGGATCCCATACGGCAGGTGATGCTCTGTAGCACTGGAATGGGCTTTCATTAAGAGCTATAATACCACCTTTGACCTTTAATTCTGAAACTGTGGGAAGGTCTGTATGTTTTCCGGGCCACACATGTGTTGGGTCTTGCAAACTGATATTTCTTGAATTGAAATATTGTGCTAAAGTAGCAAGCATGTGTGACTATGTAGGTGTAGGTAGCGGTGGTGGTATGGCAATGGTACCATCGGCCCAGCCGCGCACCGGTCTAGACGCCAGTGGCGCCACTTCGGGACTTACCTCTAGCAACCTGGAGACTATAATAGCTGCCACGGTGCGAGCGGTTACTGGCCAGCTGACTGGCATGGACGCCTCGGCCAACGGAGCCGTGATGAACCGTAGTGCTAATCCATCTGCACTGCCCGGCATGGATATGTCCAGCTCCGTGTCTGGAGCATATGGAATGAGCCGGTGGCCTGGACAGGGTGCGGATGGTGGGTGGGGCGGTGTGGACACTGGAAGGAGGCCTGGAGCGACTGGAATGCCTTCTGCCGATGCTGTGCGGAGCGGCCTTCTGTCCTCCGACAGTGACCCCAATACACTCTACGTTGGCAACGTACGTCAGCATTTTATGATCAACTACCGTACTTACTTTAAGTACTATTCCTAGCAATATTGGTAGTAGTGCCACTTGCTTGGTGGATCAGTAGTTTAGTGGCAGCGGGTCAGACTAGTGATTGCAAGGTTTGACTCCCTGCCAATGTTCGTCAAGCAGTATAATTTGGTACCAGTCAAATGGCAGTGATGCTCTGCGGCTGGGAAGGTAACCGTAGGTCTGGCATCGCACTGTCCATGCGTCACGGACTCAGTGGTCTATCCACGTACGGCCAACATCTGGGAGATGAGCACACTGCTTAAACCCCTTGCTGTACGATCCCTTTACATACCACTGGCAGTAACAGCAATAGCACCATTACTAGGGTCCACAGTTTTCCGCAGCAAATTTTGCCAAATTCCGCAGCTTACCGCAGCAAAATCGTCCAAATTTCGCGGCTCACTGCAGCCTTTTGTTTGGGAGTAAACTGAGCTCTACCTTGTTCAGAAACTTCAGTTATTGGATGGCTGGCATTGTGCTGAGTTATGCTAGCAACATACAAGAAAAATTGTCAATCTTTATCTCTTTTCAAAATGATATCCAAATTGTGTTTATTTGCGATTGTTCCGTATTGTGATCGATATTTGCAGAGGGCACAGAGCTTTAGACAGCTCAGTTGGATTTTTTCACAATAAAATAACGTTATCAAGCCAAAGATGTACTAATCGCCGGTCATTTCTCAACTTCTGCAAAATTTCACGAAATTCTGCGGAAATATCAAAATTCTGCGGAAAAGGGCAAATTCCGCGGCTTGGCTCAAAATTCCACGGCCTGCAGAAAACTGTGGGCCCTAGCCATTACCTCTGTTACTACTATATTACTACTACTATGGTGACTACTACTGCTGGTAGTTTTAATTGTTGTTCAAGTTGTTATATTTTGGAGTTACGCCGGAGGAGTCTGGATATTCCTGGGTTATTTTTAGACGTTTTAGAGTCTGCTGCCAAACCAAAGATTTTCAAGCACTGAAGAAAATAGTGACAGCTGACAGTCACTTCGTAACACCAGATAATTTACGTTTTCACGCGCAAAAGCAGCTACTGCTTTTAGCGCATCTTAGCCATCGCAATTCTGTCTGTCCGTCAGTCACACGGGTGGATCAGTCAAAAACGGTGCAAGCTAGGATTACAAAATCTTTACCGTCGGCTGCCTGGAAGACATAGTTTCAGGAACCATAAAGCTTTTCCATAAATTCGAAGGGGATCACCCCGAACGAGGGCGCTAAATGAGGGGGTGGGAAAAATTTGCGAGTTTTAACCAATAAGTCGCTGTATCTCAATAATGGTGCGAGATAGGGCCTAGGTTACTATTAATCATTAATAGGAAGTCATACACTGGCTTTCGATTGCCACCGAGATCAATGACCTTGGATGACCTTGAACATCAAAATAGGGTTTTTATGTATTTTTGGGTGATTTTGGGCTGCGACGCAGGTCTATATCATTCACAAGGTGGCGCCACGGAACTATCGTTATGCGATCCTGATAGAGAATTTGGTATTTGTATATTAACTTAGCGGGAACACCCCAATTTTCAGCTAAACTACTTAACAGGAACTGCTATAGGCTTTTGCACGTCTCGTGAGCATTAGCTCAAATTTCTTGTTTCTCTAATGACAGATATCATCGTGCTTGTTCTCTACTGCATATAAGCTGATTTACAGTGTTAAGTTTTACATTTCATCTGTGTATTGTCTGCAGCTGCCATTTTCCTTCACGTGGCAGAGCTTGAAAGATAAATTCAAAGAAATCGGTAAGATATATGACTCTGCTCTAGTACTGTACTCCTTAGAACAAGTATTTAACTTACTTTCAGAATTCAACTGAACCAGATATACAGGCTGAGATCAGGCCGGACCAGGTTTAGGTGAAAATACATACTACATTTCTATAGTTGGTTTTCTGCAGTGTTAGTCATATACTGAGTATGGTTATAGTTGATGTGCTATGATCCACAAACACTGTCCAGATTATTGTTTGGTGTTATCGCTGGAAGTGTGGCTTGGTGGTGTGACGGTAGCATCTCAAACTGGTGACCTTGAGGTCGCACTACCAGGTAACGACTCTGGGCAAGTTGTTTACACACATGTGCCTCTGTTCACCAAGCAGTATAGTTTGGTACCGGTCAAAGGGCGGTGACGCTCTCTGGTTGGGAAGGTAACCGTAGGTCTACCACTGGCCCCACCGGATTTTGTCATCTGTGGGCTGACTGCCTTCAACTGTGATCGGCTACGGGCCCACCGCTTGTTTCGAGTATGGGTTACCTTTACTTTTTTTATCACTGAAAGCATCACTGATGTGTTTGTCTCTGTCTGTTTAAATTTTTTTGCAGTGCATTTGCGAAAGCCGATGAACATAAACAGAATGAGACTTAGTCTGACAGGAACACTCATGTAAGATTGTATTAGATTGGGCCCTTGTCTCTGTAGTAAGAAGAGATTTATAGATCAGAGCGTTCGGCGTGAATTTTTACAGCATATTTTGGCCATACCATTAAAGATAGTGGAGTGGTTACTGTAGGCAACCAGTCGGATACTTGCCATTGCCCTATTACATGATACTGTCACTGATCTTATATGGATTTCCCCTCAGAATGCTTTGAACAAAGATGAAAGAATGCGATACTAAATGCTACTTCTGCAATGTTGCAAAAAAGCCCAAAAACCCAACCAGGTTGATTTTATTGGGTTTAGAGGTCTTATTGAATTTTGTTTTTGTAGTTTAAACCGGTTTTTATAAAAAGGCCCAACTTGATAGGTTTGGGATTTCTGCGGGTTTTCAGTTAATAGAGTAAGCACTGTTCAAGATCTTAGCTGAAGAGTCCATTGATTGATTCATACGAGATTCAGTATTTGCAAGTTTGTAGGTTTAGATATCTCGAAAAATTAGACGTGATAAAAAATTTCATTATTAGTGGAACAA
>Ga0209367_1012330_pt1 | contig 11195 bp, 5 predicted proteins | sample WorMetLIZISLAND2_FD_187412 | JGI IMG/M metagenome (GOLD analysis project Ga0209367, IMG submission 187412) | Marine gutless worms symbiont microbial communities from Max Planck institute for Marine Microbiology, Germany - Olavius geniculatus... ... | reverse complement strand
ATTCAGTTCTTTTTAGTTTATGTGCTAGATTAAACTGACAGTGTGTTTGTCAGTTTTTGAGTGCAAATTTTTCATTGTATTGTATTGTATTGTCCCACCCGGGCGGTCGCCGGGCGGGGCGGATTTTTGCCGGTAAATTATCGGCCGTGGAGACTTTTCTGGGGGACGATCCTATAATGGGGTACCGGCAGCCGCTGTCAGCCGCTAATGGGTTGCGCTCAGCCGTATCCAGGCGTCACTCCAGATAGCACCGGTGACCTGGACCCTGTTGCCGCGGGCCGTTAGTCAATTTTCAGTTAATGGCCGACCGGCGATGTGCAGTACGACGACGCGGATTACGGCGCCATGCAATGAACGAGTCTTTGACTTGGTGGTCTCTGCAGCTGCAGCTGGTCGTCGTCGATGTGATTGTTGAGGTGGCCGCATCTCAGTCATCCATTCACCCGGCCACAGCTAGCGCACTTTCGGACCACCGGCGGCGGCATTTAGAGACCCTCGTGACGTCATAGGTCGCCTGTTCGCCTGTCTGTCTATCAGTGAAGCGACGTGTTGATAATGTGGCGTGCTGTTGATGCGCGTCGTGAAGGTCAGCAGCAGCAGCAGCATCGCATCATTATCGATGAAAATATTCCTCTGGCAGAAATGTGCACTGAAAAGAGAGCTCTGCAATGTTTGCTAGTATTAACCATCGCACTCGCTTACATTGCCGCTGGAGTGCTGGATCAAGGACCTAGAACTTCAAACGCTAAATCTACGTTTATGACTCATAGTGAAAATGAAATAATTGAACTGATAATCTTGCGAGCGACTGCAAGTGAACGTTTTGAAAGACAGTGACGTCGCCGTAACGGGGGAGGGAGTAATTGCCCCTCCTCTAAATTTAAGTCTGTGGAAAAAATTTCTGTTTGTCAGAAAATTTTTTTGTCTAGCAATACAAAATTTAAGGCTACAAATCCCCCATTTAAAATAAATTTAAAGGCAAAATTAAAATTTTGAGTACCATAAAGTTCTCTGTCTGAAATTTCAGTCGTTTGTCGAAAAATTGCGATGTTCTGCCCCTCTTATTTTTAACCCACAACTCCAGTGTTAAAAGAAAAAAAATATACACGTGCATTTCACATTTGTACCTTAATCTATTCATAGCGCATATTAGTTAGCTAAGTGCAACACCTATCTATAGTTTAGTATGAGATAATAGTAACGCATTTTTGAATGTGTTCGCGCAGTTGTAAATAAGTTTACTGCTAACGCAGAAACATTGCAGTGGCGAACTTACTTATGAAAATATTCCTCTGGCAGAAATGTGCACTGAAAAGAGAGCTCTGCAATGTTTGCTAGTAACCCATTACGACATAAGAGAATCACTATGCTATTTTTGTTTGCGGCATCTCACAGACATTCGTAGTAGGCTACCGGTAGTCTTATCACACCTACATCGTATCTGTCGTAGAAAGTCACGGTTTCCATAATCGAAGCTGATCGTGGACGAATAATTGTACTTTATTTTACCTGTTTTGATTTTTTTTTGCAAATTTTGACTATTATACGATATCATATTAAAGAAGCAGAATGAATTTTTCTGTGGGTTATCAGCTGGCGCGCAGGCCAGCGATGTCGCAAGATCAGTGAAAAGCAGCTGCAGGAGCTGATGAAATGAAAGCGATGACAGACGGTCAGTCAGTGCGACGCCGACTGTTAATTTAGTCTACTGACGACGCAGCTGCAGCTTGTGACCATTGCATTCGTCTCCGTATAGAATCTCATTGCTGCTAGTAGTAGAGGCTTTTCGTTCGATTGCTTTACCGTTAAGCAGCTTTTATTGTCTAAGAATTTCATTATTGTAAAGTTGCAACTTAAATTCTTTTATAACAGAGAACATGTTAGCTCCCTGTTTCGAACTATACGTCGTGTCTCAATAAAAAAGTCAGAATTTTTTTTATCATAATTTTGTCAAACTTTTACCAACTTTGATAATTTTTAACAAAACGATAACTGAGACAATAGAATTATGTAAGGTGCACGCATATTCCGCCTCGCCTAACTTATGTCAATGCACTACCGTGTGAAACGTTGATGCTCCAAATTGTTGCATAACGCTGAGTTGTTGTCTTTAGAAATGTTGTAACGATTTAATTAAACACATAATAAACTTAAATGTGAATTATTTAGCAAAATTATAAGTTTTTATAATAGCTCGCTTCCAAATTATCAGAGGTTATGCCCAGAGTGTGTCCCGCATACAGAGACATAATGGTTTAGATGCAAAGCCATTGGCTGATAGCGGAATCAACGATGGACTGATCACATGACATTCACTCATCGATTACACATTATCAGTCAGCTATTTTGTTGTCTGCTATTTTCACCCTAAAATATTTAATACCACAAAATTATAAATCTTGTGTTCGTCAAATTGATAATGCAAAGATGAGCAGTCTTGTAAGTCATGTAATGTAACAATTTGGAGCATCTGTGTTTCACACAGTAGCGCGTTGACGTAACTTAGGTGAGGCTGAAAAAAGCGGACCTTACATAATTTTATTGTCTTGTGTCAAAAATGATAAAAGTTGATGGAAATTTGACAAAGTTATGATGAAAACAATTTTGACTGTTTTTATTGAAACACGGTGTACTGTACATGTGTACATTTCAATATTTTAACTGATACGACGCGAAGAATAATCGGATTATTTTAATGAACAAAATTCAATGCAAGCGTCGGTATGTGCAATCAGAAAATTTTCTACGGCTGTGAGTATTGTCGGTGGACAAAATGCCAACTGATCAGAATAGGGCCGTGAATCGTGTGTCAATATATAGTGTTTTTACGCGCGAAAGCAGAATGCTTCGCGCGTCTTAGCCATCGTCTGTAGTCTGTCCGTCTGTCTGTCCGTCCGTCCGTCACACTCGTGGTCTGTATCAAAACGGTGCAAGCTAGGATCACGAAATCTTCACTGTGGGCTGCCCCAAGGTCTCTAGTTTATCGTGACAAAATTTCGTGCCACTGGGTGCAGGGGTTCACCTTGAACGAGGGCGTCGAAGAGGGGTACCCCCCTTAAAAAGACGTCATTTTGCCGTTATTGGCTCGAATAATGTGAAAACGGTTGCAGATAGGTGCATACATGCTGCTTATCATAACAAGCAGTAGTGACAGGCTTTTGAGATTTATCAACATCGATGACCTTGAACGACCTTGAATCCCCCCAAAAAGGGTTTTAGTGTATTTTTTCGCAATTTTTGGATGCAGCGCACATTTCAACACTGAATTGCGCCGAAATGGATGGAGATAGACCAAGACAACCTGCGTATGAAATTTTTAGCATGGAATGTAGATTTTAGCAGTCCAAGTCCCGACCCCCTAGATTCAAGGAGGCCGGCGCAGGCAGACGTCAAAGACAGCTACCCCCCTAAAAAGTGGTTATTTTACTGCAATTATCTCGTGTAGCGTGAAAACGGTTGCAGATAGGTACATACATGCTGCTTATCATAACAAGCACTGGTGACAGGCTTTTTAAATTTATCAACATCGATGACCTTGAATGACCTTGAACCCTAAAAATATTGATTTAACGTGATTTTTTGGCTATTTTTGGCTGCAAAAGAGTGAATTATGACGAAAATGGATGGAGATAGACTACGACTACCTGCGAACAGGAACTGCTATAGGCTTTCGCTCGTCTCGTGAGCTTTGCTCAAATTACTTGTTACAATAGTCGAAGTGAGTGAGTGAGTAGGGTTTTACGTCCTGCCCAACATCAACATCATTTCGGGGATGGCCTTTCCAGGCAAAATACACGTACACATAATAACGAAAGAATATATATACAAGACATTTTCGACAAAAATATCAAACTCAAACTTGAGCCAACTTGACTTGGACTCAGTGCTGAATGATAAAGAAGTAACTTTTTTTGTGCTGCAACTAAATGTTTAGTAAATGTAGATCCAACAGACAAACACAGCCTAATTTCTAACACTCTGATGTGTTGTAGTTTCTCGTCGCATGCTCAGATTGTGAACACCAAATTTTATGATCGTTCTGTCTCGCTGAACTATTGGACTCGGATTCAGACCAAGTCGACCTGACTGTATCACTCAATAAAAGCAACCATTTAACCTGAGGACGACACACAGACTGACTACAAGCTACACCGAAAGACACTCACAGAGACATCGGGGAGTTTGCTGATGAGGAACTTGCGCTTGTAGCTGTCTGTTGAGAGACGATCACCGTACTCTATGTCCAGTCGGTCACACACCGCCTTCATACCAAACACACAGCAAGTGTGTAGCCTAAACTTACTAATGGCCAGTGCAGTTAAACATGTAAATCACTCTGCCCAAGATTCTCAGTCAAACAGAATCATCTTTCGTTGTCACTCAAACTGTTCACAGCTCGTGTTCCACTGCCAAACTTCGACAGTCAAATTATTCCACAACAGTGTGGTGCCTAGTTGCCATGAAGCTTCTGCCATAATCATCACCGAACAGAAACTCGTATAAATCTGTGTGATCCTACAATAAACAGCCAACTAAGAGTCGACTGAGATCACCAAACTTACAACCATATGCTACAGTGCACCAAATGTGTACGTCTAGAAATCTCTACTGAAGTAAATCAACAACAGCTCATTACTGACAGCATTCAGAACTCGACTAACATCTAGAGGTAAAGGAAAAGTCAGGTACTTGCTATTGTGCTTCTTACATAAGACAGACTCATGGCCAGCAGTGATTTACAATTTTGGAAGGATCAGACGATTGACACAAGCCAATGATAGCGCAGTGCACTATGCGCCATCCATTGCCCATTTAGCTAGGACTATAAACCAACATGCAATCTACTACAACCACCTCTTTACAACGCTTTACAGAAATCACTATCATAATTGCAAAATGATCTTGCTTTTTCGTGCCTCCACCAACGTAGTGGCCGGAGGCATTATGTTTCAGGAGTATTCATGCGTCGTCCATGCGTGCATGTACTTTGAGCGCAAATATCTCTGGAATGGATGGAGATATCAACAATTGGTAAACGGCGTTATCAACTACGATCTCTCCCACGTTGAACAAAAAAATTTTGGTGAACTTTGGTCCAGTAACAATGATGGTTAGTTAGCTTATGTTTACCCACTCTGTGGGCAAACATGTCGGCAAAAGCGTAAGTCAACAGAGTCGTAAGCACCATCTAGTATTCCAATATTTTATGACATTAAATGACCTTGAATGTAAAATTGAAACTCCGAAGCTTAACGTGATAAAAATAACTACAAAATTCTGCCAATAGATTCAACTAGTAAACCAGTGTTACAAAACTGTCATTGACATTTATTATGAAAAGCTGGAAATGCAAAAGTTCTGCGCTTACCGCGATCATGCGCACCAGCTTGCGATCAAAATCAGTCGTATTATCAATCACATCATAGTATGGATGTCCAACCCACGCCTGCAGTAAGCACAAGCAAGGCACTCAAAATGCCGCTCATCACTGAGCTAAGAAAAATAACACATACTTAAATCAACACAGATAACAGGTGTATCAGTCTTCGGCAACAACAATTATACTGTCTACTATTTGTTTAACAAGCTCATCTATCGATGTGATACTTCAGTTTAGACTGGGTCAGACCAAGCATACTTTCTGGAATTAGCACCAACAGAAATGACAGGAAAATCAGCAACTGTAATTAAATTTCAAAATCTAGTGCTAGTGATTTAATCAAGTCAGTACACAAGCTTACTATAATGCACAAAAAGTTTGTCTGTCTGTTTGTCTGTCATACCCTCTGGCACCTTCTGTGTTGCATGGTCGAAGACCCCAACTGCTGCGTTTTGAGTCCTTGGGCCTTAGATACATGTGCCCCCCCCCACGAGCAGCCTGAGGAGGATGAGTTGCTGGCCAGCCATCAGTATAGTGCTTAGCGTGTGTAGTGCATTGTGGCGCCATCCGGTGAATGACAGTCACTTAAGGATCCGCCAGCCCATAGGGCGAATACTTTGCTAGTATGCTGAATGAAGAAATCAAAAAGAACAAGCAGTAGTACAGTAAGTACAGTAAATGTCATAAAAGTTGCTGTGCCACTCAGATTCTTAGCCTTTGTTTAACACCATCCCAGTCCCACTGGTCTGGACATAGATTCCAGGTTTGGTTACGCCTTTTTGCTAGGCCACTCTCCAAAATACGGTACTCTAGGAAACTGTTGTTGCTAGACCATAAGAGACATTAACACAGAAACTGCCCTGTCGCTACATCACAGACAGGGATGCACCAGATCCAGATAATATGTAAAATCTGGCCGAATTTCAATCCCAATGAAGTTATGTACCGGTATCAAGTAATTTCATAACAATGACCATAGAATGACTTTTTTTAAACTGAAGCATGTAAATACTTGCATCAAACATGAAATGAAACAGAACTCAAAATGGCTCGTGATTAGTTGATGTGTAACTGACACGAGGGGTGCACCGGATATGAATCCAGCCAGATATGTGGTGACTTCAGTACATCCAGTGTTTTTGTAGATACAGACCTGAGATATAGCCAAGTCAAGCTGTCGTGCCGTGCCTAGGTCCATGCCCTCGTGACTGCTAAAGTGTCGTCGTCGACCGGTCGAGGCATCGGCAATGGACACCATGTGAACGACCTGGTTGTACCGCGAGTCCCTCAACTCGACCTCATTCCAGTCGTTGTCCCGCATCATCTCATTCCACTGCTCTGGAGTCATGCCTGCCAACCACAGAACACAGACACCGACTCCCTTTGAGCCAGCAACACAGCAGACTTTGATATGCTGACAAAATACAGGTGCCAGCATTTGAACTATTGCAATTTGCAAACTTACTTTCCTGGTCCAGAACCCCCTTTCTTGCAGCCTACCTTCCCCCTCTCCTGGGGCTCCACTGCTTAAATCTAGCCAGCTCCCCCAATGAGTTCAGGAAGAGGCAACGGTAAACCGGACAATGACAACCCCATACTGAGCATAGGCAGAGTGCTTATTGCTGATCTCCATTTCTTAGGCCATTGAACCCATAGCTGGATACTAGACCACGAAGTGACGCCATACCCACGGTTACCTTCCCAGCAGCAGAGCGTCACTGCCCCTTGCCTGGTATCAAATTGTACTACACCATAACAGAGGCACATGAGTGCGAACAACTTGCCCAGAGTTGGTTACTTGACAGCGAACTGGCTGGGAGTCAAACTCAAGACCTTTGCGATCGAGAATCCATAACCACTAAGTCACCAAACTAACAAAAGGTTATTCTGCAATTTATGTGGTTTGGGAACAAGCAAACAGTATTGACAGTGGCTCAATGGGTTTTAGACTGCGCTGGCAATTGCCCACATTGTATCCCACAGAGCTGGAGCCTGTATGCTAACTGACTGACCACTTTTCAATGAATTCAGACCGAAACGGTGCTATAAACTTAATGAAATTATCAAATCACAACCTTTTATGAACTAATATGTTAATTATGTTTTGACAACTACTACTGACTTTTGACAGTCGACAAAAAATCTCTACCGGTAGGTAACACTAGTAAGTGAAGGTTGTAATCTGATGAATTAATACAGTTCAGTAGTGATCGCCAGACGCCAGCAAAATTCAACACACTCAAACGCACACATTGCAAGTTGAACTCTACAACTCATGTGTACTAGCCAAGCCATGATTTGAATGGCCTTCTGGTTAAGGACTGCAAAACAACAAAAGTAATATTAGATCTCCTAATTTTGATAATTCACTCTGTCACCAGCCTAACCTGGAATACTTGTGAAAAATGGACTTAGCACTAGTTAATTAACAAGAAGTGAACAGTAAGAAAATTAACCAACTACATGTAAAACTGCAAGTACAAATTGACAACACACAATGAATATCAAAACCGCATTCTGTGTAAAACATTCACCCACATAATAATAATCTCTCTGGAAAACAATGAATGATGGCTGATCTTTGGTTCCCATTGGCTTCACAGTTCATTCCCATTGAGTAACCAGTGCTTGAAATCGAAGTCGAGTGCCACTGTTGAGATGTGCGAACGTCCAGAGACGGTGCGTAATCACCCTACCTTGTGACGACCACTTGACAACGCTTCAGAATCACTCCAGACACCTGAAAGATGTTACGAGAGGAACCGTTGTTAATAAAATTGGCAGCAATTATAAACAAGAAAGCCGACTACAGCTGGCTCTCGGCTACTGCAATACAAACACTTATTATATCATCATGCCACCAAAAATACAGAGTACAAAAGTTGTTAGATCAGATCAGACTGCAATGTGGCAGAAACTTTATTTTCAGCTGGCAAACAAACTGAAACTAAACACTCATAAAAAACAGCATCATTCACCACAATGTGTGACCTCGATGGCAAAATCTGCATGCACTGCACTTTGACAATACACTGGATACATTCAGGGCAGCAGTCGTTATGAGTCTATTTCGTAGCAAGAAACGGCAGCATTAAGTCGACCAGTCCATTATGCAAGTCCGTCACATGTTTGACACATTTCTTAGTTATAAACATATAAATGTATTTCTCTCTGGATACTGAATATGTTTTTTTGTCAAAATCTTTTTTGTTTACACAAAATGCAAAACTGTGTCTTTAGCTGCAGTTCGGATGAAAATACAACTACTGGGGTACTACCAGTACATATATTTCATATTCTGACTTGGTATTCTTTCAGCTATCGCTGCTAGAAATTTTTTGTAAACTCATTTTAGTTACAAAAGAAAGAAAAATAGTGTCTTTTCATCTGAACACCATATACGTACAAGAGTTGCAGAAGGAAATGTCTAAAACACATGACAGACTTGCGAGACTGGTCCGACAAAATGCAACACACGAGCAGGTACTTACGAGCTTTGATGTCCATCGTTCCACCGTCACAAATGATCAGACAATTCTCCGTGGACATCGCCGCTAGGTCAAAGTAGGTCTTCTCGAGTTGCATCTTCATCCGCAACATGTTCTCATAGAACTTCAGAACTACATGCACACATATCAACACACCTATACACGGTGGTCCAGAAAAAATGCCACAAAGTTTACAACACCATAATTTTTCAACCGTTCACAACAGAGTCATGCGGTTTCAGCAAAATGTTCACAAAAAATTGCTCATATTTTGCTGAAAAACTGCACAACTCTATGATGTATGTAGCAAAATTATGGTGCTGTAAATTTTGTGCCTTTTTTTCTGGACCACCCTGTACAGTCGGTTCTCGTTAAATACATATTATTTCTGCAGCAAGTCCAGTTTAATCTGGTCCAGTCCCCAAACATGAGCCCAAACTATAACTTGATTCATCCTGCATTTGTTGGACACCACAACACAAATGGTGAAAATGCTCTAATGACATAGCTTTCCATGGGAAACCCATCCAGAGCTATGGAGCGTCACCTGCCATATGGGATCACACAGTGTTACCTCCTACCCAGCACAAGTGAACGCACCCTCCCATAACCAAATCTAGACAGACCGGTACGGTACTCAATTTATCTATAGAGATGTGAAGAAGCTAAAGAATATTTGTATTCGTCGTATGCGAATATTAACTGTACTGTTCGTCGAATAAGGAATGCAAATGCGAATACTTATTCAGCCTCAAGAAAACTTTTCTATATCAGTATATAAATAAAGCAAAACATCCAAATATAGTTGTTGAGTGTTTAGTCAGTGAAAATCAGCACCGGTATCTAAGGCAAAGTTCAGTCATTCCAGTTCAATTAAGAAAACGAAACATCCAAAGTGCTATGTTCTCTTCATTGTCAGTATTTCCTATTTAACATTTAATAAAGTTCAATCAGGTTGAATGAAATAAAATATTCGTACGGTATTCGCCAGAAACGCCCCCAACTATTCGTTGAATATGGAATAGCTGTAAATTTGTCGAATATCCGCATGATGTCGAATGCAAATACGAACTTCGTCACATCCCTATTTATCTATCACAGAGGGACGAAGAGCTGAGTTGACCTTGGTGTTGGTTATATACCAAAATGGTCTACATAGAGTCACCATACAGTCACCAATTCAAGTAGTAACTACTTAACAACATCCGGACCAAAAGTCAAATGCACGACATCCCACTTTTACACTACAATGACCTACAACAAGCCGTACAACGTCAAAATGTTGTAGATCTGCTGCAGGCTTTTAATTTTTTGAGAAGTTGTCACGCAATTTGTTGTAGATTTGCTGTAGACTTTCGATTCACATTTGTTGCAACAACACACAGTCTGTACGACAAGCCCATGACAAATCGACACAATAAACAAACTGTCAGAAACTAGCGAAACTTATTACAAACTGAACGCTGTTCCAATCCCACAGCCAACAGCATAAAGGCAACGAAAACCATATTCTACCTCCATCAAATAAATACGGTGACATCATCCTTTGGATTATTCGAAAAATTCTGCCGATAAAGTTCTGCAAAGTAGTTCAGGCTCCAAAAAGTAAGAACCACGGGACAGACGGGCAAGACGCGTAAATCTCTAATGCGGCCTATGGGACGATAACGTGGGATATGGTGGCGACGGACAAGCACTGGTATCGACCACTGGGGCATACAGCAGTCTATAGCGGCCGGCCAGCCAATGTCACATGTCGGTCAGTCTGGGATAACGACGGACCGACCGACGGACCAATACATTCGTCATGGCATCGACAGAAGACGTACGTAGGCAGCTTGGCAGTCCATCAGACCGATCAATAATTCATCACCATCCACAACAGCACACCGCACGCAGCACTACGCCACATAGCACTGCCAGCCGCTGAAGCTCACGCAATGCAGCCCTGGCTGAGACATCCGGGCAAATACGCAAAAACCGGTAGTTTTTTGGAGTAAACTCACCTAAAACCCATTATAAACCCACCCAACATTTAATCCAATTTTAGTTTCTGTTCCACTAATAATGAAATATTTTATTACGGCTAAGGCTGCGTTCACACAGACACGAGTACTGTACGGGTACCCCGTATACGAGTTCCGGCAAACACGAGTTTGCATGTATTTCAATGGCGGCCGTTCACATACGTACGAGTACGGGTTACCTGTAAATTTCACTTGTACGAGTAGTTTCTGTGCAGGTCGTGTTTTTATCCAACTCGTAGAAAGTTAACTACCCGTAAATAGCATTAATATAATGTACAAAAGCTGTAGCGCATATTTGAC
>Ga0209367_1012327_pt1 | contig 11197 bp, 8 predicted proteins | sample WorMetLIZISLAND2_FD_187412 | JGI IMG/M metagenome (GOLD analysis project Ga0209367, IMG submission 187412) | Marine gutless worms symbiont microbial communities from Max Planck institute for Marine Microbiology, Germany - Olavius geniculatus... ... | reverse complement strand
GTGGGAATGAGCAAACTTTGAGGCTTCTCACAAATTCCCTGCAGCAGGTTTGCAAGGTTGTCTACCTAGGTTTTGTTCTTAGATATGTGTAGTTATCATTGCCAGTGACCAACCTTTTCCAACACACCGTGTCTGTCTGACCCCTTTGGCCCCCTGGGTATGACGAGGTACTGTGTAAACAAAATCCGAGTGAAACCCCATATCATGGTAATGTGCATCGTTGTGCAATCGTGTATGAACAGAATGTGGATTTTGGGTATGTCAATACTGTTGATCCTTCAAAATCACTTGATCAGTTGTTGCTGTCACATCTAACTAAACAACAACAGAAAGAACTATTAGCTGTGTTGGATGAGTTTCCACAATGATTTTCTGATAACGCAGGTTTCTGTAACGTGGTTCAGCATGAGATTCATGTTACTAGTGACTTCAAAGCGAAACGATTACGGTACAAGGCCACAGCAAAGTAGTCTGTTACAGTGCTATCGATCTTGTAGGTACAAAGGACTTGAAAAAAGGACTTGCTGGCAGAGCCTCCAAGTCCAAGTCCATAGCTTTCAAGTCCAAGTCCAAGTCCGAGTCCTTAGAGCCCAAGTCCAAGTCCAAGTCCAGCAAAAACGGACTTAAGTCCGGACTCGAGTCCAAGTCCGGACTCGAGTACTACAAGTCTGTTACCACACTCTAAACGATAAAGATATGTTCAGTATAATACTTCGTATAACATTTTTTCCTCAGAGCTACGTCATATGCGATTAAAGTCTGTGTATAGTTTTTTTAGGGCAGCTTATCGCGCAGCTACGAAGCGTCACCTGCCATATAGGATTACACAGTGTTACCTGCCACATGATATAACTGAACGCGCTTCGTTTTAAAATCTGCCAGACAGGCTGTTACTCATTTTTACCCACACCCGGAAAAGAGTTTGCATTCGACGTTCTTTAAGCAAGCGCTCACTGTCTTCGTAGGTTAGTAAAGCAGGGAAGGATAAGGAAGTAGCATTTTTAGCAGAAGGCTGCAATTTCCACAGAGCAGATGACGAATGCTTAGCATTTAAATGTTGTTCACAAATTCCGTCCAAAATACGTGATTTTCAGCTTAAAATTTTGTATTTTCGGACAATTTTTTGGACAAAAAATTTTGGCAGGCCAAAAATTTAGGCTGGGGCATTGCCCACTTTTCCCCTCCCCCGCCACGGCGCCTGTGCAAGTGATACCACAAATGTGCTGTTCAGACGTGTTCGGTTGGCCGGAGCCGCAGTGCACGTTTCCGTCGTGGATCGCGCGGACGTCGTGGACGGACCTGAGCGGCACGCACGTGTATCGGACGACGAGGGGGCGGGGCACCGACCACCACGTGACCACCGGCAACGATGACGTCATCAAAATGGCGTTCCGCCAGTCGCCGACGCACCCGGCGCAGGTCGTCAAGACTTACCGGTGCCACGTGACTTGTTAATGTCACGTGACGTCTTACCGGTGTCACGTGATCGACGTTCACAACACGACCACCCACCAGCTGGTCGCCCTGGCTTTCGTTTCCTTCGGCTGGTATGGTTAAATGGGTTGAATCGTATGTATAGTTCTTTATAGAAAACTTATCACAGAGCTACGGAGCGTCACCTGCCACCCGACATCGGTGAAGGCCACAATCCTAGCCAGACAGGCCGGTACTCAATTTACCTACCCCAGATGGATGGAAGGCTGAGTTGACCTTGACGGTTGATTATACCGCGATGGTTTACCCTTTACCTGTCCGCATACAGGCACTCATTCATTTATGCGTTTGAAAACACGTTTACGCATAAAACGAGCTTAAATTAACGTTATTGTGCAGAAATTTTAGATGCTAATAAAACGCTCAAAAAGACTTTTTACAAGTGGTGGTATCAAATCTTAACAGTTTTAGAAAATTATTTTAGACATTGCGGTTTGTAATTTGCAAAAACATTTGCGATATTCACAGAGTACTAAATTTAAAAAAAAAACTTGCTTGTCTCCATTGTTGCTTTACAATTATGCCAGGGAGAGACAATATACTATTATGCTATAGTATAGTTTTGAGTGTATCTTGTTAATATTTGTTTTTTAAAGTTTATATAGCTTTTGGGTGTTTATCTTTTGCGCTTTTGCATTTGTGTTACAATATTTTTTTGGAGTTTTGCGTATTATTGCAGCTCCGCAAGATTCCAGTGCATTAGATTTGTCAGGCGCACAAACATCGTCGAATTTCACGAAGGTAGAAAACTATTTTATTAGAACATGTTTTTAAGAACTTTGTGGCGGTTTGGCGTGGTCCGTAACGTCGTTAGTCTTATCAACAAAGTTAATCGACGCCGAGCCCGGTTAGTACTTGGATGGGTGACCATCTGCAGACAGGTAAACCATCCTGGTATGCAACCAGCCACCCAGGTCGACTCAGCCTGGCCATCCCTCCGTGGGTAGGCGCGATGAGTATCGGTGAAAGCAGGGACGTGAACGAGCACACCGTGCGATGCGCTAGCCTCATATCCGTAATTTGGCAGTGTAAACTGGTGTCTGGTTGACGGCTAAGGAAACGGAGATCGGCGCCGTTCTGTGGGCTTCATGGCTCGATCGGCAAAGGACATTTCGAATACGCCGTACACTAACCGTGGATATGCTCAAAACGATGCTGCTTCGAAAAAAAATCACAGTTGCTCGATGAACAGGCAGTAGCCTAGTAACCCGTTTACACGATAAAGCTGGCTCGACGAGCGCTTGTCCAGCATTTATCAAGCACACGTTAAGCACTAATCAACCCGCTTCATCGTGTAAACGACGTATAACTGCTAAGAAAGTCAGTTGACTAGCTGAAGAAATATCTGTGTGGTGCAATGGCGATATACCATATCAGTGTAAACAGTGATGAAACAACGTACTAGTGACGCGAAGTGAGAATATGGATCGGGTGGCAAATCTTTGCCGATTGCACAGGTTTCGAAATACTCGAAATTCGTTTATCGTTTGTTCTTTGAACAGTGGTTAATTTTAACTTTTAACTTTAATAACGCAATGATTCTGTACGTTCTGTATGCGCAGTTAATGTTTTTTAAAGTGCTTAATATGTTCTTAAAATAAATGAATGAACAAAGTTATTATAATATTATTACACATGTTCTGTCACTTTGTGGAACTGCAGGCAGATACGTTGATCACGAATACGGGTCGTGCTTCGACGCAGATATGCTATCGTCCAATCGACGTCTGCTCATTCGTACGTATGTAAAACGCCCGTCTTGATCGCTTGCTTTTAGTGCCAACATACACGACTAATATCACGGCATAGTCAACTTTATTTGACACAAGTGATGGCGGTCGTTAATTGGTTGCGCGTAACGCTTAGGACGTCAAACATACGACCAAAAGGAGGTCGGATCGCTCTTAAGCGGTTAGGCTAACACTCGGATGTGTGATTTTCCGAGGACAGGTGAACCATCTCGGCACACAGTCAACCACCTCGGTCAACTCAGCCTTTCATTCTTCCGGGGTAGGTAAATCGAGTATCGGCCTGTTTGGTTGGGGTTGCTTGGCTGGCGTTAAGGCGGGGCGCGTTCTTCTGTGTCGGTCGCATGCAACTCTGTCATCCCATAGCTCAGTAGCTCTAAAGTGGGTACCATTAAAAGCTACTCTGTAATAGATCACCTGTAGTCTTTTGACGTTTTTAAGTTATCCGTAGTAATTCGTACAGCGTCCGTTAATTTCGACGACGAAACGAATGGATTTGAGGCAAACGGATAAAAGTTAACTACAGATTTTTTTGCATTTTATTAAAACAAAAAAGAAAGAAAAGAAATGGGCTTTCCACACCCGTGGATCATTTGCGGTCGTTTATGAATGGCGTCATTTACAGTAATTGCGTCATATGACAGTTAAAACTGTTTTTGCGGAAGCCGTTGGAAAAAGAATTTTATGACCGTAGGTTCAACGACGTCGTGAAAAAGGAAAAATAAGGAAAATAGACTGGCTGGAACTTGAGACAAAGAGCTGCAAATTTCCGCCAAAGAAAATCATTTCTGCTGAGAATTTTAATTCTGCCCGAAATTTTCCCAAAATTGAAAAATTTCTAGCCACAAGTTTGGCATTGATGGAAGAAAAGTTTCCAACTCGCTAAAATTGGGGAGAGGAGGGGAGGAAATTTCCACGACGCCGAAGTGTGCATTTTTGATGTTTTCTGTCAGCGGAAGCGGCGAGTAGGCGCGTCTGTCCGCTAAAGGGCAGCTATGACGCCGTGGCGCCGACTAGCGGAGGATCAACGAACTGCCGCAGCTACCTGAGCATTGGCTGTGACGTCACCAGCGTCATGGACGTCATCGACACTTGCTCCACGACTCCAGGTTAGTGGTCTGGATACTGAGCATTGTGGATAACAGCAGAATGCTTCGCGGGTCTTACGTCGTAGCTATCGCCTAGGCGTCCATCCGTCCGTCCGTCCGTCTGTCCGTCACGCTCTGCTAAGATCACAAAATATTCACTGTGTTTTAACCAGCGTAGCCTATATGGTGGCCCAGTGTCGACAAGAAATGAGACGGTCCGTCTACTTACTTTTTTCAATTTTAACTAGAAGTTTATTTTTGCATCGCTCAGCGTCTTACGCGCTTACAGTGAAATGCTTAGGTCACACGCAAGCCGTGTTTGCGATAATTGTTCAAGTTTTTGACGTCCTGTAGATAATAAGCCAGTGCTCGCACTTTTGGTTTAATCTGCAATTTTCAGCTGCAGTTTAATGTTAGGCCAAGTCCCGCGCAAGTGAACTTTGTATAGCTAAGACCACGGTTCGGAGTGGGTGAGCAGGTACGAAGTACGAGCTTATACCACTCCGGACAGTGGTCTAACATGCGATCACATCAGATAGACTACATCGTCGTTTGCTTTACGACGCACGACTGCAACTAAAAAATGAGAAAAAAGTACTAGTGCAAGGTGATCGTGGTTTATCGGTATTACTGGGATAAATAAACTTTCGCCGGTGGAGCACCTTTTTGGCACTACAGCAATTAAAGCTGGCTGGATTGTGCGCATTTCTATAGTTGAGCGAACGTTACATAACATTTTATAGGTTACTGTTTTGTACAGAGCTACATCTGGAATGCTTGCGTACGTGGAGAGTTAACGACACGCGTTACCTCATTGCTAGAATTCTCAGCGACAAGTACACTGGACTTGCCAATTGCTTCGTACGTAAACTATATCACAAAGACCCATATTATTAGATATATACAGGGTGGGCCAAAAAACCGGACCTGTTTGAGCGTTGATAACTCAGCGATGGTTAGTGGTAGAAAAACGTGTGATACGTCAAAAGTTTCAGAATGCTGTAAAGAATAAACGACAAATTTACACAGTAAAACATTTAAATATTTTTGCCTAATTGCCTAGGCAGCTGATCGATCGCTGCAGTCAATGTGTTCAGGATCAGCTGAGCCCAGCATTCGATTAGCACACGTTTTAGCTGTTACTGAAAGTGAAATGTTATGACCATGCATGCTATCTGTTGCAATGCCTCCACTCTGCATTTTTCACAGAATTTAAATCTGGACTTTATGACAATGAGTTTTTGAGTTTAATAAACTCGGGCCCATGACAGTTCAGGCAAATGCCTAATTTCAGGGGTAATAAAGATTTATGGAATTAAACAAAGAATATTTGAATGATTTGCTATACAAGTTTGGCCCTTTTTGTCTACAACATTCTAAAACTTTTGATATATCACAAGCCTTTCTACGGGTAACCTTCACTGAATTATCAACGCTCAAACAGGTCCGTTTTTTGGCCCACCCTGTATTTTACTATTATTAGGCGGAAAGGTGTTTTGCAAGCTTCTGCCTATTGCACATTTTTGTGTGTCTGTTGTACGTGACGCTCGTGCACTCTGCTTAAACGATTCGACTGATTTGGAAGACATTCGGATGGGAATAGCAGGTACAAATTTTGTGAGTCCAACGACACATAAAATTGGATCGAAGTAGGCAGAAAGGGTCGAATTTTCGCGGTTGAACCCAGGCTAAAAACGTGCAATGGCAGTTCTATGCTCAGTCCTGCCATCTGCCGAATCACTTTGGTTACGCTACTAGCTCTCACGCGCACCAGTTCTCCATCAATTTTACGAACTGTTTAGAAACTCTCGGGAGCACAAAATTTGATCAAGAGGTATGTTTTATTTTACGGTGTTAAACCGTCGCACTGGTGGTCGACATTGATAGTCTTGCCATATATATTGCAAATATTATCAAAGTATTGCTGTCCCCGCGTGTCGGTGTCGACATCGTCTCATTAAGTTAGCGCCAGTTCAAACAATTTTCCTATACGCCAATTACGCCAAAATTTTTCTTCCTTTTGCTCATAAGTTTTAGCGGAACTGATCGCAATTTTCTGGCCAGATCTAGGCCTCTAATTAGATAATTATTTGTGATATGAAATTGCTGTAAGGCACATAATTTGTGTCATTTGTTGGCAGACTATGAAGACGATAGGCGCGACGTTATATATCTCCGTCGATTCGTCGTGTAACGCCGGCGCGACGCCTGTACTGCGAGGCAACCACGCTTACGCTATCAGTCGACAGAGACGTAAGTCCAACTGATTGCTGCAGGGTAAAATTGTGGGGGCTTCAGATAAAATTTCTGACAGCGACTTTCGTGCACAAAACGTACCACGAGGTGTTGCTACAAATGTACGCAGTTTTGCTGCTATTGTCCGATCTGAAATACGGCTTTTTGAAGTCGGAAGTATATTACAGGATATGATTAGGCCAAAGAATGTCGTGCTGTACTAAGTAAACTTTTAAGTGTCGCGAAGCGCCACAAAGGTGCGTTCACATGCCAGAACTCCGACATTCGCTAGCCAAGTGGGCCCCCATTTTTTGGAATAATGGTCTTAATTTAGCTACATCCGTAAGTGTCAAATCAGATTATTTTATACAAGACTAATCATCAAAGTAATTGCGTGGCAACGATTACGTCACAACAGACTAAGTTTGTAACGTAGACGATGGCGAACAACATCGCTGAATATTTAGATTAAACAATTTTTACGGGGAAAACAAGCGCTAAAAGTGAGTAACAGCAAAACAAAATGATTACATCGACGTCATGAACGACAACCACCAACCGGTAGTTAGCAGCTTGGTTTGAGACTTGAGTTGATTTTTACGCGGAATTGCGTTTGCAGCGCAAGCGATTACGCTTTTTGCGATTACACGTTTTTCCGTAAAGTGGTCTGTCTGTCTGTCACATTCGTGTCTCTTTTTAAACCGTTTGTTGGATTTTGATGCCGTTTGGCAGATACACTTGTTTGGTCCAACGACACATTGTGTTAAATGAGGTACTTGGCTATTTCAAGAAGAGAGGAGATGTCGGGGTTAAAACCCCAGCCAAACAAGCAATTTTGCATATTGCAAGTAAACCACTTAAAAATAGAAACGAGTTGTTGGTTAAACTTGCTACAGCAATTCCGCTTTTTGCTAAACTACTTTGGTTGTTGCTGATTTGACATTTTAACGTCTTAGCAACTGAGACGGAATGAGCGCGCGTTGACAGACCATAGCGAATATTCAAATACTCAACCGTTTCCGTCACGAGCAAGTCTATCAAAGTTTGTCTATATTTCTGAGTAATTATCTCGACAGTTTTTAGTTTATCTTTCCTATTTCTTTTCTTCAGTCTCCTTATCTTATTTTTTAAAATAACAGTAGCTGTGTTTTGAGTTTGTACTATTTTTACTGACATTATTTTGTTTCCATGCTTTAAATGTCCAATTTGTATCCTATAATCATTGTCTTAAATGTTGGAAACACAAAAGATGTTCAGATGTATACTGAATTATTTTTTGTTTATTTAGCTATACAAGAACTTTTCCCCCACGCCATCAGCTCAAAAACGACAGAAAAGGGAACAGTTGTAATAATAGGCCCACAGTTACGAATAACATAACTACCAATATATATTGATGGACGAAAAACCTGCTTTTACTAACAGTTTAACTGGACGCAAGCAGTATTGTTCGGAACGATATTGCCCAATTTAATAGTGACCGCCGAATCCTCACTAACACTAAGTATCTGTACTGTAGTCGTTCCGACTTTCGATCGACTCCCCCGTCTTGTCAGCCAAACACAGGAAAAGTTGCATAAACAACCAAAAGCGTCATCGCGATTATACAGCTCAAAATGCAAAAAAAATGTATTTGCGACCTGGACTGCGCTCCGCGGACTCCACTGTGAGGGGGGAGGGTTGAATCGAACTCCCTATCTGAGTCAATGGAGACTGCGGGGTGGGTCAAAGTTTCCTTTGGAAGAGCTTGGTCGTGGGCCTGGAAAGGTTGTTTGGTGTTGTTTAGGATGATGCTGCTGCACAACGGTTGCAGCGGAATATCGGTATAGCAGTGACGACAGCAGATAGATCTTCCTATCAGTGACAGAGTGAAGATGATGCGTGCGGTGTGTAAGCAGCTGCAGCTGTTGAATGTCGTATGTCTGGCGTTGATCGTCGGTGTCAGTGATGTGGCGGGCCCGGTACAGTCTGCCAGTGCGGGAGTGCGTCGGCACGAACCGGGAACGATCAGCGCCGAAGACAGAGCGCAGATTCTCGAGTCCCACAACCGAGTGCGACGCAAAGAGGGCGCGTCGGACATGGAGCTGATGACCTGGGACGAAGCGCTGGCGGAGAAGGCGACCGAGTGGGCGGCGAAGTGCATCTTCGAGCACGGCGGCTCGCCGCTGAACCCAGCCGAGACTGAAAAAGACTACGGACAGAATCTGTACGTTATAGCGTCCAGAACCTTCGACTTCGCGAACGCTATCGAGGTCGAGTGGAGCTCAAACGAGAAAGTTTTCTACCACTACGACGAAGTTGACCAATTCAAGTGTGCCGCTCCTACGGGAAAGACGTGCGGTCACTACACGCAGGTGGTCTGGGCAACGAGCCGTCTGGTCGGCTGCGCCTACTATATCTGCATCGGCGGCATGGTAGAGTTTAACCACCCGGTTGCGGTGAATCTCGTCTGCAACTATCTAGAATATCGGGGCAACTACGATAGAATTCAGCCGTTCGAGAAGGGTCGGCCGTGTTCGCGGTGCGCGAGCGGGTCGTTCTGGTGCAACGACGGACTGTGTACTAGCCGCCCGTGTTCGCCCGTTGGGAAAAGCTGCTGGTGTGCCGCCGAATGCCATAACTGCGCCACGCTGGACGTCAAAACCTGCCGCTGCAATTGTGCCGACGGTTGGACGGGCAGCATCTGCACGAAGCGCTGCGTTGACGAACCGAAGTGCGGTTACCAGCGTAATCCTGGTGGATTCTATCCGAAGAAAAATTGCAACAATCCAACGTACCGCAACTTCATGCTAGAAAAGTGTCCGATACTGTGCGAAGTGTGCAAAGGGAACCCGAAGGCCACAGCCGGCCAGTGTCCAGTCGTCTACGGGTTTGGCGCAGGTCACAAAATGGATTTTCCAGATTTTTTTTCTCCTGGTTTTTTCACAAATTCCACAGCAACACAAGTTCCCTCGGCAGCATCAACGAACGACAAGATGAAGCAGCTGATTACGATGATGTTGATGATGGTGATGATACTGAACATCGTCTGCAGCGATGCAGCACTGTAACTAGGGTTTCCCGGGTTGGAAAGAAGCCAGATTTTTAAAAAAAATATGTTTAGGTTTTTCAAGCTTTTTAAAGGGAGATATCTGAAGTTTTTAAAAAAGATTTTCACAAAGCTTTTTTTAGAATTTAGTGTAAAAAGACGACAATCTTTAAGACTCAGGGATAACAACATTCTTCCTGTCGCATAGTTTTGATTGAGTGAACGACGTAAGGTCAGACTCAAAAAAATGCGATTAAAATAATGACCTTAAATTTGCTTTGCAATGTATATTTTACAAGTGAATTTGATAAAAGTTTAAAATCTAGACTTTAACAGATTTGTTTTGAAAAGCTAAAAACTTAGGTTTCTCTCGAACTATTTTTAACCGTGACATGAAACGTTGCTTTGAGACTATTTCCATATCCCCCCTAAATTTTAGGCTCTCTGGAAATAGTCGAAAAATTTTTTTCGTCTAGAAATGCCAAACCTGAGACCGAAAACCCCCACTTTGGAAAATTTATTGGCATATTGTAATTTTGGGCACGGATAATTTCCTTTGTCAGAAATTTGCTACTCTCTGTAAAGATACTGTCGAAGAATAATATATTGCAACTTTATGCCTTGCCTATTTTTTTAACCCGTACGCCGCTGCCTGTACTTGCATATTGATGATCTTAACCTATGTGCGACTTGTAAACTATTTTGTTTCGTTAGCTGCGTGTAGTACGACGTCTATACACCCTGTGATGACGTCATATTTAGAAGCGAGTACAGAAGCGAGCGAACTAAACTGAACTGAGATGACATAGTTTTGTTGTTTCAGTTTATTAGCCTACCGTACTTAAGCAACTGTCGAACTATTGGTACGAGTTGTCGTCCGTCCGTCGTCGTCTGTTTTTCTGTTTGTCCGTCTGTCACGAATGTATTGTGGCTAAACGTTAGGTCGTAGGAGAAAAATTTTTACACGAATAATTAGCCATGTGTGTTAAACTTAAACATGCAAAATTCAATCTATTTAGTGCAAGGTAAACATTTTCAAATTGGGGGTTAAATGAAAGGGGGATGGAAAATTTAATGGAAAACTGGCCATATCTCGCAAACGGTGAGAGATAGGACCAAGGTTACTATTAATCACTAATAGAAAGTGGCATGCACCGCTTTAAATAAGATAAAATTATTGACCTTGGATGACCTTTAAGGTCACGGACAACCTGTACGGTCGGCTATCCTAGCGACGGCTGGGTTTCTTGTTTCATTTCAGTTTAGTTCACTTCGTTCGTTTTGCACGCGTTTTGACTCAGGCCGTGTGGCGTAAATATAAAGGCGACCATTATTTGTCTGCAGTGGCTCATATACTTCATAAAACCTTGGAACAAAGTTTTTTCCATCGTAGACGTAGGAGAGGGATTTTAGCTACGTCAGCTTTTAATTCGGGGTAAAGTTGCTACCGTTAGGATCTCAGCATTTTATCTCACTTCTTTTTGGATGCGTTTCGGCTCCGCAAACTTTCTAGCTGGATTCGGGATGAAAGCCACCGGAAAACAAACGAGAAAACGGCAAGACAGGAAGAACGAGGAAATAGAGGGGAGGGGCAAATAGAGGAG
>Ga0209367_1012325_pt1 | contig 11199 bp, 10 predicted proteins | sample WorMetLIZISLAND2_FD_187412 | JGI IMG/M metagenome (GOLD analysis project Ga0209367, IMG submission 187412) | Marine gutless worms symbiont microbial communities from Max Planck institute for Marine Microbiology, Germany - Olavius geniculatus... ... | reverse complement strand
CACTGACTGAACAAATGTTGTAAAAGGTGGTGTATAGCTCTTAAGAAGCAAACCCCTTACAGAGCTATGGAGCATCACCTGCCATATGGTTTCACACAGTGTTACCTGTTACCCGACACAGATGAATGTGCCCTGCCTTAACCCTGGGCAGATAGGCTGGTACTCGATCTACCTACCCCAGAGGGATGCAAGGCTGAATTGACCTAAGCAGCTGGTTACATACCGAGATGATTTACCTGCTCACAGGCAGTCACCAATCCAAGTACTAACTCGGCCTGGCATAGAATAACTTTGTTGATCGGATGAAACGCGTTACCGCTACGCCACGCCACCACCTTGTGAGAATATATTGCACAATAATGTGTTGATCGTGATAGTATTTATTGTGTTTGCATAATATTTGTGCTTTGCATTGCAGCTGACAGAATGTGAGATCTTTCTGTCTTTGCTGGTGAAGTTTCTGGACCCTGAGAAGCCTCAGTGGCAGCGCATTACTGCTCTCGAAGTATTGTCAAAACTCTGCGTTCAGCGTCAGCTTATTAGGTTTGACTTTTCAGCTGTTAACTGAACTAGGGAATTAACAATTAGGGCATGTTGCACCAACAGCGTTAAACTTTGAGCTTGGGTCGTATTTGACTTTGAAATTTGTCCTGCTGTAACTTGCGTCGCACCAAAGCGTTTTTGAAACACCGTTTGACCAGCTTTCAGATTTTGATCTCGGTTTAAGCGATGAATGCCAGGATACTATTGCTGCAAAAAAATTGTCTGATTCAAATACTATCCTACCTAACAAAACTTCCTCTTATTGAGTTATAAGACTTTATAAGACTTTTAATGCAATTATGCATATGATCTGAATATGTTAGATTTTTACTATATTTTTTTTCAGTGGTATTTTTGTTCAATAAATTAACAAATAGATAAATAAATTGCATTTTTGATGGCATAGTTTTCTTGCTACAATAAACGTACGATCCAACAGAAAGTCATTCATATTGATAGGTAATTAATTTAGTTATCTGCGCTATATCTGTTTTCTGTGGTTTTATGCTGGATAAATGTTTTGCCTGTGTGTGTGTGTAGAGGATTCTGTGAGAGTTACGACATGCGTGAGCATTCAACGAAGGTTGTTCGTGACATCATCAGTGGCCTGGCGGCTTACATTCAGTCACAGTTTATCAGTCAGTCGTCAGCCTTGCAGTCCTCCGGTAAGAGATTTCTGCTTATTGCTCGAAATTAGATATATTGCATTGTTGTTCTGCTATGCAGGTAATTTTGATAATTGGCTTAAATGCTTAGGTTCATTTTAGAGAAGCACATTTTAGAGAAGCACTTCTTGATACTTTTTAAACTTATATACTCACCATCAGTATTTTAGAAATTATTTATTAGATAGAGCTCGGCCAGTTTTTTCGATTTGCATTTGCCAGTCAGGTCACTCACTATCAAGTGGATTTTACTTGGATGGGTGACTGTCTGCGGACAGGTGAACCATCTTAACTGATCTCCCGTGCCAACTGAGCCTTCTGACTTTTTATGGTGAGTAAATGAAGTATCAGTATGCCTGTTTGGGGTTAAGGTAGAGTGTGTTTGCCTGTGATGCATTGCAGCTAACACAGCAGTGCATATGGCAGGTGATGCTCCATAGGTAGGCTATTTCTGAGATTGGTTCCCATAAATAGCTACAGATTAGGCAGCTTATACACACCTTTAACATTTTTTATTCTTGCCACATTACTTCCACAAGATACAATAGATACATGTTTAGTTTAATGTCGTGTTGTTGATTATAGCCATCATTTATTACTTTATAATGACGTTTATCAATGGAATCATATTCAGTAAATGTTATTAGTGTACCCTGTAGTGTACTCCTTTTCTCCTATTTCACACTGTTATTGTGTTCTTCTATTTTTTGTATTCTTTTAGTTTTCTTGTTCCTATATACTTCTTGTATCATTATCTGTTACCACATGTTTGATATGAGTGCTTATTGTGTAATAAAACTTTTCTTCAAGATCCTAACAAAATTTGTGTTGCTGAGGACAGGTAAGTCATCAGCCGACGTGTCAGCAGCTGCATCCAATGTACTTGGGTCAGCATCAGTCTCAGTAGCAGGCAGTACAGCCAGCCAGCCTTCATTCTGTTTCCGTGGCATCTCACTGCCACTCCTAGTCAACATTGCAGCACCGTCTGGCAGCCTTAAGACCATTTAGTGAGCACATTCTACCAGACTTTACAGATACTTTGTGTCTTTGATGTGTTTTTTTCCATCCAAAACCACTTTGCGTGCATTGTATTTTATTTTTTGATGTACTTAGTTCTCATATCTCTGACCACAGTGATTGGAGTGGTTATAAGTGCTCTTAATAAGTTCCTGTATTCTCACTTCACTCAAGCGTGACGACCGATAGCATCTTGCGTTTGTGTATCACATGTGATTTCAGGCAAAATATGCCATTTATCACAGCCGTGAAATAAGTATATTTGAACACGATCTTTACGGTGTATTATGTCTCATTGCATTTGCACAATACACTGTAGACCATGTTGATACCTATACATATTTTCTGAAAATCGTAGCAAATGGCTATATTTCTGACGGTTTTCTGTCAAAACCTGGACCAACAAACCTACAACGTCAAAACTTGCCCAGTAAAGCTCAAGTTCCATTATGCCGACTTTCACTGAAACTTCCCCGCAGGGAAAGTCATGGACACAAATCATGAAAGTCGCGGACGCAAATAGTTACAAATCATGAAATCATGTAGTTTCGATGAAAGTCGGGGACAAAATCACGAAAGTTGCGAACACAAACCATCTCGACATGTCGAGAATCTCGAGATGTTTGCGACAAAGTCTGTTACAAGTCTGCGACAAACCCGTTTGTGTCGCTTTAATGGAATTTAGTCCGTTACAGTACACGGAGAAAGTCAGCAACAAAGTCCAAAGATTTTGTCCCAGTCGCAAATCACAAAAGTCCGCGACACAAACCATGAAAATTGGCGACATGATTTGTGTCGCGGACTTTTATGATTTGTGTCCGCGACTTTCCCTGCGGGGAAGTTTCGGTGAAAGTCGCATAGTCGGCGTAATGGAATTTGGGCTTAAACGAACTTTAACCCGAACCCTAATCGTAACCCTAATCTTAACTCTTACCTAATTCTATCCTTATTTTGAATGCTATTCCTAACCCTAATCCCTGACCCTAAACCTATGCCAATCTCTAGCCTTATCCCAAACTCTAATCCCTAACCCTAATTTCTAACCATAAACCTATCCTTAACCTTATATCCTAAACCTAAGCCTATATCACTGTTTCCAAGTTTTGTCGTTCCCGGTTTTGTCGATCCAGGTTTTGTTGGGTCACCATTTCTGACACAGTGTATTTGTACCTTTTAATGGTATAGTACAGTAAATTATTACACTTTTAAACCATTGTTCAGTGATCACGTGAGTAGAAAATACAGTCTTAGCAGTATGGCTGATAATTCTCTGTGTAGAAGTTTTACGGGGTACGAATGCTGATTGTAGCCTGGAGATGATGGATAAAGTGGAACCCCCAGCTGTTGCCGACGGCTACGGTGTGTCGGTAGCATTTGTCTGTATGCTGGACATTGTCAAGAGTATACAAAGTCTACTGCAGCCTGCTGCTGAATCTTCAGCATTATCTGCCAGTGCATCTGATGTGCCTTTGACTAAGTCGACTGTTGACCACATCACTACACCTGACACAGGTATTCACATATCTGTCATTTTTAGTCAACCATACTAGCACTTATTGTACAAGGTTGTTTCTGTCTGTGTGTTGCCTGTAACATACGTATTGTGGTTAGATGGTACGTCTTTACGAAAAACTGCCTAAGAAGCAAATTGGGTTGCTTGACCGGAAGCGTGGCCGGAAGTTTCCTGTTGTAAACTTCTGGCCAAGCCCCAAAATAAAAAAAACAATTTGCAATGTAAGCATTTGGGAGGAGTTATTACTCCCATTTGGGGGAATGGAGATGGTTTGAAGAAAGAAATGACGTTCACATTTGTCGGCTTTTGAGTGCACGTAGTGCGTGCGGTCTGCTCACTGTAGGCACACTGGACGGAAGTTTGAATGATAACAATGTGTACTTCCGTGGCTGATGCATTCTGATGCATTCATTCGTGTGAACACGGTATTTCACATTTTGAATTATGTAGTGCGATATTGTGTTTTGGCCAACTCGCCATCATAGAACCGTGAAGCATTGTGTCTGTTATTTTGTCTCTGCAGATAAGGTCGTGAAGGAGGAGCTGATTAACTCCAGCTGGTGCGGAGTGTTGGCTGGTCTCTCTGTGCTGCTGGATGCGAGGTCTTGATGGCACTTTTTATTTTAAGGCCACTTTTGTTTTTTTTATATTTATTGGTAATAAGTATATTCACAGAAATTGACACTAGTCGTGTATTGCTCATTGTTCATACTGAGCATGTTTTGGCTTGGTGGCTTAATGGACTGCATTGGTTTGACTCCTGCTCCAGTTGCTATTAAGTGGTTACTACTTGGATGGGTGACTGTCTGTGGACAGGTAAACCGTCCTGGTATATAACCAACACTAAGGTCAACTCAGCCTTTTATCATTCAGGGGTAGGTCAGTCGAGTTCTGGTCTGTTTGGCTGGGGTTAAGGCAGGGCGCGTTCGCTTGTGTCTTGTGGCAGGTAACACTGTGTGGTTTCATATGGCAGGTGACGCTCCATAGCTCTGAGATGGGTTTACCATGAAAAGCTATACTTTTCAAGTAAGTAAGTAAGTAAGTAAGTGCATATTTAGAATGCACATTGTCAGTCAGTGGTCGAATCTGAGGCACTTGGCTGAGGTGCTTAACCTTAAATAGAATTGAATCATTTATAGAAACTGACGTATGCTGAGCACATAATGTTGGGATGCTGTCTGTAGCTGTGATGAGCTGGCTACGGAGGCAATTCTCAAGTCGTTGCAGGGGTACGTTGGCCTGTGCAGTGGAACCAGTTTGAGTACCCCGCGGGATGCTATCATCATAGCTCTGTGCAAGGCGTCACTGCCATCCCACTATGCATTGCACATTCTGACCATCAGCACAGACATCAGAGGTATCATATCAAATCATATCTGGGCGAATAGATTGTCGTTATGTAAGTGCAAAGTGGAAAACGTTATAAATGGTTGTTAACAACATACAAAAATCTAAGAAATGAGAACCAGAAAAATAATAAAACAATAAGACAACAAACAGATAATCCAGATAGTCATGTGTCTCAAGAACGATGGAATAAACATGTTTTGAGTTTACGTCGAAAAGTGTGAGATGTTTCGGGGTGTTGTCAGAATAATTGTTGTACATGTTTTCAGAAATGTGCATCTGTGACCTTTCATAGAATTTAGCTTTAGAGATGTCTGTTTGATTGAATAACTATGCACCGACCCACCACAAGAACCTGCCAAGTTACAGCTTTATGTTACTAGGTATGTTTTGTCAGTCTATTGTACTGATTGTTAAAGGGGATATTATCGTTATTATGTTATTGTGCAGCCGTTTTAGCACTATGTGGATGACCACATAAATATTTTGACACTCTTCCAGTATATTTCTTTAGTTTTATTTTTATGCACGAAAGCAGGTACTGCTATAGCGCATCATAGCCATCACAATTATTCTGTATCTCTGTCTGTTCTATGTTCGTCTGTCCGTCTGTCTGTTACATGAGCGGATCAGTCAAAAACAGTCCAAGCTTCAGCATCAGCTGCCTAAAAGACTCTAGTTTCAGGAAACGTAAAGCTTTTCCAAAAATTTGAAGGGGGTCACCCTGAGCGAGGGTGCTAAACGAGAGGGGGGTGGGAAAAATTTGTGATTTTTAGCCAATAAGTCGCTGTATCTCAGAAATGGTGTGAAATAGGGCCTAGGTTACTATTAATCACTAATAGGAAGTCATACACGGGCTTTTGATTGACACTGAGAGCCATGATTTTGGATGACCTTGAACATTAGAATAGAGGTTTTATGGATTTTTTGGTGATTTGGGGCTGCGAAACACATTTTAAGAGCGAATTGCGCCAAAATCAGTAGAGATAGACAAGGACAGGCTGCATATGAAATTTTTAGCATTGAACATAGATTGTGACGGTTTAAGTCTCAATTTTCTAGATCCAAGGAAACTGTATACGAGGGCATCAAAGAGTGGTACCTCCTTAAAAGTCGTTATTTTACCGCTGTTGGCCAGTCTTTCATGATAACGTTGCAGATAGGCATGGGCATGCTGCCTATCACAACAAACACTAGTGACGAGCTTTTTAGTCGTATCAACATCATTGACTTTGAAAGACCCTGAACTCTCAAAATAAGGGGTTTTATTGATTTTTGCAATTTTTGGCTGCGGCACACACTTCAATAGTGAATTGCGACAAAATGGCTGGAGATGGACTAAGACAATTTGCGAACAGGAACTGCTATAGGCTTTCACGCGTCTCATGAGCACTTGCTCAAATTTCTTGTTATTACATAGTTTAGCATGCATGTTAATGAAGGTTCAAGTAATATCAGCAGCAGTAGCATACGTAGCAGTGCAGAGTCGTCTTCAGCTGTCAGCCCGTCAGACGCAGTCAACGGCAGTCAAGTTGTCGCCATTGGAATGCCTTTAGCGACTGCTTCTACTGTTGCCACAGGTCATCAGAACCCAGTCATGGTGAGTGGTAATGCTTGAAGATAGTCTGGTTCACTTATGGCTTTTAAGCTCAACTCAGCATTTCATTCCTCCAGGCGTCTCCCATCTTTCAGCTATTTTTTGTCTGTTGTCTGTCAGCAAGTTATGTATTGTAGCTAAATGGTACGTCATACAGGGTTGACATTGGTAAGTTTCTATAGATTGTCGATAGTAGCCACGTCACTATTTGTATTAGTTTGGCTGCATTTTGCAATGCAAGTATTTTGGGGTAATAGCCATCTTATCAGGATAGGTAATTTGAGTACTGGCCTCTCTGCTGTGGTTTAGGCGGGCACATTCATCTGTGTTGGGTGGCAGGTAATGCTGTGTGATCCCATATGGCAGATGATGCTCCGTAGTTCGTAGCTTTGCAATAGGCTTTTTATAAAGAGCTGTCTATAATCATTAACCTTTTTCTTTTCAGATAGAATTTTGTGATGTGTGCGCTACAGTTTGTGAGTAAGGTTGAAATTGATGGTATTTAGCATAATATTTAGCATAATAATATGTTTTTTTTCTGAATGCATTAGTAATACAAAGTGACTGATGATGAGCTGGTGTGTAGAGCTACATTGCTGGTGTCATTGTTGCCATCGTTGTTGTTGTTGATATCTATTGAAGCTGACAGCAAAGAACATCCAATGCATGAGAGCCATCTTGTCTCTGTCTCAGTACTACGGCGGCATGCTGGGGACTGCCTGGCACTACATTCTGGTCACTCTTCAGGTAGTTTTATCTAGTAGCTTTTTTTGATCCAAGAATTTATCTGAAGATGGCTGATTGGCCTTAATTCTGTTGTGCGCTAATTTTTTGGGGAAGCATAGACATAGCTGAGTGTCCAGTGGCGTAGCAACAACGAGCCTCTCGTAGCCGCTATGTTACCAGACAGACATGCCTGTGATCTCCAGTTAATACGTGGTTCTGCAGAAATATTTTTATGCCGAATGTAATTCTGTCTAGCATTGTTGGCTGGGACACATTAAGTCATATTCAAGTGTTGTAAAGTCACGTGTCACTGCAGGTAAGCACAATCGTACAGAGCAGATTTGAGCCTGAATTGTCACAGTTAGGTCAGAAATAACAGTTTGATGAAGATTATTTCAGACTGTAGATGAGGCTTAAAATAGTTCAGAACTGTTGCAGTGTTCCGTAGAATGTTTTTGCTGTGAGATCGTAGTTATCAGGGTGACCACTTGTCTGGAAAACCTAGAAAACCTGGAAATTTCAGGGAATTTGAAACATGTCAGAGAAATGTCAGGGAAAAAATCTTGTCAGGGAAGTGTTTACTTGTTGAATATTTGCGTTCAACTCCATTTTTTCTGCTCGCTTCGCACGCAGACTTGTACTCCCCTACTTTTAAATTTGCGGTGCCAGTAAGCTGCTGTTATTTGTTTTTATTGTTTAAACTGCGCTAAATTTGGTCAGTTAATTTAATTCTCTGGAAAGTAATTAAAATTGTTGCCAATAGACGTCATATCACTAGTGTTGCGAGGGGTGATACTCCCTCTATGTTCCCTTAAAATATCTGGAAAAGTCAGGGAATTTGATCATGACTGGAGAGTGGCCACCCTGAGTTGTCTAGAAGGCTCGTGGTAGTGTTTTAAGTGTCTGAAACATTTGCCTGCCTGGCTGCCTGTGTTGATGTCAGCATCTGACGTGGATCCTTGGCTTAAGGCCAGGACCTGCGGGTACATTACGACCCACCCAGCAGGCATCTGACAACCAGAGCTCTGTCGTCAACAGTTTCGTCATGTCCGACCTGCCGATGCTGTCTGCAATGCTTACTCGACTCTTTGAAAGCTCACAGTACGTCCTGTTGGTTTTGGCCTATTTTGCTTATCTTTTTAAAATTTTATGACAGTTGTGGATCAGTGCATGTTTAAACCAAGCTCACGGCACTTAAATGATCGTTTGACCAAGCCATGGCAATGGGTTCATAGCAACACTGATGTCGCAGCGTTACAAAATACTGCAAAAATCTTTTGTTATGGAGTGTTTGCATGATGCTAAATAATCACACGTGTACTGTCACATCATATTCGTTATTATTCACAAAACTCCGAGTCCAGTTAAGGTAAATGTGAATTTAACTCGAAATAGTGTAAAGTTTGCAGTCTGCCAGCTACGTATGCGAACCGATGTACCCGTCGAGCTGAACGTACCACCTCACTCACAAAATAGTTCCGTGCAAATTGCATTTCATTGTGTGTTTTAGCACATACTTTATGTAGTGCTAATATAATAATAACACAATAAAGTAAAATAAGTGCAACGCAATATTATACAAGCACAAAACGCAACAAAAATATGCGGCAATCGTAGCGGGCTCGTCGTGTGTATTGGCTTGGCAGCTATGGAAAGCCGAAGGTGATTTCTATCGTAAATACAGCCTGTTGCAAATACTACACGCCTTTGGCGCCTATATGTAATGTCCTTAAACTCTCGAAACTCGCAACTGATTAACACACAGGTTACTTTCTGAGACATGCAGAGTGGATAGGTTCAAACAGCTGCTTCTTACAGACAGAAATTCCATTATAGTATTTGCAGTGTTGTGTACGTGCAGTGGATAAAATAAATTAAGGGGGATGTGGAGCATCGCCTGCCATATGGGATCACAGTGTTATCTGCTACCTGACGTGGGTGAACACACCCCACCTTAACCCCAGCCAGACGATTTACCTACCCCGGAGGGATGAAAGGCTGAGTTTATCTTGGTGTTGATTATACAGGGAGGGCCAAAAAAGTAAGCTATTGCACTTTGTCTATGTCTTCACTAAATATTGATCATTTTTCACAATTTTTTCACGAGTGGTAGCGGTAGAATAACGTCTTTTTAGGAGGGGTGCCTCGCTTTCGCTCCTTCATTCGTGGGGACCCCTTTCACCCAGTGGCATGAAATTTTGTCATAAAATACTAGAGACACTAAGCTATCATATAATGAAAACCCAATGTCTCTATTTTTACTGGTTTTGAAACGGTACCGGGTCGTGACGGACGGACAGATGGACAGACAGACAGAATTACCATAGCTAATACTAATGCTAGCTAGCTCTTGCATGTAAAAATTGTGAAAATTGGTCAATATTTAGTGAAGATATGAAAAAAGTACAATAGCTTACTTTTTTGGCCCACCCTGTATACCGTCCAAGATTGTTTGCTTGTCCACAGTTACAGCATTATATTTTAACGTCATATTATGATATTTTGAATTTTGTCTATTTTAATATTTAGATATCTTGATGATGTTGCACTGCATCACTTGATTGATGCTTTGTGCAAACTTTCCTCCGAGGCAATGGATGTTGCTTATGCAAACAAGGTATTTGATACCATTTTTCTTTGTTTGTGATTTGATCAGCCTTTCGTTGTTAGTGTGGTGTTGTTGACATTTGTTTATTAAAAGATGTGGTACAGGCTACTGTAGTTAAAAAATTGATAATAATGGCAGTAGTTATAAGAAGATTTTGCACGGACAGCTGGGACCATTGCGTGGGAACTCATCTTTTTTTTGGTTTTTTGAGCCGGCGAGGGTTAGACCCAATTAAGCTAGCATACAACCCACGTCAGCCGGATGGCCAGCTCTAATTAGCAGCCAGCACACCTTTAACCGACTGGGTCAGTATACCTGCAGTCCTGGCCACAGGGCCTACTGTTGCGCAGGACTTGCCGAATCTTTCTTAACAATGGTCGTATAACCAAGTTGAAATAATCTAACATCTGGAATGTGCCTTTTACTTCGTATTGGACAAAATGCAGCTATCTTCGTGCTTATGTGTTGTGTTGTTTAAGGAACCTTCGTTGTTTGCAGTTTCCAAGCTACTGGAAACGGGTTTGGTGAACAGGTTTAGGGTTGATGTCCTGTGGCGCCCCATCACCAGCCACCTGATAGAGGTACGCGGAAGCCATTTTTATCTACACTGTGTCTCAAAAAAAAACCGGACCCCTATTACGTTTTGAAATAACTCCAACAAACTGTGCCTAATAATAGTAATGATTAGCTGAGAAAATCGTCAAAAGGTACTCAATATCGTAGTGTGTTACGGGTTTACGATATTTCATAAAACGGTGAAAGATGTGGATGAACTGAAGCAGCGCTTGGTGGAGGTCTGGTCTGGCCTACGGCAGACCGTTGTCAATGACGCAATCGACGAATGGAAAAGACGTCTCCGGGCCTGTGTTCGAGTAAAGGGACAGCACTTTGAACATCTGCTGTAACTTCTGACTATGATGTTGCTAATCAACAGTTCGTTTAACTTCAAACGTTGGCGTTATAACATTTAATGATTTCGTAACTGACGTTGTTGGTTCACTGGAGTACTGCAGTGCAGTTGCCTCTACTGTTGGTGCCACAGGAAAACCTCAGCTGATACTCTGTTCTTAAAATTTCTCGCAAAGTAACACATGCTATTAAGTGCTGATTCTCTAACGATTATTTTTGTCAAAATCTATTGCTATTGAACCAGGACTGTTGGAGTTATTGCATAAGGTAGCAG
>Ga0209367_1012322_pt1 | contig 11202 bp, 5 predicted proteins | sample WorMetLIZISLAND2_FD_187412 | JGI IMG/M metagenome (GOLD analysis project Ga0209367, IMG submission 187412) | Marine gutless worms symbiont microbial communities from Max Planck institute for Marine Microbiology, Germany - Olavius geniculatus... ... | reverse complement strand
TGAGTGAGTAGTTTCTTAACGGCACATCAGCACAAAATAGGCCATTCAGTGCCATACATGGTTAAAATTAGTTAAAAGCAGTTGATATATGTATTAAAAGCAACAACAGTAACAGTGCAGCCTAATTTAGTCGGCTACTTGTTCCCACATATCAGTTAAATTGTCGAAGAACCATGTCAATTCTGCTGCGACAAACTGGACATGCACTAGCCATGGCAACGAGCCTGTCTGTGCAAGAAGCGCAGAATCTTGCATGTCCAGAAGGACATTTAATGACACCTAACATTCTGACAGATACGCTCATCGAGCATGGGCGGTCCTGCACATAGTTCGATGCTCGAACTTCCACCGAGTCGGTTGCAGACGTGACGTAAACAGTTGTTGGCCTTGCGATTTGGTTGGCCTCTCACTTTCCTGGCCCGTCATCATGCAGGTCCATTTATAAATTTGGTCCGTCAAAATCCAGTCCTGCAAATTCAGCGCCCCCTAGCAGTTTTCACTATCTCTGGCACTTAACAGCAACAGCTGCTGCTGCTGCAGGCTAACACCCCTTCATTTATTGGGACGGCCGCACTTTACATCTTATCACCCCGTTTGCCGCGCAATGGGTCGCTCTAGCAGCTGGCAGCTGTAACTGTCCTGTCAGCTGGCACAGCGACAGCAGCAGCAGCAGCAGCACGGACCGCATGCTTACAGTTTTTTTCGTCGCGCGATCGCCGTCGCTCGTCGCTTTGATCACATAATCAGATGACATAATCACCATCCCCGGCACTCAGCGTCCGCCCGCCTGTCTTTGACAGATATTATTGACGCGCTACAGCAATGCTGTAGGCCTCTTACACGGTTGTCGTCCGTCGTCGTCTGTCGTTCTCCGTAACAGGTGTATTGTTGCTAAACGGTGCAAGATAGGGCCTAGGTTGCTATTGATCACTAATAAGAAGTCGAATACTGGCTTTTAAATGACATTAAAATCATTGATTTTAGATGACCTTGAGCGCACTATGGTGTGCCATCGTGCGGTATTGTGGCTACACGGTAAGTCGCAATAACTACCACGACATGCGTAGAGCGCGACAGTCTCCTAAGCTAAGAGCTTGCTTGTTCTGTCTGTCAGCAAACTTTTGTATGCCCGATGCAAAGAACAATGATACAAAGATACAAATTTCTGCCCACTTAGCATTTTCAGCATTGCAGCGCGTTTAAACGCATTCAAACGCAATGCAAAGTGCAGCCATAGTGGAAATAGATCTTTATGGTGGTAATTTTATTGAAAAAAGCGTAAGAAGCACCATCCGTATTTAATGTTTATAAATGACGTCACAGTGAAGTCATCGCCATAAAACTAACAGCTGCTATTTAGAATTGAATTCCCTACAAAACGTGTATTTTGGATTTTTAATATTTGGAAAACTAACAGAATAACGCTGTTTCGTAACTTATTTATCAAACGACCCTCGAACGTATCTCAATGCAAGAGTAGCCATCTTGTTAATTATTTTTAGTTCGAAAGGCCACCGATTAGGGTTACAGAACGTCACAGACTTTTAGAAATTGCTGCAGGGCCTATATCTGGCGTACAATGTTTATTTGATATTGTCACGAGTACAGGTTGGAGTTGATGGAAAAATTAAACGGCAGTGCCGGCTGCTCTCGTCTGATGGAACAAAACAGCGCGAAACCGACTTCATCTAAAGTCAGCGAACAACTCGAGAGCGATCACTTCCGGAACGGCACCGTCACTGCCAACGAGTTGATACAATAGCGATTGTATAATTTCTATACTTTTTTTGTTTGTTTGTTTGTTCATAGCACAGCAGTTATTATATAGGAATGTTAATAATGCATAATAGGCGATTGTTCGTATACACTTGTCCCAAAAAACATCCCCGACATTTTCGACTGTAACTTGTAAACCAATTATCAGATTTTAATAATTTTTGGCAGGGATATTTCTGACACAACTTGCTAACAAAAATTATTTAGTTTCTTACCTCATTCAATGTTTGTTTCTGTACTACCTAGGGAAAACGCAATCAGCGAAATATCACTTTTTATCTAATGCTATATGATTGTTTAATTAACATAACGCATAAAACACATTTTGTTCACATTTCTGACATTGTGGCTGATAGTCCATTCAGTTGTCCTTTTTTCAACTGTTTGCAGTAAAATTGCTTGAAGCGTTGGCTCACTGTGCGAACACAGGTAAGGAGACGCTTTTTTCATTCATTGACAGCAGTATCGATAATGTTCTGCTCCAGACCAATCCAGGCTCTACCAGTCACTTCTTGACTTCACAAACATTCCTAAACTTTATCTGGTAGACACACTGCTTCATGACAGTCAAACGTGTAATAGACCTGCTGTTGGGACCCATGCGGAACGACATCCGATCACTTTGCGGCGTAGTAAGGCAGCTCACGGGTGCCAAGGACAATACTAATGTACCAGTCATGGCAAAGGATGGACGCCTGCTTCTAACAGAGAGTGAGGAGAACTTAAGGTGGAAAGAGCACTTTGAAGAAGTGTTGAACCAGCCCGAACCCTTGTCCACACTAGACTTTGGGGACACTGTTATGGTGGACTCCCTCGAGGTTTACGAGGCAAACTTCAACCTTGAAGAAGTCCAACGTGCAGTCAGTAGTCTAATGAACAACAAGGCACCAGGCATGGATGAGATATCTGCTGAGATGCTCAAACATGGCAAGGAGACAGTAGCAGAACAATTTTGACGTGTGACGTGTGTCAGGAATATCCATGCGAAAACATTATCAAAATCTGATAATTGGTTTTCAAGTTACAGTCGAAAATGTCAGCGATGCTTTTTCGGAACACAGTGCAGTAGAATATTGATTGATGTAGTTGCACAGGGTATAACGCTAAGCATCTTTAAAGTGGCATTTACACTTACTACGCGCGTATAAGCTTATGCGTGGTACGTTTGCAGTGTGAATGCCGCTTAAGGACTTTTGTGCATTGCGTCGTTGTTATTTGCATGCGATGTGAGTGTGTACAGTTTTACTCGGTTTTGCGAAAATTGAGCCTTTGTACTGTTTCGCTGAAAGTGGCGGATCCAGAAATGTGAATTAGGAGGGGCGGAAGGGTAGGGGCTGGGATTTGTGGAGGGGCTGTGCTTTCCCCCTCCCCTCCAAAAAATTATCATTTTATGCAAAAATAATGCATTTTGTGCAAAATTTTCACTTGTTTTAAGATGCATCCAGTCAGTATACAGGTGGGGGTCGGCCACCCCTTTCGCCCCCCCTTTGAATTCGCCGCTGTTCGTCGTTATTTCATGGACATTTCGACACCGGGATTTATACAACAGTGTTGTACGTCAAACTGCCGTAACTTACTCATTTTACAGTTACCGGGTATTACATTATACATTCATCGAACGATAAAATCGTTCCACCCACAAACTGTTAAACACGGCACAGGAATTTGGCGGATAAACAAGAAAATTGTCTTAGTATTGGCTACACAGTGCAGTAAAGTATTTTTGACGCCTGTGTTTGTGTCTTAAAAGTCTCGGGTCGGGTGGGCATAGATTAATTTTTTTACTATTACTTTAGTTTATTTATATTAAGTATTGTAAATTTGTTTGTATTATTCACTGCCGCATTTTATTGAGTTATAATTATGTGTATATTGCTGTGTCATTGTTTTCTAACTTATTTCTAAAGATTCTTACCTTACCTTACCTTACCTCCGGGGTGGGCAGGCTCTTACACCTGCCCAGCGCTGAGGCTGTATCAGTTCGGCCCAATGCGCATCCCCAAATGTAACCAGAAGGTGACAGGTAGCGGCTATAAAGCCGTAGACGGCTGTAAAGTCGAAACCAGCACAAGAGCACTGGTAACGTGTAGCAATCTGCTCTCAGGGGTTTGGTCAGCTCTTAGTTAACTCCTCACCTCCAGATTTTAGAAATCTTTCAAGTCATCGGTGCAAAGCTCCACCACCACGACAAGGTGGCTGACCACGGTGGGGATTTTTAAAGATCATTGTTCGATTTATTTGTGAGTATCACTAATTTTACTATCCGGATGTAGTTTGTTAAATATGTCTGACAGTTTGTTATTAGCCGGTTTCCATATTATGGGATTCGATACCGTCAGCGAAACTGAAATTGTGCCTAGTAGGCTGAATTTTTTTATACTGCTATAGTTCTACTGTAGGTTATATTTCTTTACTGTGTTTAGTAGCTTGATACAATGATATTTGATTATTGAGTTCATAATTAATGTTGAAGCACATTTCGTTTTGCGACGTTATTAGTCTTTGCCCGCCATATGCGTGCTTTGCCCTTCTGTCACACTACATGGTTTGGCGACGGAATGTGTATCCAATAATCACAAACACTGCCCACTACCCCGTCATTCCAGCCGTGTGTTTTGAACCCCAGCACTCTTGATGTCGCGTGGAACAGCATTGAGCATATATCGAAGCAAGGTCTGGAGTGGTATATGTTAGGCGTAAAACGTTTGAGCTTTCAGTTGCCGTCTGTTTACTCCTCGTCCTCCGATAGACAGCATTCTGACATTGATACTGTCTGGAGGATAAGAGGGAAGATTATTAGAACTGCCTTTAGTCCTACTGTTAGTTACATACCGGTATGCACACTTAGAATTGGCAGTTCTTACAATTTTAGGTTTAGGTTGTTTTTAGGTTTTGTGTTTCGTAGAGGTTAAACTTTCTGCAAAAGTTAAACTTCTTTTTGTATTATTACGTGTACGTGCATTGCCTGGAAAGGCCGTCCCCGAAATGACTTATATTGTGTCTGGAGGGACGTAAAACCCTACTCATTAAAGCTGGGAATAATCGATTTGAATCGATTCGAATCGATTCGACAGAGCGAATCGAACTCAAGCTTATTTCGACTCGACTCACCAATTTCCAAAAATATTAAAGCCAAGTTCTGGTGGCAAACTCGTGTTTCTGCGCTCTGATTGCGCTAACTGTATGCGTGCGTTAGCGTTGCACACAACTTTCGTTTAGTTTCGCTTCGTTTCGTTTTTCGTTTCGTTTCGCTTCACTATCACTTAGTCACGAGCTTCCGAAGGCACAACCAGAGACTAACCCTCTTTTCTTCGACGTGATTTTTTTACTTACGAGTTGGTCAGTTCTTCTGGGTTGAACTACCGACGATGGTGCGGTAGTGTGATATTACGTACGATAGTATATGCCTAAATTGCAATCACCAGTGAATAGTGGCAGTTCGTGGGTCAAAAAAATAAGCAGGGACAGAAGTTGCAATTTTTCTACAGACACTGCAAAGTTTCGACAGAATTTCGACAGAAAGTTGCAAATAATTGTTAACAGAAAAGATTATGGGTGCTCAACATTTTAACTTTTCACGAAACTTTCCCAAAAATGAAGGTTTTCAGCCCTAAATTTGTCATTTTTGGACAAACAGTTTCGGACAAAAAATCTTTGACAATTTTTCGACAGTCGAAAATTTAAGTTTCGCCACTGCAGCTTCCCGTCATCATCACTTGCTCTTTTGCTACGACGCCACAGCCAGTGAATCGAATCGAATCGAAATTCTTTCGAATCGAATCGAATTAGATTTGTTTTGTTATCAGCCGAATCGTCCACCTCTACTACTCACTCACTCAGTTGCCGTCTGTTCCAAAAAATCTTTTTAACCAAATTCTATTAGACTTTTTGTGAATATTGTTGCATTTTGGAAAAAATATTTCTTTCGTTTTTACTTTTTGGCCAGGCTGCAGAAGGAAACGCATGATTTTTTACGCCAGATTATTAAGCGAACTAACACACTTCAGACGGTAGTATAGTTACACACTTTATGCGCCCTGATTCTTTCTGAGACTTTCGCGCTTTATAAATCATTTACTTACTTACTTACTTACTTACTTATTTACTTCTCCCACAGCCGCCGACGGTCAGACGTCGAGCTTAGACTGTCGTTCAGTTGGTTGTATATGACTACACCTCTGTCGTTATCGACCCATGTAGTTATACTATTCCAGACTGAATGGTGGCGACAGGCAGTACGACGGTGAAATAACGGAGATCAGGGTATGTCGCTCCAGCTAAGTTAAACTTACCCGCATTATAACTGCTGATCTGTCGTTTTACGAGTGATGCCAATTTGTTTAATTATTGTTCATATTAGTTAGAGTAATATTGTAGCAATTAATTGCGTGTTTGTATTGGAGTTTTAAGTTCTCTGGAATAGATATAATTTATCCATATTGTTAATTTTAATATTTTACTACTTATAATAGATATATAACGTGAATATTAAATTTAAAACGTACCAGTTAGGCCTACGAATGTTGCGTGCGTGTGTTGCTAAATCAACAGTATTGACATAAGTCTAATTAGTCGTTCAGCAAATAGCGGGTTTGGTTTTTCTGTTATATCGGGTAGTCTAAATGGGACCTAAGGGGTTTCTCTCCAAGAAAAAAAATGTTTCATGCATATACGTGTTTGTTGAATTTTGTCATACAATAGAAAGGTTTTCGAACTGTTGATGTTTAACCTAGATAGAAAAAAATTGCACGTTGAACGTTTTCGTTACGTCTGCATAGTGATGAGGAATTTCTGCGGTTTTCGAGTATTTTGCGATTCGAGACGAATGATTTAGGATAAGTCGTTCACACGTCGCAAAAATAATTACTGTATTAAAAAGATTCGTACACTGGGCTTGGGGTATACAGGAAAATGAATGCCTCGAGTGCCGTTTTTTCACCTCCGCCAAGGAGGTAATGTTTTTGCCAGACTTTGTCTGTCTGTCTGTGTGTTAGCAAGATAACTCAAAAAGTTATGGACGGATCTTTCTGAAATTTTGAGGGAATGTCGGAAATGACCCAAACTACCAGCGTTCAATTTTGGGGGTGATCCGGAAGGAATCCTGGATTCTGGATCACTTTGAAATTTTCGTTACCATTGCTTTCAATGGGGAATAAGGGAAACGGCTGCAAAACCGAAGATGGAGCTGCCACCTAGTGAACAACATTGCCTTGGCGGAGATGTGCGGGCTCTGACTGCTTTTTGTTATTTGTTATTTTTTGCAGCCAATAGATGCAAAATAAACTAATAACAGTAGGCTTGCAGACTGCGTTAGAACTCACTGGCGACCGACGAGAATTCAGTCAGAGTATTTTACAACATATATTTTCGGCATTTGTCTATTTCGCTCAAGGTTTCATGGGATCGGAACGGTGGTGCACAATCGTCCTATTACAGCATCAAAGGAGATGCACCAAATGTCCCGCTACCCCGTTCATATTGTTGCTGACATTAGTATAACAAAACACGAGTGTGTTGCTATTTATAAGCGTGTACTTATGATTACACATTACGTGAATAGAAATAGCGTCACGTCACTAAGAAAAAACATACTGACCTGGTGCTGACATATTATGCGGACAATCGTTTGACCTCTGAGCTGAAAATAGGCACAAAGGTCACTTTTTACCTTGAGAAACTTTCAGACTGATTTTGGTTTTCTGCGTCTTTTAGTTTTGGAGGTAGAGGCGCGCACGGGCCGAACAGTGGACAGACGGACGGACAAACGGACGAGCGAGACACGTAATGCGGCCTATTGGGACGACCGCACTGCAAAATGAGCATTGTAAGCCAAATAGCAGAGACAGCCGAATATTCACTTTCTGTGCGTGTTGTACGTGTTCGTCTTGACTGCAAGAAGTGTATGTTTTAGCGGGTATCATCAGGATACCGTTTCAAGCTTTGACACTTTTTTTCTACATGTGTCGAGCAGTTTGGTTCTGTAGTTAGTATACAGTGTAGTTTTAATAATTTTGTTGTTCTTGACAAACGAAGACAAAAACGAATAAATAATTTATTCAATGCTGTATTTGCAGTATACTAGTTATTGTAATAAAGAAATGATTGATTAATTTTTGAATGTTCTTCGTATGCAAATCAGTGATGGCGTTAGGCACGGAACTCATAATTTCAGTTTCGATACGATAGCAACCGACCCAACCTTCGTCTTAATAGGCTGCATTACATGCCGTGCTCGGTCGTCCCTCTGTTCCGCACGAGCTCATAACTCGATAACAGAAAGACTTCAAAAAGCAGTAACCAGTTTGCTATTTTTCAGTTTAAAAGGTAAAAGGCTAGCGTTAGCATTACTAGTAGCGCATCTTCAGGTGGACGGCCGAATAAAATGTCGCCACCGGACCAACATATTTTTCAGTTATATTTGTATGGTTGCGACGGCTCATAAAATATTTCAGGTCCGAAAGTGCAGTATAATTTGACTGCAATTACGGCAGGCGGATAGACAACGAACGCTGACTGCAGTGAATTTAAAACTGTTAAAAGTACTCGACTAATGTAAGACGGAAAAAAATAGCAAAAACATGTTTCAATGCGAACTACACTGTCTCAAAAAACATCCCCGACATTTTTGACTGTAACTTTAAAACCAATTATCAGATTTTGACAATTTTTGATGTGAATATTCCCGACACAACTTGCCATCAAATGACCGTTTATTTTCTCACTTCATTCAATGTATGCTTCTGCACTACCTAGAGAAATCAGATCAAGCGAAACATGTGTTGAAATAAATATAAAACCTGAAAAAACATCCTCGACATTATCGATCGTAACTTGAAGAAAGATTAGCAGATGTTAATAATTTTTCCGACACCACTGGCTGTTAAATAAGTGTTTTAGTTTCCACCTCACCTAACGTCTGTTTTTGCATTACCTGGGAAAATCAGACCAAGCATAATACGTCTTAAAATGAATGAAAAACGTCGATAAATTTCCTCTATCTTAATCTGGGGGCCCCCAACAGCCGGTCTATTACAAGGCTTGACTGTCATGCAGCAGTGTGTCTACCAGATAAAGTTTGGGAATGTTTCTAAAATCAAGAAGCGACTGGTACAGCCTGGATTGGTCTGGACGAGAACATTATCGATATTGCTGTCAATTGTAAGACAGCTAAATCGCTACTTGGGGTTATCTTGACTACATTTTGGCTAGGCGTGGTCCTGGAAAGAAAAACAACATGCGGACGGCCGCATTTAGATCAAGTTCGAGGACTTTGCGTTCATTTCGCAGTTACTGACCTATTCTTCAGGCTTTGGTGGCTAAATGTTAAGAAATTGCACGTGGGCAATTTCACAGTGGTGTTCATTCTTTTATATAGGCCACTTCCCTTACATTTTTTCTCTTTTCTCTCTTCTTTTCTTTTCATTTCATTCTTACATTTGCTAGAATCCGTTGTCTTTCTTTCGCTTTCGGTTTTCTTTTGCCTAATCCGGCTGAAATGTTCAAAACTTGTGTGGCATATTCTGAGAAAAAAAGTAAACATTTCACGGCATAGAACACAGTTTTGACAGCGGCAAAGAAACAGTCATTTAATGTATCATGCAGACAAGCTTCAATTTCTGTAATCAAAATACTGAAGACAATTTTTATGCTCAGTGAGGCAAGATGCTAACATTTTGCAGCCACAAACTCGATCGATCAAATAAACAACAGCCATTATCAATGCACAGTAAGGCTTAACGTGTACAAAAGACTACTATACTACAGTCTAAAACATATTAAATTACAACAGTGGTTACAAGGCCTACGAGAGCACGCATTGTTTCGGACAGGCCCTACCAGCTTATAAAAAATTACCGGTATATTATTGCCAATAAGTTTACACATACAGACAGTTTAAAAGGAACACTATAAAATACGTTTTAAAAAACTTAGCCTTTCAGAGCCATAAGGCCCACAGTGCGGCGCTAATCTCCGTTTCCTTAGCTGTCAGCCAGACACCAGTTTACACTGCGAGACCAGGGATACGGGGCTAGTGCATCGCGCGGTGTGCATGTTCACGTCCCAGCTATCGCTGGTGCTCATTGCACCTACCCACGGAGGGATGGCCAGGCCGAGTTGACCTGGGTGGCTGATTAAATACTGTGATGGTTTATTCGCCTGCCGACGGTCACCCGTCTAAGTACTAACCGGGCCCGTCGTTGATTAACTTCGTTGACGGGACCAACGACGTTAACAACTAAGCCAAACCGCCACTATGACATAGCCGGTTGTTAAAACGTGCAACACAACGTGTAACTCAATACAAATCTACAACCAGTAGCCTATAACGTTATACTACACTGTGTCCCAAAACGATCCTCAACATTATCGTTTATAACTCGAAGAAGGATTAACAGACTTTAATATTTTTTGGCACGAATATGCCTGACATAACTGGGCATCAAATGATCATTCAAGTTTCCACCTAACCTCTGCTTCTGTACTACCCGGCAAAACAGAACAAACGAAGTATGCGTCGAGATAAACAGCAAACGTCAGTCAACTGAAAATAGATTGAACTTGGTAAAAGTATGATGTAGTAAAGCAGCGTACATCGTCGACTTACTTGTTTACTTAATTACATACTTACTTACTTATTATGGTACTTCTGTTAAAACAAAGAACAATAACAGACGCTGTTTAGGAACGTCGATGAGCTTACGATGCGATAGGTTGAAGTTAGGATTAGTTTAACAAAGTGGCAGTATGTGACAAAATGTGCTTTATGTGTGCTATCTTAATCAACTAATAATCCTGCACTGTTCAGTTTTCCCAGTTAATGCAAGAAGCAGATTTTGGGTGAGGTAAGAACTTAAACGATCATCCGATGGCCCGTTGTGTCGAAAATCAGGGGCGGCGCCACTGTTTTAAAGGTGGGAGGGACAATTTCGCGAACGGAGCGAGCGAAAAATTTTTTTTGACTCCTCACCTTAAGACTACCTAGGGAATACAAAAACGATTATGCTTGTACTAAATTTGCTGATAGGAATGGGATAATGATTCTCACGAAGAGCGAAAAAAGTTTTGTTAAAGTGATAGTGATGACTGATGATGTCGTCATGTGTAGTTTTGTAAGCTTACACTAGTATTGTAATTTTGCTAGTCTACGACTTACGTTTTCCGTGCGAGTCACTAGTGTGACTAAAATTAAAACACTGGCTAAAATCACTGGTAGTAAGTCATTACCAGTGTTTTTTAGCCAGTGTTTTAATTTTAGTCATAGTCAACGAAGATTCTAGCTTCCTAGACTGTATGACAAATAGCAAACTGTACAGGAACAGGAAGCAGAATTTCCAAGTGCTAAAGCCGAATGTGAATTGCGTAGGCCTAACTTTAGCGGCTGGCTTTAGTACCCCGCAGGTGTACAACGTAAATTGGGTTGTACCC
>Ga0209367_1012321_pt1 | contig 11204 bp, 6 predicted proteins | sample WorMetLIZISLAND2_FD_187412 | JGI IMG/M metagenome (GOLD analysis project Ga0209367, IMG submission 187412) | Marine gutless worms symbiont microbial communities from Max Planck institute for Marine Microbiology, Germany - Olavius geniculatus... ... | reverse complement strand
ATCCAGACCAGCCAGACCATAGATCTATACTTATATTGTAATGTGTTGCATAAGTAAGAAAACACAAATGGCGTATTGGCGTCGTTTTTACACCGATTTACAGGGCCACAGCGAAGTAGTCTGTTAGTGCTATCGATCTTGAAAGTACAAAGGACTTGAAAAAGGACTTGCTGGCAGAGCCTCCAAGTCCAAGTCCAAGTCCAAGTCCATAGCTTTCAAGTCCAAGTCCAAGTCCGAGTCCAAGTCCAGCAAAAATGGACTTAAGTCCGGACTCGAGTCCAAGTCCGGACTCGAGTACTACAAGTCTGGTTATGATGCTCTTAGTTAGAAGAATCGCGCCGACCTGAAAGAAGTGTAGAAATTTTACGCAGTCCACAATCCTTCGTGCAAACTTCGCTACGTCAGAGTTTGCTAAATTGCCATTGCAAGCCGCAGTGGTCGGTACCACTCGTCGGTGTAAAGCCCCATTTCTGGGGCCTTGCTGACTAACAGTCTAAATCCAAATGAATTTTTTGCTTTACGGAGAGTAAGATCCATGCCATTGCAGCTCACTGTTCTTCCATTTAGCACTTTCAGCCCCATGAGATGAAAGTCACATACAATTAAGTTACTGTTAGAGTATGGCCTGATGACCGGCTTATTTGACGATTTATCCCGGACTAGTTGATACCGTAGGCTATATTTGTACGCGTTTCGGAATTTTATGGCCTAGTGTAACGGCAAAACTAACTTCTTTCCTGATCAACAGCAAGCGCGTAGTTACGTAGCCTACAGGCAAAAACGTCTGTAGGCCTACTGCGCGAAGCGGTAGCCTAATAGGCTATTGTAATTTGTTCGTGGCTGTCAAAGTGATTCTGAGATACTCAAAATATTACAACGTCGATCGTCGCAAAATTATAAGCGTAAAACGGTCGCGAAGGGCAGTAAAAGACTTACTAGAATTTTGCTCGGACGTCTTGGAAGAACGTTCTGGCTCTGTTCAGCATGTCCGTGAGTTGAGGCGGCGCAGTGGGCGGGGCTGGAGCCGCGGCAAGCTGTTCTTGAATCAATTGTCGTATCCGACTTGCCATGGTTCACGCTGTCGCCGTCAAGTATAGCACGCACTGGTCAGTTATATATGTGACAATCTGTGCAGGTGTTGACGTGATGGGCCACTTGGATGGATCTCCGGACACAGGCGTTGATCGATGAACTCAGGCGTCGGTCACTCTCGCACCTCGCATCGAGTTCCTGTCAACACCGTACATCAGGTTCCTTTCTTTCACCAAACTACACTGTCTCAAAAAAGAATCCCCGACATTATCGTCAATAACTTAAACAAGACCTAACAGAGTTTGATAATTTTTGGTACAAATATTCTTGACAAAACTGGCCATCAATTGATTGTATAAGTTCCCACCTCACCCTCAGTCTGTTACTGCACTACCTAAAACAGTATCCAAGACAGTATTATTACTCAATAAAATAACACACATAAAGCACGTTTTGTCCATGTTTCTGTCACTTTGGCTGACAGTTTATTTATTTAACTGTTCCATCGCTCAACGTTTGAAATGCCGGTTCTTCGCGTGAACACGAACACGCAGACGCTTTCTCTGTGGATATTGTACCAAGTAAAATAATAAAACGGAAAATAATTTTGTATTTCGAACATCACTGTCTTTTGTTTGACTCACAGTTCTTGTAGATTAAAGTACAAGTAAGTATATGCCATGTAAAATTACCTATCTACATGTTACTGTTTATTTGTTACTCTTTATACTAATAACCAGATCAGTAAAATCGTCTTTAATTTTCTGTGCAGCATAAATTCCCTCTGTTAAAAAAAGCCAAAATCTCCACACCAGCCGTGAAGTCAGTGAAGCTGCCAAAACATTTTCAGAAATATCAGCAATAATATCTGCATCGTGTTTGCTTTGCATGGCAACGGGGCTGTTTGTACCATTTGATAGACCTACAAAACACACCGGCCGATAGCGACCATTGCAAGTCAGTGACGTCCAATGCAATCGTCATCTTCCTGTACGTCTATTTTATTGTTCGATTGTGCCCAGCCGTTATTAGAAACGTATGCATTCGTGTTTATTGTTCAATCAGCAAGCAGTCCGAGCTGTTATACTGCTACTGCAGCTGCTGTTGGACAACCAGCCGTACCTGCCAGTTACCAATACGACGAAGCACTCGGTCAGTCTGCGGCAATATGACTCGCGGGACATGGACACCTCCTATATGTCATTAGTGTTGGTCGATGCCGTTCCGTTCTGTCATGTACAGTCACCAAAGCTGCCGATATCCGGCGTGTGTAATATACATAACAGCGCCGCAGGTCAGCCGTTCGCCAGCTCTCACCGTACTGTAGTCGATTGCGATGCCAGCGCCTGTTTTTCGTCGATAGACCTAATATCTCATCTGCCGCAGCATCGACTAACTGGCTGGATCGGGTCGCTGCACGTCACGGACGACAGCGACGATATTAGTCCGCTCAGATACTGTATATGCTAATCTAATATACAGAGTGTCACAAAAAATGGACCTCAAATTGTGTTTCGTTATTGCTATAAATTGCCGAGGTCTTAATTTTTACAGCGGTAGGCCTAGTCGTCACATGAACGTAATGTTTAGTTTTCATCCACAAACATTCTCTTTGTAATGTTTGCTGTTGGCATTTTTATCAAAAATAATAATAAAAATACGAAATTTACATAGCGCCATAAAGTTCAAAGATACAGAGGCGCTTGATGGCTTGAATGTCACTCGTATAAAAACACCAACATTAAATTATTGCTATTGTATGGCAAATTTTTACACAGACACTGTTGTCGTTTAAGTATTATGTTTGCTTTGCTCTGTTTGCTTTTTTGCATCGTACAAAAACATTATGTTTGTTTACATTTATAATTAACAACTGTAAAATATTTGCCGTCAACAAAAGTTAGTTTATTTTATTATCTGCCGACGCACGATCACCCATGCAGTTGTCGTCAAAGTGCGTAGGTTCACCGATCGTTGGAGTCAACAGCATGTTTCATACTGCTTGGTGATTGATACGATCGCATTTCGTCGTCTTTCTGTTGATAGCGCACATACATATCTGTCGTACGACTCTTCGATACCATCGGTCCATCTTCTTTACCTCCTTTTTTTGTTTTATTTCATCTGTAGCTTCTCAAGGGTAAGCCCTGTCCAGACTGCCCCTCGCGCAGAAAACAGATTGCAAAGTAGGCCGACTTTTACTAAAACGTAATAGTTTTTTTTCGAATCATTACTGTTTCTGATTGTTTGCTTACCGGAATGCTACGAAACACTATAATTACTACCAGTCCAGTATCACGTCAAATAGCTAATTAATTCTTGCTGCATTTTGTTGCCAAAAATAATGATGTCAGCTGCAAAAAAAATCATTTTTTTTTAATCAAACCACAAAATTTAAATAAAAAATGGTAATAACTCTACATCAGCTAGTATGCAGTCTGTTTGATCACGTTATTAAGCCTAAACTTATCACATCGTTACAATGACCGACCTAACGCCAGTTTATGTAGCGAAACTTATTAACGAGTCAGTTGTCGTCTTTCTGCATGTGTGAACATATAATCGTCGCTGCATTTTGTTGTCCAAATTTTAGTTACGGTGACGACGTCCTAACGTATTGTAATCGATTGTTTTTCGGTATAGTACTTTACGTCGAAATCTTGAAGCCGATTTTTATCACATCTTCTCAGTGCGCCGATGGTTACGTGCATAACACGCGCGTAAAATGTTCAAATTTATTTGAATACTGTATCATTTTTCGATAACTGTAAAAAATTCAGAATGCTAATTAACTACAAACAAAAAACTACAGATGATAAGATCAGACGGAGAATGCAACCAAAACTCTCGAGCCGTAAAATGTCATGAGGCAACGACGAATATAAAAAAACTTGAACATATGCTACGTATAAAAAACGACAGAATCACAGAGTTTATGTGCAGTTACTAGTTTTATAAACTGCCCAATGGCAGAAGATTGAAAGAACATCAAAAACAATTGATTTGTACTGCAAAACTTCGGAACGGCCAAAAAACAACAAAAAGACAATGAATGACACTGAATGACATAACATTGCAAAAACAGAGAACAGTGGACAGAGTTGGATAGCGGCACTTAGCTAGATCGACTGCGGTGACAACTGCGACGGCATCCTGTATGGAAAGGCCCGCGACTGCACTTCACGCCAAAATGCAATTAATCACATGCGCTGTGCCCGGCGCTAAACGATCACATCACGCCAACATTGCGTGACAATAGACTCACTCGCCTCCCTCAGCAGCAATATAATCTTCAAAATTGCGCTGTTGACGTACGACTTTATGCGTGGACGATCCCTAACATATCTACGTGCATGCGTCGGTTCCCAACGACTTTCGCTTACAAATTCGATCGCTCACACATGACGGTGTCACGCACTCTGAGCTGCAGTGCGCTTTGATCGGAACATCTTCTCTGTAGTCGTGACACCTCAGACTTGAAACAAGCTGCCATATTACTACCTAAACCACACTTAGCTTGCACTGGTGTTTTTTCTTAATTTTGAGCTACAGTCGTGCATCATAAAGCAAACGACGCTGTAGTATAGGCCATTTAAGCGTGGTTTAATTACGATACCCCACTGTCTGGAGTGGTATAAGCTCAGACTAGTGCGGTATCTAATAAATAAACATTAACGTCAGTCGTGATCAACTATAGTCGGGCCTCAAGATTGGGCTCTTGGCGCAAGTCTCTTTGGAGAAAGCGTTTCTGAGAAATTGATCGGTCAACTTATTGATCGATCGACCGGTCGATTAATTCACTGACGAATGATGACTGCATGGTTGATTGGCGGTCATCAGGGAAATCACGAACGGTCGGTTGTCTAATCCTGATCGGCACGGAGAAAATTCGTTGATGTGCGCAACTTTATGACAGTGCAAAGCAAAATACACGATGTTCTATCAAATATAACACTATAAAGTAGGCTCATAACGATGTAAATAGACTGAACATTCAAGCGTTTATTGCGCACTGTTTCTGGCGATAATTGCAGGATGCCAAGAGATGCAGCCTATGTAGTCAGTCTTTACAGAGCACATCAAACACATAAAGATAAGATATTTAATACCGAACATCTAGAGGATGTTTCTCGTTCCTCTAGCACCAGCAGCAGCAGTTATTCCGGCTGTACAGTATTTACTAGGCTGTACAGCCGAAATAACTGCTGCTGGTGGTGCTAGAGGAACGAATATCAGGCAATGGGCACGACGTGACACTGCGCCTCGAAGTGTTAAACAGCGAATTGTCAATAGATGGGCGGTCTGGTGATCGAACATATAGCTCGGTGGAGCGCTGTGGTAGGTTGCCGCACACACATATACACTCTGACACACGACGGCAGAGGCTGGTCGTGGGTCATCGATCAGATGTGCCCTGGCGACCGACCGACCGACAGACCGATCGGATCGCGGCGGGTCCATTTGATCAACTGACCAGTGGCCAGTGCCACAACTACCGTCGAGAGACGACTCCCTGCGCCCGTTACAATCTAGTGAAACGACAACGACGACATGCCGGACAATGTTACTGACTGACTGACTGAGTTGGGAGGAAATCGCAGAGCATAAAGAGTGACTGACATGCAGGACCACACACAGCGCACCGATTGGACATGCAAGCACCGCTGCTACGAGCCACTGTCAATTCTGCACAATACTCAGACGCGGTAGTGACGACAGTATCGTTTTGAGCACCGTCGCTAAGTTTTTTTGTTAGTATTTTTTCTCTGTTAACACGATAACTCATCAACCGCTATAACTAGCTTGATAAAATTTTGCATTTCGCACGAGCATACACCTCGTCACCGCAAAAATCCTATTGAATTTCAAGGTCGTAGGTCATAGGTAAAAGTCACAAGATCGGATTTTCTAATACTTTATTATTGCGAGATAAGACCATACTGCTAATAACTGTTTTAGGCAGGGATAGCTAGTCCGATAACTATTGGCCGACGCTGACGTCATTCCTATAACTACGTCAGAATGCCACTGCGTTTATCGGGGACAGATTTAGTCCTATGCAAAACTTAAAAGTTTAGGCTTATGTTTATTTTGTATATGAGAAATAATGTATACCCGTACCACAGTTGATGAACTGTGCGTTATAATAAAATTCGCTTTTCACGCTAAAACGAAAATAATTATTTTAACCTTATCTTCATAATTGTTCCTCGGCTTAACCATCAATTACTTTTCGTGGCGTTGCGGGCACAGCTCACAAGTTATCGATTACCCTAAGAGCGTAATCGATTTGGCAAAAACTGAAACCGGTTTCCTTTCAAAGTAGCAGTTTTCTGCGATCCATTAAGGAAACCAAAACCAGTTTCGTGAAATTAAGGTTAACTGGCGAAACCGTTTCCGGACCAGGTTTCGCTGATTAAATCCAGATTTTCGTTTGTTTCCTCTGCAAGATTAGACGTTTAAATTGAATAGCACCGTAGCAAATAAAAACGAAGCTTTACATGGACTATTGCTTGTTAAACACATTTAGCGACTTTATGCATAATTTCTGTTTGATATGCAATTCGCAAGTAGGAAACAAAATTTCATAACAACATAAAAACAAAACGAGTTTAGCGGTAAGCATTAGTTTGACCTACATCATGTTCACGTAATATGTCCGTTAGCATTTTACTGTATAGACTTAATTTACCCGTAACACGTGCTATTTACAAGTTATGCTTATAGTTGATATTGTAAGTAAAGTATTAAAAATTTTAATACATGGCTTAAGAACTTTGTGATTTAAGGTTTAAGTTAAAAGCCAGCGATGATGGATTTGCATAATAGATATTCGGCGACCACGACAGGCCCAAATGAAATCTCTTTAAATGAATTTGCAATGCTGTACTTAAATTTGGCATAGTGCTACAGTTCTCGCTGCATCTTCTCGATAAAATGTGTGTTGAAACTTGAAACGACTATGGAGATTATTAGTTTTTGAGTAAAAGTACCGTCCAATCATTTTGGCGGTATAATACTTGCTGCAATCGGCTGCCAGGAATTCATGTGATCACACCAGCAGAGGTTGCAGACCAGCCGGCAACCAAAAGCCGTCAACCGATCAAAATGCAACAGTCTCTCGCGCTAGACCGTAGCTCACATCGTCAGGAAATTGCAGCGACAGACCACGCGTTCCCGGTGTCTGTGGTCTCGTCACAAATCAACGCAATCCCCGCGTGTCGGCAGCATCAGAAGCAGCAGCCAAGCTACGTATATTGACACAGTGCTCTATTGATCGCATCTCAATGCAAACACCACAACGCAGCGCCTAATCCATGAGAGATGACAGTCAGATCCCGTTCACTGTCCACTCAGTCACGCTTCTTATCTATGCAACAACGAACGCTTTCGCGCGTCGCTGAAAACGCCACAATCAACGTAATTACGGCACGTTTCGCTAATGGTTTTCTAGCCAATTTATATGTCTTTTTAAAGCAATTTAAAAATCTTTATTCACTATCACTGGTAGCACAAGAAAATAATTAAAGAAAAAACTAAACACATACAATAATACGACAAAATCAGTCACATTACCGAAGGCAACAGAATTTTAACTACCTAAGCCTACTGTAATAATATAAACACAATAATATAAGGGATACAAAATTTATGACTATCAACGAAATTTGCCAAGTAGTTTGTAACATCATTAAAATTAATAAAAGCCTAGCTGTCGCTATGAAAAACCGACTGCACCCTCTACGTTCGAAGGCCGAGATCCGACTTCTGACACTGCTCTCAAACGCTATAGTTAACGCTAGTATAACAGACATCACGCGCGCGCAGTCATCTCGTCAGCATTATATCGTAGATCTATTAACTAAGATTGCTTTTGAACCATTAGAGATAACGACATAGTTGTTATTGACAGTCTACAAGAACTTATCATCTCCTATCCAACGGTATCGTCGTCGACCTTCTACGACGTACCGTTTAGCCACAATACCTGCGCTACAAACAAACAAACAACATACATGAAACAAATCCTTGTGTCAAAGGCGCGACTGTAGCTACTCTCAGCAAATTGCAAGTTTTATAGCCGGAAACAAAGCCTAAGAATTCTTTTGTAGTTGTCGAAGTTTTTCCAAAATGTACGTGGCTTTTTATATGGACGACATTCCAAAAAACATACTTTACAAAAAATATTTGTAATCGAAAACTAAACAAAACGTTTATGTGACGACGATACCGCAGTAAAAAATTGAGACCTCAACGAATAGCAATGCCGAAACACGATTTAGAATCATTTTCGTGACATTTTGTACATTAGATTGGCCTGAATACAGTACTGACGTAAACTATCACTAATGCAGTGATCCAATCCAGGTCATTCTGATGCGAGATCGCCGGATCGCTAAGGGTGGAATTTGCAAGAAGAGGCTAAACGCCGAAATTTTTTCTATGCATGTTTTTCTCCCAAAAAGTCAACGTTTTGATTGCACACTTTTGTGTTTTTGTAAGCTTAAATGGTCTTATCTACAGTGTTGATTACATCTTTTCTCCCGGAAGAGCTCGTTCTTAATCATTGTGCGAGCAACTCATCCCTAGGACACAAAAAAGGTTTTCAAGCCCTGGTTGGAGACGCAGACGCTATACAGTCAAGTTTTCTTTGACTATGCGTTTGATTTTGTTCAATATTCTGTATGTGGCGCAAAGGCATCAATGATTCTAAGGCTCTGTAGTGTCGTTGTTAGTACTGTGCAAACAGTAAATTTTTAAAGTAAATTTTAAAGTAAATTATACGTTTAAAATATCTACAAAAAACGCACGATTTCTACAATAATCTAAGAACTCGTTTCATTTTCAGTGCAAAGAAACGAGCACCATATATGGCCAATACACGTCAGACTAAAGGAACAGATGATTGATTACTGTAAAACGAACGGAGATAATATCTTTATAGCTCTTGTGTGTTGCTAGAATACTCAGAGCGGCAATCTATGCCAGTGCAAATCCATATCGCCAGCAATGAATTAACGTTCAGACTGGAACGCTCTCATGTATCTAACCATACCGCCAGCCTTATTTCTGAGAGTTCGTAGCAAGCAGAGCAGCATGTCGGTAGGGTAGATAGACTTAAATGCCAGCATGACGTATATCAGTTTTGTCAGACAAACTATTGTCAATTATCAACGAATACAAATTACTATAAGGTGCTGGTAGGATATTTAATAACCATTTTGTTGCTAATTGTCCAGTACCTTATTGAAAATCCGTTAACATTTAACGATGATATAAACAATTAAGTGGCACAGTTTTTTGACTCACAATGTACAAAAAAACGTAGCGTATATTCCAAGATGCGATATATTTTTAATTATACCACCACTAAACAGCTACGGATTTTTAAATTTTTTTTACTGACTCATTTTCTAGGAAATTTTTCCGAAAACAAGGATATTGCAGACATAGATGTTTTGTTTGTAACATTTCAGAATTCTCGCAACTACATTAAATGCTTATACCTCAAATGCAATATGCAAGTCAAATAATTAAAAAACCTAATTATAGTTCTAGTGCCGACAAGATACGTCAAGCTTTAAAGTAACAAAAATTTGTATAGTAAGTTAGTGTGCTTTAAAGATTTTGTGGGTATTTTGTCAGCTGTCGTTCATGCTCGGCTATTTTCTTTGATTTGCCGTTCTTCGTTAATTAGCAGCTTTATCGGCGTTGTAAATTAATGGACGCCACTCTGTCATCCTATAGATACATTACGATTCGTACAATGGCAATATTTCTCCGAGACTAGATGCGATATCTGGTGCAGTCATAAAACTACCCAATGCTACGCGATCGCAAGCGAAACGTAGCATGACATCATTACTGTACTGAGAGGAATAAAAACAAACGTCTATGCCATCTATAGTCAAGTATGTTGCCATAAACAGGTAGCTGCCGGTGAGGCGGGAACTTAAACAGTCATCTGATGGCCAGCTATGTCAAAAATATTAGTATACCAAAAGTATTACAATTGGATAATCCTTCTTCAAGTTACGATCGATATATCGGGAGTGTTTTGAGATACAGTGTAGCTGCTTTAGAACGTTGGATGCGAAAACTAGAACAGCCCATCGGTTCCACCTCTCTTATCGCTTCTAGCATTCGATTTGCTAGGACGGCGGCGGCTCGGTGACATCATTGTATTAGCAGAGCGCATTGATCTTATGGTCAATCCGTTATAGTGTTGCCACGGTCCGGCTACAAGTGCATGGGCGTCACGACTTATACACGCCATGCATGCGTGCACCGAACACTGAACAGCTTTCCTTGTTACTAGGCTACATACAGCACAGTGTTTCAATTATTGCTTTGCCGCCCTTAGTATTTGTCACCGCAACTGGTTTCTTTTCCGGCTAAAATCGTAAGCATTGTGCAGAATTGTTCTATAGGCCCACGTTGTCGTTCGTTAAGGACCGGACTGAAGCATAAAATTCAAGCAAACAAGCCGTTTTGTTTACATTGTTTCGTTTATTTTAATTCTTTTAGTTATTGTTCAATTTTTTCCACAAACAAAAGAAATCTTTGACATTATTTTAAAAAAAAACTTATTTTCTCACTGTGTCTAGAAAAAAGTGAACTCCTAGACATTGTACAATAGAAATGTCAAATCGAAACGAATCTGAATAAAATTTTGTGCATTAATTTCCAATAAGCAGGTAAAACGATAGTAGATTATAAATAGGCTTACGGAGAGGCCTATAAGCCCCGCCCACTGTTTTGGCCTGTAGCCTGGTCAGTGGGCGGGGCTTATGGGCCTCTCCGTGTGCCTAATTATAATCTAGGGCTATGATAGGCTGCAAGACCAGGCTACAGGTCAGAACAGTGGGTGGGGCTTATGGGCCTCTTCATGTGCCTAATTATAATCTAGGGCTATGATAGGCTGTAAGACCAGGCTAGCCTATGCGCGAGAACAGTGGGCGGGGCTTATGGGCCTCTCCGTGTGCCTAATTATAATCTAGGGCTATGATAGGCTGCAAGGCCAGGCTATAGGACAAAACATAGACCCACTGTTCTGACCTATAGCCTGGTCTTGCAGCCTATCATAGCAGTGGGCGGGGCTTATAGGCTTCTCCGCGAGCCCATGGTCTTGCCTCGTCTTGCAGCCTATGAAGGCTGTTAGCTAAGATCAT
>Ga0209367_1012320_pt1 | contig 11204 bp, 9 predicted proteins | sample WorMetLIZISLAND2_FD_187412 | JGI IMG/M metagenome (GOLD analysis project Ga0209367, IMG submission 187412) | Marine gutless worms symbiont microbial communities from Max Planck institute for Marine Microbiology, Germany - Olavius geniculatus... ... | reverse complement strand
GTGTGGGTAGCATGCATTGTTGCTCTTTTGCTGTTGTGCTCAGTGTTTGAATTGTGTGGAATTAGCTGGGGGGGTTGAACTTTTTGATGGTCGGGGCCCAACCAAAATTGTGATGTAAATCCTATGAATATAGTACATAGCTGACCCCCCCTGTGCATAATTGGACAGGGTGTTAGGGGGGTTGAAAAAGCAGTTGGGGGATTGAATCCCCCAACCTCCCCCCCCCGGCAATTCAAACACTGGTTGTGCTAGAAATGCGGATTAATTTATTCTGGCTTACACTGTGAGAAGTAGCCCAAATTGCTGTACTTGTAGTTCTTTATACGTTTGCAGCAGACTTCTTTTGATGACATTGGTGTAATTAGTACTACCTGTACTTTTAAGTGTGAATGAATACAGACAGTTGACTTGCCGAGCAAAATATTCGTGAGATTTTGGCATTACTTTGTTGCTTGCAAGATTGATAGAGAATGTTGTGCAGCTTGTGTCGTGCAGAAATAGACATAGCATCTGCGGCTAATTCTACAGTGTTATTTGTGTTATTTTATCTGGTAAATAATTGTGAATTTAGTTTAGTGGATGATCTCTTATTCTAGTGAAGACAACCAGTCGGCGTAGGCCTACTAATGGTCTGTTTGGTTGTTGCAACATGTTTAATAGGTGTTTGGAAAATTGTTGTAAGTCAGATATTAGATGGGCGTCCCATTAAGAGCTATATCACCACCTTTAGCCTTTAACCTTTGTGTATCAGATTTGTGCATGAGCCTGAATTGTTTGACCTAAATTGGACCATTTGCTTTATCTCACTCTGTGCCATTTTGCTGACGTAATGCAGGTGGCTTTAGCTTATCATTGTTCGACTTAGGCTTGACCATCGGCACACGGAACAAACTAACGTTGTGTGAAAATCGCCATCTGTTGAATTAAGATGCTCATTTTGGACAAACATGGTGTTTGAAGTTGTAAGCTGAATCTGTTTGGTGCGCCACTTTGAGTCAGTGTTTAGGCTCTGCCCAACTAGTCGGCCACCCAACTTGTGCACGCATCTGATGTGTATTAGCTGCCCATTCTGTTAGATATATTAGCATGTTTTTTTCAGGCTGTCTGCATGGCTTTTGTCATTGTAGTCTGTGTTAATCCTTTATAACTGTCATCTGCACTAGTTTGAATAATCATCACTGTTGTGCCTTACTGGACTGTTGCTTAATGCCTTTATTCTGACTGTTTTATGTATTACAGCAGATAGACCTGAGTTTAAAGGTCCGTGGACGCCAAAATTAACATATACATTTTATCCATTTTTCTGAAAGTGCAGAATTTTCTGATAACTCTGACAGTAATATCGGCGCCTAGCGTTTTGTCAACACGGAAAAATTTACCTTTGAAGTCGGCGATCTACGAAAACGACGTAGAAAACGCGCCGCCATGCCATGATGGTCTGCGGTGACGTCATGAGTTTAGCCTTTGGATGTCATGAATATTAATGGCCTAGCCTAGAATGATGACGTCGTCGGCTAGGTCATTAATATTCATGATTTATATGGGCTGAGGTCATGACGTCACCGCAGGCACTGATAGATTAGAATATTTCGCATAACGTAACGTAATGCCGCATTTCGTTTGAGTTCACGCATTAATTTCATATATTTATGAAGCTCAAATCGACGTATTATATATGCAAGGTTAAATGTGTAATTTAAATCTACAGAAATTGCACGAGTGATTTTGACCGTGGCCATGGACCTTTAAAGTTAACATGTTTTGTGGATAGGATATTGTGTGTGTATCGGCTTGTACACTAGACAGTGTTTTAGTGTCTATCAAATTGCTTTGTTGTGTCGTGTTTGCTGCATTTTGTCCTGTTGCATTTATACCTCTGCTGTTTTGCCTTAATTTACAAAACTGTAGGATAAATCATGAGGGATGGATATTTGTAGTTGAGTTTCCTGACTTGAAGATGTCTCGTGCAGATATCATTAAACAGTGTGATGCTGTCGTTAGACATGAATAAGGACACAGACAGCATCGTTTTTTTGCACAATACTTTTAGCCAGATGTTTTCGTCTAACTGATTGGTTCATCTAATGCTGATTTTAATTTGCACCAATATTTGTATAAGAGATTGACGGCTGTAACATTTTGTTGTAGTTTCAGTTATTTCCTGGTTATTTTGGTGTCATTTGTAGGCTCATTTGTAGGTGGTCTAGCTCAGTTGGTAGCGTCGTTGATTGCATCAACGAAGTTAATCAACACCAGGCCCGGTTAGTACTTGGATGGGTGACCGTCCCAGTATGTAACCCACCACCCAGATCAACTCAGCCTGGCCATCCCTCTGTGGGTATGCGCAGTGAGAACCAGTGAAAGCTGGGATGTAAACATGCACACCGCACGATGCACTGGCTTTGTATCCGTGGTCTCGCAGTGTAAAAACTAGTGTCTTTCTGAGGGCTAAGGAAACGGAGATCAGCGCCGCCCGATGGGCCTTAAGGCTCGGGAAGGACTTTACGTTTACTTTACGTTTTACTTCGATCTTCATAGAGCCCCTCTTTTACTTAGTAGAATTTTTGTAAATTTTAGAATGACTGAGTACTTTTTATAGTGGGCCTAATTTGTGATATAAGATTTTTTAAATGGTAAGCTTGATAAAAAGCTTATAAAGTCAGGTAAAGTTAAATATTGATAATCTTTATTCGCCATAGCTGGTGGCAAAAAAATGTAATAAAAAACTATTAAACAAGCACCGAAAACTAAACTCTAGTATTTTAACTGAGAACTTCGAAACTCATCACAGTGCTGTAAATTGAGTATAAATCGGTCAAACCTTGCAGGAAGAAGCCTGAAATTAAATTATCACAGCGAACAACATTGTCGTTAATTACTTCATTGTTGGACATGCGAAGCAAGTTTTATGAGAAAGCGCAGAAACATAGAAAGAAATTCGTGCAGTGCTTAGCACAAAAGTAAACACAATCAAAATGCAAGCGATCAATCAACGCGTATTAATTTACCTAAATAAAATCAACCCGGCGGGCATAATTGGACGCGGTGCAAACTGGGAGTGAATCCTCGAACCAGCGCAGTTTGATGACCTGGCCGATAAACATTGCGCATCGGTAACTACTCACTAGAGAATCTATCCTGCTCCTGTCGTTGTTGTCGACGGTGCCGTTAAACAGATCGGCCGCTGTAAGGTGAGGTGAGGTTAGGCGAGGAGCAGCCATGTTTGAATGCGAAGTGGTTCTGTGACAGGCTGGCGTTACGTGCACGGTTCAACACGCATGCTGAGGTGGTGGTCGTGATATATCGCATGCAGCCACTGATAACAAGCAGTGATGACAATGACATGACTAGAGCAGGCCGTGTCGTGCTGCTGTGTTCAACTGACCGTGACTGCGCGTGTCGGCCGTACGACGCGCGTGTCGCTTTAATCAAGCGTGATGCAAGCTATAACCGTGAAGTCATCACACTGCCAGCGACAATTTTCCCTCTCCGTAAATTTTAGCTTGTCAAAAAATCCTCTTCTTGTCCGAAAATTTTCTTCCAAATAAGGCTGAAAGTTTCCCATTTTGACGAATTCCGAATTTGGGGCTAAAATCAAGCACCGATAATCTTTTCTGCCAAATATTTTAGCTGGCTGTCGAAAATAGCAACTTCCTGTCCCCTACCAAGTGCCTCAGATTCGGCCACTGGCTGACATTGTGCACTTTAAATATGCACATACTTACTTACTTACTTACTTACTTTCTTAACTCAGGACGACGCTGCTCACTGGGTAGCTCTACGGGCGGTCTCTTGTCACAGTAACAACTGCCATCAGTAAGCTATACTGGCACTTCATCATCATCATCATCGACAACCGTGGGCTCAACACCCGTTGGTGTCTGACGCCATCGTTACTATCGCTGCCCACCGCTGCCTATCTAGGGCAGCGTGGCTTAACTCCTGCAGGGTTGCCCCACACCACTGCTCAATGTCATCTGACCATTCTCGGTGAAGCCGTCCTCTTTTGTTTGAACCGTCCATCATTCCGAACGCCAGGGTCTTTATCTTTCTGCTGTCGTCCATTCTGCAGATATGGCCGAAGAGGCGCAACTTTCTGTGTATCACTATCGTCAGTTATACTGGCACTTGGTCGACCGCATATCACGTCGGGGCGATCAGAAATGAAGCGCTGTACTGTAGTCCCTGCAAACCACGACTGCGAGAAGTCGCACAAATGATAAGTCACAACGCCAGATTAGTAGAAGTGTGATTGGATTCAGCGCGCGCGCTAATGATCGTTTTTTTCTATGTCCAAGCCGGTTCAACACGCAAAGCGGAACTTGGTCAGAAAGTTACAGGACCAGACAGTGGTCGCATTGTGGTCCAATTTTCTGCTGTGATTGCCTTTTTTAAATCTTATCAAATCGAAATCAGATAAAATTAGATAGGCCTATTCGCAGACTCAGCAGAAGATTTCCGGTAAGAAATGTGGAATCTGTTGTAATTTTGAAAAATCTATTTGTATCTAGTTCAGCCAGACGATTAGGCTTACCTAATCAGTTCTATGAAGCGATATCATAACTGAAATGCCGACATGTGCAACACGTGCGTGTGTACAATGTGAAATCGCGAATCAACACGCCTAAACGTATTTGGCTACGTGTAGTAATGTCGATGCAATGAAGTCTACAGCATACTTAACATTTTTGGACGAAGGAATTTGCAACAAATACGGCGAAAATGACAGCATCTGTGCAAGTACAAACGATAGGGTCGTCCATCGCGGGCTAAGCTATAGCAAGATGTCCACGGCTGGCGGATTGGCTCGCGTCGTATACCGATGGACTTCGCACGCCGCGCGGGCGGGATGCACTAATAACGCGAAATGTAGCTTACGCCATGCGGCTGTAGGGATCGGAATGAAAGGCGTTCGTGCATGCTGTAGAGAGCGAACGGGAAAAATGGCCGACCCATCAGCGCTATACGTCGAGCGCACGTGCCCGTTCTTTCGTGGTGGGATGACGGGCCATCGACAGGCCAGCGACCGGCGCGAACTGCACATGTGTCTCGGCCGCCGCATCGGCGCAATCTGCGTGCGTTAAACGACGTCGCTTCAATGTCGAAATGTTGACCATTCAATCACGTTATTGTACGTCGACCTGATTTCCCTGCAAGCGAAGTTTAAAGTGAACTTTCAGCGCAACTATGTGCCGTACAATGGAATAAATTTCTACAGTAGTAGTTGGCACCGTTATTCGAAACAAGCAGTGAAAGTTCGTCAAGCTGTGTCAACATCTGCTCTTGTGTCACTGGCTTAACTCCGACTCATATTAGGCCGCCTCCAGTTCGTTATCGTCAGTTTAAAGGGTGTAGACTACATGCTGTAGGCTACGTACTTAGCTTTTTTGCACAAATTACGTAAACAAAATAACGAACGTGATAAGTTTGCAGTGATTTCATGTGATGTATATCAGTGACGCGAGATTGTCATAGGCCTATAGGTAAACACTAAAGTATTGTTTTGTTCTATCATCATCAACTGACTGTGTTACGGAGGGTCATTATTGGTGTAACGACATGTAATGCAAACAGTCGAATAGAACGAACATTTGACACTGGAGTCAAGTTCCGATCCTATTTATTATAAACATCACACATTCTGTAATCTACACACAAAGTTAGCAAGTTAGTTGTTGTGCTTGTTGTTGTTGTCCATACATTGCTGTTATTGGGGCCTTTTCCGTTACGTATACCTTGTACATTAAATTTTCTTTGAATTTTTGTTTGCGCTTGTAGGCTATTTTTTACTTTTGGCAGCATGACATAATACACGTAATTATATTGCAGTGATGAACGTTGAAAAAGTTTAAAATATTTATTTTGTGTTTTGATGTAGTGTCTGTTATTCTTTGCGGTCTGCAACAGTGGCGGTCTTCTAACTGACTGAGCGACTACCGGAATTAAACGTTGCACACTTTACTTCCAGACGTGTCAACATATTCCCACGGCGGCCATTTAAAACAGCCGCAGCCCGTTTTGGACTGGGTTCAATACGCGACGAACAAGCGAAGGCGTGTTGTCACTGCTTGTTTGCTACGTATAGGCTTAATATCTCGACGTTAATTGTCCCTCGGCGGGCAACTGTCAGCATGCAGTGTACGGGCGGACGGCGCGCCGGTAAACCTTGGGTGGCCCGGAGACCACCTGTCTGTCTACTTAGCTGGAGCGCGACGTCGCTCGTCTTGTCGTCGATTGGTCGAAAGTTGATTGGCAAGACGACTGCCTGGAAAACGACCGCTTAAAAGGCAGATAGCGTCGTCGGCGACGATCGATAGCGCGACGCTGTCAGAACTTGCTCGGTCGGAGTTTTAACTGTTTGCGAGTGTATATTAATGCCTGGAGGAAATTGACACAATGAGTGAAGGAGCCAACTGAAACGAAGAAGTTCGTCGGGATGTTGGCCGCCACTTCTCTGCTCTACGAAGCTTGATGCCACGCTCGTTTCTCGTCAAGAAAGCACCAATTTGTAGCGATAAAGTCACTCGATTCCACACCAAAATTGTGAAGCTAGAAACGATCTGCAGCTCGAAAAGTGAGTAGCAATTTAACAATATTGTGTCTTTACTAAATCATTCGTCTCTGTATTCGTACGCAGACATTCTGAAATTACATTTTGCATGACGACGATGATGTTGATAACTAGGGTCCTAGTTTCGCTGTCATACAGCAGAGTAATACAACAGTGGATCAGGTACGGCAGGTAGATTACGAACCAATAATAAAACAAAATTTGACTAGAATGAACACCTCGAAATCGGTGCACGTAGGCCTACATGTATATTATAGACTAGCACTGAAAATTGTGCACGATGTAAGTAACGCGTTTATTAACGTCGTTCTACAGCTAAATAAACTTCAGTGAAATGAAATAAGCCTAGGTGTAAATGAAAACGCGATACTGTCTGTAATGTGCATTGTCGTAATTTTACTGCTGAGATACAAAACAACTTGTGTTAATTTGCGTTCAATAGATGATAATGTCGTTAGAAACATTGACCACCACGAAAACATCGTGACGACATCACCGGTCAACGCTGGTACGGAATCGGTCGTCGATGCAGCGGTCAACTACGTCCAACACTCAGAGCAAGTCGTCAGTAGTTGCGTGCTACTCTTGACGAAATGTCCTCCTGACGTCGTTTACCTGCAAAGTACTGGGACCAGTCTACCACGAGACGCTATGAATGCGTGTGGAGGTCAGCTGCAGTTGCAGCAGCATCGTTCTCCACTATCAGTTCTCTTCGGTTCAGCAATGACGTCAGGCGTGACGTTAGGCGTTACGTCATTTCCGCGCGCTGGCAGTGCGGACGCCGCCGTCACCACCGCCCCCTGGCGACCGTTCAGCGTCCACGAGGACCCACCAACGACCTCCTCCACGCCCTCGCCGTCAACAGCTGCTGCTTCCCGCCTTGACGCCGAGCTGATGGGTAAATCACTAGCGGCGGCAGAGTCTACCAGTGGCTGTGACGACGTTGATCGGTCTGTTCCACGACATCACGACACGTTGCTACGCCAGCGGCCAGCGGCCGAACATCAGCAGTACACCTCGACAATGAACTACATGCAGCCAGGAATTACGTTTGTACCGATCTTCTTAGACGGTCTGGCTGTCGATCAGCTTCATCATCACCACCAGCGACTGCTGAGTTCAGTCTACCATCACCCTCAGCAAGTCTTCGACGGTGCGGGGTTCGTGTACCCGGCGGTGACGGGTTACGGCGGCGGTGGCATGACGACAGCGGCACGCCAACAGTGCAGTCAGTGCGGTCTCGTGTTCACAACACTGGGTGACCTCATCAAACATCAGCAGTCATCGTGCACGTGCAGTCCTTCGTCCACATCGCCGACACAGTCAGGCAGCACCGGCAGCAGCCCTCCCAATCGCTCGCCGTCGCCGCTGCTGTCGTGCCCGCACTGTGACAAGACCTACACGTCGTCCGGTGCGCTCAAGATGCACGTGCGGACGCACACGCTGCCGTGTCGATGCCCGGTCTGCGGGAAGTCGTTCTCACGGCCGTGGTTGTTGCAGGGTCATCTACGCACACACACAGGCGAACGTCCGTTCCGCTGCGGCGTGTGTGGGCGCGCGTTCGCTGACAGGTCCAACCTGCGCGCGCATGCGCAGACGCACTCCACCGCCAAGCGCTACCAGTGCACCGCATGTCGACGCTCATTCTCACGACTGTCGCTGCTCGTCCGACACGAACGACATACTACTTCCGGTTGCTGCCCGCGCGATCGCCATGGTAGCGACGACGCCAAACGGTCCATGTTGGGCGACTGCTAAGTGAAAACAATGACTATTAAGTGTGAGTCGCTGAATTACGACGCTAACTCATGGGTTCAGTGGCGCCGTGGAGAGGGCTAGGGGTAATTGTCCTTTTCCTTAATTTTACCTTCTCGAAAAATTTATCTAGTGATATTCTTTCTAAAAACAGGCTATAAATCTCCCATTTTGGGAACGAAATTTAGGGGCAACATTCTAATTTTAAGCACTCACAATCTTCTTTGTAGGAAATTTCAAATTGGTTGCTATCTTAAAAAATTGCAAACTTCCTGCCTTCCCCAATTTTTTCTGACCTGTACGGCGCCGCTGCGTGGGTTCAAAGCGCGATGGTGTCGTCTGTTGACGGCAAGGCTGTACCTCAATGGCCACAGCATTGTAGGCTATAACGCCTATGAAAATGATGCAACATACCCTCGTGTCATCAGTCCATCTTCTATATTGGATCTCTCTTTTAGCATTTTTGTGGACTTGTGGCAATTAGTAATCTTAACATCATGAACTACTATTATAGGCAGATCAGCACAATGAACCATGCAGAATGGCTAGATTGCCTCTTACATACTAGCTTACGTAGGCCATTGCTTATTAAGTTGCATGCTCGTGTGTTTTTGGATTTCGGTATTATTGTTTTGTGTGCTAGCATGTATTGCTATTAATATTTCAGCTAATTATGTCGCCGTGTACTAAGAAATGGCACTGATAATTTTGCTGGTGATATTACATGTATTTATTCGAACGTGTAGGCCTAATGTAAGCATGCATAGTGCAGATTCCAGGTTGTCTGTAAGCAACGTGACAAATGGCAAGATTATTATGCAAGTGTTCGTAATATCGCAATCAACGTTGTATGTGCAGATACTATATGAACATTTATAAACATTTATGACGTTTGTACATGCATTGTTGAAGTCTGGCGTATATTTCATTTCAGCGCTATAGCCTCCTGCTACGCATGAGACGCAACGGTTGAGGACGGCAGTTTTCAGACAGACAGCTGCAAAAGCCCCAAATAACTTTGTATTTCTGAAAGAAAATTATCCGAGAAGAAGAAATGTTCCGAAAGTTAAAATTGCCCCTTGCTCCCCCTCCCCCTGCCGTGACGACGCCACTGGTTGGATCGTGCCACTCGTGTCATATTAACAGTATGTCGACTGACTGGCCAGCTTGTGTCGTGTCCACGCGACAACACGTATATGTATATGCGCCTACACGTCAGACGCTGACTGGTGGTCACTGGTCAAGTGGGGCGGAACGAATTGACAAGCAATCAAACAACGATCAGCGACTATAGCAAGCGTCGGCAGCGAGGCACTGCAGACGTCAGTCAACCGTGATCACCGACTAACGACCAACAACTGTGCTGTCTTATATGACGTAGTGTATACACGTCATCCTTACACTGCCCTGCTTGCCTTGTCAACCAAGCTGCGTCTCTCTGTCTGAACAGCGCCCTGATTTTTTTTAGACTTTGGCGCTTTATAAATCATTTACTTACTTACTTACTTACTTACTTACTGTGACTGAGAACTGCATCGTTAGCATCATCGTCATTATCATGGTCATCAGAAGTCAAAACCAATTCATTCGATTGATTCATTATTTTATTCATCATCATCAACATCAGCAGCAGCAGCAACATGAGTCAGTAACGTAGGCCTACAAGTTCGAATCAATTAGGTGCGGACCTGTAGCGAAAAAAAATTAAAAGCGGTGTCCTGTTTCATGCACTTTGAACTAACCAAGTTTTTTTCCTTTGCACTTAGGCCTACAAAAGTACAAAAGTAATAAGAATACGCAACTTCAGAATCTGTTGAGATATCATACGACTGCAAGTTGTAAGTAGGCCTAACCAACTAATAACCAACAGAACAAAATGTTAATGTTAACTTCAAGACCCCATGGAGGGCCGGATTAACCGATGTGCCAAGTAGGCCTATGCCATGGCATCGGGCCCCCGCGCCAAGGGGCCCCCGCGGCGCCAAAAATTAATTTTTCACAACAGAATTAGTTTGGTGGCTGTAACTTTGTTTGCACGTTGCTTTTCAAAAATCTCTAACGTTTTCGTTTCCAGATTTCTCTATACTCGAAAGTTCTCTTGATCGCACTTTAGGTATATCATTGTTGAAATTGATAGTAAGTTGAAGAAAGCGACGGCGGCAGCTATTTTATGCAGCGGGGAAACATTATGGCTTCCCAACAAATAAATCCCTCAGAACAAAACTTCGTACCGCCATTTTGGGACGAAAGTTAGACCGCTGCCTATAGGGCACTTCTTTACGCTGCACAATAACAACGGCTTCAACTCTACAAATTTGGAAGATTATGAAAATTACCAACAAATAATCTGAGCATAGCTCACGTGACCCGCTACAGGCTACAGCATCGGTGCTGCCACTTGTGGAATCAGTGTCCAACGTGCAGTAAATTAATAATGCGTTTTGAAGGGTAGGCTCCTACCCAAATTTGCCTTCTCCGTATGGAGGACTCCGTAAACCTAGTAGGTCAAAACTCAAACAATTCAAATCTAGGCTACGTTTTGTGCTAAAAATCATGCGCATGTTGTCCTAGTCTATCCCCACTCCATGCAGTAATTTCAACACAATTCACTGTTGAACTAAATGTCGCAGTTTGAAACCAAGAAAAACGAAGCCCAGCTGTCCCTATGGAAAACGCGCTACAGTCCATACAGTTTCTGTTGCAGCACTGACTTCCAAAATTATCCAAAATCAATGATTTTTATGTTATTTTTTATGTCATTTCTGTTAGTGATCACAGGCTGAACGGTAGTTCAAGCCCTGTGTTAACGGCGACTTCTCTTTCTTATGGGAAAGTCAAAAATTCGGCCCCCCACAAAATCAAAACCCCTGATCTGATT
>Ga0209367_1012319_pt1 | contig 11205 bp, 10 predicted proteins | sample WorMetLIZISLAND2_FD_187412 | JGI IMG/M metagenome (GOLD analysis project Ga0209367, IMG submission 187412) | Marine gutless worms symbiont microbial communities from Max Planck institute for Marine Microbiology, Germany - Olavius geniculatus... ... | reverse complement strand
CCGTTCAACAGCGCTATTATTTAATTTTTGACTGATCATGTGATTCTTGTTTTAGTAACTGTTCAAAACTTGCTTTAGATGACCAATGTCCGAAATTTTGTGATGTACTCACAAACAACTACCGTCGGCTGTTTGCTTTTGTAGTAGAGACTGGACAGACGTTTGTTTTAATTCCAAACATAAGACTTCGCGTAAACTTTGCTTCTCTCACAAACTTGCCTTGAGATGTAGCTGATAATATGGTTTTCAAAAGTTTACTTCTCGGCGATACCGGTAGAGCAATAATGTTTTAATTGCCTTAGTCATACACTGGTCTTTTTACGTAAGCAATTTTTGTGAATATTTTGCTAAAAATCGCGTCACTCTATGATGTAGGCCTACCGTTGCAAAATTATCGTGCCGTAGGCCCTAAACTTTGTGCCGTTTTTTTCTGGAACACTCTGTATGAAAAAATTTCGTTTAATTTATCAATTTGCGAAAAAGCTACGATCTGGCGGATTTGCATAAAATATTGCACAGGAAGTTGCTTCGCCAACGTAATCAACATGCCAAATTTTGTTTTAATAGGGTGATGGGTTTTAATGTTTTGGAAAGATCAAATTTTGGGGGTTTTCATAGGAAAGAAAAATCAGTTAATATTTGGCGAAGATATAGACAATCACAAAGTGGGACTTTTTTCTGCGACGCAGTGTATAACTTTATTTGCAACTAGAAATATGTTCTTTGAAACGAGGTATCTGTCCCATTGCCACGCTATATAGCGTAGCAGCTGCGTTTCAGCGTTTGACGCTTTTGTGAGCCTGCAGCCAATTTTGTCTTTGAATAAAAACGGTTGGTTGCCATAACAACAGGGGTCTTCAGGAAAAATACATGACAGCATTGCATAGCCCGGGCCCGAAAATAGGAGGTAGGTGAAAACAGCGTGCCATTATCTATTGCGGTAGCCGAGTTATAGTCAATTTTGTCTCAACATTCGTTGCCATGGCAACAGGGGTCGGCAGGGAAGAAATTGTAACGACATCATCAAATAGCCCGGACCCGAAAATATGGGGGTAGGTGCAAACAGTGCGCAATTATCTTTTACGGGAACCGAGTTATACCGCTTTGAGATCTCCATTGGCTGTAATGCAAAATTTTGCAATTTTTGAATGGTTGCTATGGCAAGAGGGGTGTAAATTTAAATAACACCGTTATATTGTCCGACCCCGAAAATAGGGGGTAGATAAACACAGCGCGCAATTATCTTTTACGGGGACCGAGTTATACCGCTTTGAAGTCTCCATAGGCCGTAATGCAATTTTTTAAAAATTGGGGTAAAATAAGAAAAGAAGTTATCAGATTTTTATCCCAAACAAACTCGATCTTACTTTTCGGACCCCGAATCACTGCGCAAAATTTCATCAGAATCGAATTAAAATTGCGGCCGTAGGAGTGTTTACAGACAGATTGACAGAATGACAAACAGGCGCAAGTGATTTTATAATCTGTCTCTTGCTATGCTATAGCAATAAGACAAATGACAAATTGCAAGGCAAAAATAGAAGTAAAAAATAACATATAATTAGAAGTAAAACAAACATAATATTATAAAATTCGCACTTAACACTTGGCAACACTAGGTTTAATGTCATGCAAGGTTGTTTTCAAGCAGAGCGGCGTTTCGATAATTTATATGGTAGTTTAGAGTCACGCACGAGTAATAAAACAGGCCTAGTCATGTTCATGGTCAATGTCTTCGGCATCATAGTAGAAACAAAGAGAGCAGACATGCACACGCCGTTGCTAGGATCGTCGTTGTATGAACTGTTCACGTTTTATTGCATAGAAACAGCGTGGGCGTTGATAGACATTCACAGATCATATACTCTCGGTTCTTCGGCGTGCGAATTTGGGGTACGTCACTGGTATCTCGAATTGACTGAATTATTACACGTATAAAGCTATTTCATCGTATAAAATGTAATCCAGATTTTTTTTCGAAATACAGGGTGGTCCAAAAAACGGCACGAAGTTTATGGCACCATAATTTTGCGACCGTACATCATAGAGTCATGCGGTTTTCAGCAAAATGTTCCGAAAGAAATTCTTTACATGACTAAGGTCAGTGTTTAAATACAGCAATTGAATATTTTTGGTTTTTGCCGCTGGCAAGTGAACAATTGAAAAACAGTATTACGTTCAATGTATCTTGGTCCATAAAACATGCCACTATTATTTTATGAATAGCTCGGTGAAGCATTGGCCAATTTCAATAATTTTTGGCACACGACATTAAAAAGAAACTTTACTCAAAGGTCTGTAGTTTTGGCCAGATTACCTTAACGTTGTCGCTACACTACCGTGTGAAATGCAGAAGTCGCAGTTTGGCCATTGACAACAATGAATTTCTACCGGGTAGCATATGCATCGGCTCAGAAATTATTAACTAAATAGTGACAAAAACAATTAGCAATAGCAATCATTATCACTCAAAAAGTCACACGTGTCACATCACATTATCTTCATTTCAGCATGTGCTCAAAATGTCCTCCTGCAGCACAAACGCAGGCGGTAGACGTTGACACCATTTGCCAACAGCACGTTCAGTAACTGCATGACTCAAGCAGCCCACTTGCTGTTGATGTATCATTTCAGTTTGTCGACTTAAAATTTTAAAATAAAGACGAAGCAACAGATTGTGATGATTTTGTGGTCTCAGCAATTTTCTGAGCTGACGCATGCACTGCCCAGTATGAATTCATTGTTGTCAATGGTCAAAATACGACTTCTGCATTTCACAAGGTAGTGCAGCGACAACCTTAGGGCGAAGTGGCCAAAACTGCAGACGTTCGCGTCAAGTTTCTTTTTAATGTCACATGCCAAAAATTATTAAAATCGGCCAATGTTTCACCGAGCTATTTATAAAATAATAGTGGCACATTTTTACGGACCGCGGTGTCGAGGGTAATACTGTTTTTGCATTGTTTAATTGCCAGCGGCAAAAACAAAGAATATATAATTGCTGTATTTAAACACTGGCTTTAGCCATATCAAGAATTTTTTTCGGAACATTTTGCTGAAAACCACATGACGCTATGACGTACGGTTGCAAAATTATGGTGTCATTAACTTTGTGCCGTTTTTGGACCACTCTGTATTTCTACAGACGCAGGAAAAGAGCAAAACAAAATGTGATTCTGTCGTGATCCTCTGCAACATAAAAAGAAAACGAAAAAAATGAAACAAATAAACAGTAGGACTACAGTCACATTATCCCGCTGCCTGTTGGCGCCAACATTATTGACTCTTGTCTGAAAGTCAGATGACACAGGCCTATTGCGCTGATGTCCACAGTACTTCCTGTTGCCACGGCGACTGATTTTAAGCCAGGTCTGAACACTTACTATACTTAGCTGTCTCGGTCTGAATCGACACAGTTTTAATGTACAATGATCGTTCTGTTGCGCTTGCATTATCTTTTAACCGGAACGTCATGTAGCAAATTACAATTGCATCGCTTTTGTTGTAATTTTTTGTTGATGTGTTTTTTTGTTCTTGTTTTCTTTAAATTCTTTATTTTTCGTTTTTGGCACTTTTCGTTTTTGTTGTCATTAACGAAAATCACACTATTGCTGGTAGAATGTTATGAATTCGCTTTCGCTTGGCTTCTGTATCAGCAACTGACAGTGTATCCCTGGCTAACCGTATTTGTAATTCTGACGTAAGTCACTACCTCTGAAATGTCGACTCCATATTCCAGATACACTCCAGGTATGTACATGTACACTGTATACTGAATACCATTTATCTAGTTTTATCTTAATCATTTTCGCACGATCTGAACAACAATATAATATTGCACATTAATTAACGTGGCGACAGGAAAGAAACTTAAACCATAAAATGGGTGTAAATAAAAACAAATTTAGAACGCTTTTAAATTTACCAATTTTCGCAGAGAAGTTACCACTGAATATTCAAAATTCGCAAGGTATATCGGCAGCAGGTACGAACTGACACAGGTTCACAGCTTTCTCGCAGTCCGTCTCTAAATGCAAAAAATGACTGCATTAAAATACCGGTCAGAATGTTATCATCATTATTTAATTTTATTTAAACCTTAGACTAAAAATACAGACAACAAATCATGTGGTATACGTGTAATCGACGATTCGAAAATACCATTAAAAGGCCTTCCCGTAATGTTCACGTCATGCACCGATCGAAAAACTACTCTTAGGCCTACGTGAGACTGGATGCAAAATATTCTATTGCACAGCATTCACTTTTTATAAAGAAGAAGTTTTGACAGTGTCAAAAATAATGCAAAAATGGATGGTTAGTTTTTTTGGCAGTTGCGCCGTGGTTTTACTTACGGTGCGGCTAAATTACATGTAATTCTCGGCTGATTGTCGGCGACACTAAAATTCGTCGGTTCTGGGATCTAAATACTACGCGCCTAATAAAGCAACAGATCCGTAGCTGGCACGATGTCGTCATTCCCGAGGTGGCAGCACCGATGCTGTCGCGCGTCACGTGAGCGTTGCAGTGTGTTTCCGTGTGTGCAGACGGGATGAGGGCAGCTAACAGCATGGCGGCACAACGGTTCCGCAATTGTCCTCAGAACATGGGCGGAGCGCGTCCGATGTATAACTACTACAACAATTACAGCTTCAACAACAGCCAGAACTATTGCTACTACTACTGGTGGTATTGGTGGTACTTTCCGTGCTGTTGAGAAGATGTCAGTGTCTCTGCATGCATGTCGCAGACCGCTTCGATGCTGAATCACGCCTGCAGTTGTACATTGTTGTGTGAACTTCTAGCTTCTGTGATTTTTCTCGCTAGGTGTTTTACATCTGCGAAAAAGGTTATATAATACCCGGTAGGCCTATTTATCTGTTGGTTTTTATTAGAAGGTTCTGAATATCACGAAAATTGACCGAAATCTAAACAATCGGAAAACGGCGCCATAAACTACAGTTCTCCCGCGTTCGGCGAAAAAAAAATTTAATGAACTTTTGGTCCATTAACAAAAGATAATTTAGGCCGCTAATTTTTACCCACCCAAAATGAACACTGTGCGTGCTGTGTATGATAATACGATTGCGTTGGAGCCACGTGATATTGCGACGTTTGAAATATTAACCCCCGAAATTGTCTCCCCAGTCGGACTTACGGCGCCGGGCTCTGCCCCAAATTTGTAGTTACTTTTAGGTTGGGGCAGGTGAAGTTCTCTCTAAAGTAACTATGTCCTAGATTTGACTGTGAAATGTTTAGATATTATGTAATATCTGCGCTGTGAACATTCTGATATACGATCGTAGTACTGTATAGTTTTCTTGATGTTTGCATCATTCATAACCAATCACTGTGCACCTATAGGAGGCCTATGTATTTGCAATTTAGCATCTTGCTAATAGATAAAAAGATTTATTTTTCCTGCGTTGCTTTTGTTCTAGTTTTAATACTTGTATTTTTTCTCATCAATTTTGATTGTTTATCGACTGGTAATCGCCGTGTGTAAAATATACAAAACGCTTTCGTGAGTGAAGTTCTATTCGTTGAGTAACTTGTGTGCATTATTGGCGGCGACACACATTATTGCACAAGAGACAGCAATAACTGTCCTAATTACAGAGTCGGAACAACTGCAGTCAATAGCTAACGTAATCGCAATTATAAGACGAGAGGCCCAGCTGTCGCTAGAAAAGACGCGCAACAGCACATAACCTACGTAAGTTCCTGTTGCAGTGCTGACTTTCCAGGTCATTTAAATTCGATGATTTTTATTTCATTTGAAAGGGCGTATGCCACATCATATTAGTGACAAGCGCTACGCTCCCTGTCCGCTTGATCTTTGCCATATTATCGGCCTGCGGCCTCAATTTTCGGTCCTTCGGGCCTCGCTGAAGTCGTCCGAGTCCGAGTAACGGTACGGGACCGAGTAAATGCCGAAACCAACGCCCATCATGACGAGTCCCGCGCCTATCCACACTGGCCGTCGCAGCGTTGAACCGAAGTAGCCGACGGTCAGGATAGCCGGAGCGCCGGCGATATCGTAGCATGCTGCTATCCAGTCCGTATGACTGCTGAACAGAGCAAAGCGACGTTCTAACGTCGAGATGGTAACGCCAAGCAGTTCGTTGACTGCCATCGACTCGAAAAACACCGACAGGCAGGTAAAGAGTAGGAACCAGCGCGCACCCGCTAGGAACTGCCACCAGGCCGGACGACATCCGAGACATCTGTAGTACTTAGCACGAGCTCTCTCGCCAGCAGCTGTGCAGTCGACTCTCACGCTGTCCATTCCGTTGACAGTGGTAGACGACTGCGATTGATCTGTGTCTTGTACGGCGGCATGGCTGTCTATTCTCACTGCAAGCTGTCTTGATCTATTCACAACGTGATAGCGTTACGACAAGACATCAAACGTAACTAACGAATTTTTAAAACTGCCGAGAAAAATTTGAATAACACGACGTTGCTGTGACACTTGCATCGTGATCTCGTGTGACATTTTCTGTATTTTTAGCGGTGTTTAGTTAAGTTTAGTTAAGCGTTATTTTACTGCTATGTTTATGGCGAAATTAATAAAGAGAAAGTAGGACCAAACTCCCCTGGACATAACCCCCTAGAACAGAACCTCCTCCTTTACAGCCGAGGTAGGAAGGAACCCCTTTAGGACAGAACCCCCTGTCATAGCCCTAATTTCAAAACAAAATCATTTTGACTGTTGCACTGATTACCATTTATGCCATGCATTAATTGTTTTCAAAAGTAATATAAAAGTAATATGATAGTGAAAAAGTAACAGTTTGTCCGATGTTCGCTACAAGCATATACTCCCCGCTCTACTCGACCACTACCGAACATGTGCGAACCGTATTCTTCTGACATAACAATCAGCATCGTTCGTTACGAGTCCCCCTGCAGTTGTTAAGCAGCCAATAATATTACTGGTGATCTAACAACCAAAGCAAATTACCGAGATCCCGTCATTCTTCTCGTCATTCTTCATAAGGTTCTGCAATGTCAGAGGACCCGTTCTGACGCGGCGCCTATGGCAGCATGGGCAAAAAGGCTGGTTTTAACAGTCAGATTATTAAAATAAGCAAAAAGCAAAATAATTTTATCTGTTCGCAGTAGCCAGATATACAGGGTGTTCCAAAAAAACGGATATGGTCTATGGTCTATGGTCTATTTCCGGTAGCAGCCCTCTACATCACTGCAAAATTTCATTCATCTACGTCAATCGGCGGCTGACCGGGCTGAGTTATTGATGTTTGTGCAAAAATCCAAGATGGCGGCTGCCGCCATCTCTAATTATAATTTTGTAATGCTGGACCGCCCTCGAAGTCCATTTTTGCACCTGAAATTTTTCTTAAAATTTCGTGTTGATCGAGTGCATACTTTTCCAGATATCGCGATTCGAATATTTCGCAAATTTGGCTTAAAATGCCTATTCAGGCCCCCCAAAATCATGTTTTGGGGGAGTTTTGACCCCCAAACATTATTTTTATCATTGAGACCCACAAAAGGGGATACCTTACGCAGAAACACGCGTTTTGAGCCATAAACGGTCGTGATCGGTCTTCTGGTGTGACCTGTAGGCGTGGGCAACAATACAAAAAAGGATAGATAGATAGAACACAAAAAGTAACGAAAAATGCCCTCTCTACGCAGACCCCTTCCCGTCGTCCCACATCAACCATCTTTCTTTGTTTTAAGTTTTATTAAAATCGGTTGAAAAATGTGGGAGCAGTGGGGGGTCGGAATTTTGGTCTTCCCATTGACTTGGCACATCGCTTATACAACTGCTTGTTGCTACCGCTCAAGCCGTGATCACCTGGGCTTGGAATGGTACCGGGAAGTGCCACCAGGACAGACTGACGGACGGAAGACGGACAAACAGAATTACTGTAGCTAATACGCGTCCATGCTTTCGCGCGTAAAAATCACAAACAAAGCGCAACACTATATTAACGTCAACGCATAGGCTATACGGTAAGTCAACGAGCAAAATTCGACATGTCGCTAATCCCCGACTTTTTCTCCGATCGAAAGTATAATCATTAAAATGGTGAAATGCATTTGGTCATTAGCAAAAAAGGGTTTGGTATAATTTAGCAATTTTTTGTTTAAAAAATTTTTTAAATAACAGTGGTTCGCGCAGTGCGCAAGTAAAAAATTGTTGCAGCGAGCGTGTCTCGAGAAGCCGAGTTACTTACGTATTGTCGAATGCCGTGTCACGTGATGTAAATAATGGCAGGTGCCCGGTGGGTGTGTCATTGAGAAAAGAAATTGCAGGTTTTATTTCTTCCGTGTTCTGTCGAATGACGGCTTTATAATGTCTCTTTCGTTAGCCATTTCTATTTTTTGCTTCTTTTATATTGACATATTTTTTCTTGTGATGTTTAACATTTTGCAGACACTTTCGTCTTCTTGTTGCTTTGCCCGTTATCCTGTCTTCCGTTATATCCCAGTAGCAGTGAATTATGTATCGAGATGTGCTTTATCCATCCGATTCCGAGTGTGCCCAGGCCAGCTGACGCTATATTATCACTGTAGCCCTGATATCAGTATTTTATGCATCTTTTTATTGACCGTGCGCACGTATGGTCCATTGTCATGCAGAAAATGTGGGTAGCACTAATTGCTGAATCGGCGCCTTTTTGGGTTTCATAGTTTGCAAAAATGACATTGGCCAGATGAGCCAAAATCAGCTAAACAGTTATCTGAGGCGCGTTTCACACTTTTTATTTTTCTGAGATTCTCAGAGATTCTCAGAGAAATAAAAAGTGTGAAACACGCCTCTGCATTCTGCATGTGCATTAGCTTCACAGACCTTCATGAATGTCACTTTTTGTTTGTCATATGAGTTATTTTTGTAGTTCGAAAGCCTTACTGAATAAGCCACACTTGAATAGTTAGGCTTACTGTTTCTGGTGTGTATTAACTACTACTATGCAAGTTCGCTTGTTCCCTCTTCTAGTATGCTCCACTGGCGCCGATTCAGCCGATTCAGCAATTAGTGCTACCGGAAAATGTTATAGACCATGCACGCTATGTAGCATGTACGGTCTGTACATTGAAGTCGGGGTTAACTTTCATGCCTGTGTACAGTCTGAACTTCAAAAGTGGACTGGATGACATTTTCAGGAGTATTACGTCATCAGGACAGACACTGGTTAGTTTCTTGGCCATCGGTTTTTTGTAGTAAAGATTGACATTAATCGAAACTGAATACCAGCTACCATCCAAGCCATCCGATTATCCCTTAGCGACCCAAAAAGTTATTTAACATATGCACCCTTTGGTTGATCCTGTGGTTGATTATTGCCAATAGGCCAAATACTAAACTACACTCTGAATTCTGCCTGGTGCTGCGAAAGAAGTTGATTAAAAATATGCCATCTAATTGTGTGTGATTTATGCACTGTAAATAATACTTTGCGACTGCACATGGACCATGTGTGCACATGGTATATGCGTAAATTACTTATTTTGCATAACAAATTGCTTGAGTTTGACTTGTGACATTGCTGTCATTCTGTTGCAGGTGAATGTGCAGATGGTCAGTAATATTATGTTGTGAGAAATAATGGCTGAAACATTGCAGGAAATCCAACAAGGAATAACTTTGGCTGATGACGATATTCGGTCAAAGCATACCAATTCTGGTACATATGCACTAGGGAGGAATATACGTATAAATGTGAAAAGGGGGACAGTTCTACATTTAGCTAGACAAAATTTTTCATATGTTGCACACAGATGATGCAAAAAAGCAAAAATGCATCCATGTTGACTTTTTTTTAGCATTTATTTTACTTTTAGTGCACAAACAGTTAAATGAATAACAATGTAAGCCTGCATTGTAAGGCTTCTGTTTTGTTGTCGTTATTCATCACAGTCGCGCGGTAGCACAGCCCTGTGTTAATGGCGACTGGCTAAGTCAAGGGTGAATGGCAAAATTCAACCCCACGCAGATCCGAAACCCATTAACCGATCGACGCAAAATTTGAAACAGGTGATTATGTCCACGAGATGATCCCCTGTGCAAAATTTCGTGCAAATCCGTCCATTGGGGGCTTCTCGGCAAATAGGTGAAATATAATGAAAGTTTTTCTAGTATATATAATTTTTTTGTTGTTGACCGACCTACAGGTCAGACCGCCCGGCGGATTTTCACATGCGATGGCTTGAACAACGCGGCCTCACGAATTCCAAATATGTGGTTATTTTAGACCCCTTACCAACAGGTCACGTGACACGGAGCATGTTCAGTGAACTTTTGGCCTTTAACATGAGCAAATGCAACTTTGAGGCTTTATATCTACGTAACGGTGCAAGATAGACGCATGGTTCCAGTGGACCACCAATAGGAAACCGCATATGCCGAGTCAAGTGATCACATGACCGATGACGTCAAGTGACCCCAAAAGGTCAAACTCGTGACCCCAGAATCTTTGAAACCCCGTATCTCCATATCCGTGCAAGATAGGTGCATGGTCATCATTGACCACCAATAGGAAAGTGCCTACGCGGAGTCCGATGGCCTCACATGACCCCAAAAGGTCAAGGTCGTGACCCTAATATCTTTAGGGCCCAATATCTCCGTAACAGTGCAAGATAGACGCATTGTTCCAATGGACCAAAAATAGGAAACCACATATGCCGAGTCCAATGATCATGTGATCGATGACGTCATGTGACCCAAAAAGGTCAAACTCGTGACCCCAAAATCTTTGAAGCTTCGTATCTCTGTATCTGTGCAAGATAGACGCATGATTATCATTAACTACCAATAGGAAAATGCTCATGCCGAGTCCGACGGTCACGTGACCGATGACGTCACTTGATCCCAAAAGGTCAAACTCGTGACCCCAAAATTTTTGAAGCCCCGTATCTCTGTATCCGTGCAAGATAGATGCATGGTCATCATTGACGGTGACCACCAATAGGAAAATGCTCTCGCCGAGTCTGATTGTCATGTTCCGATGACGTCACGTGACCCGTAAAGATCAAAATCGTGACCCCAAAATATTTAAGGTTCAGTGTCTTCATGGCCATGGAAAGCAGATGGTTTATAATTGTCCATCAACATAAAAACTTTGTTATTGTAATAAAACAGCAAATATAAATGTACAAAACATCAGTTTATACACTTGTTAACGGCGACATGCAATGAGTGACACATCGAAAACAGCAAAAATCATAAAA
>Ga0209367_1012317_pt1 | contig 11207 bp, 5 predicted proteins | sample WorMetLIZISLAND2_FD_187412 | JGI IMG/M metagenome (GOLD analysis project Ga0209367, IMG submission 187412) | Marine gutless worms symbiont microbial communities from Max Planck institute for Marine Microbiology, Germany - Olavius geniculatus... ... | reverse complement strand
GTCGGCGAGTGAAGAAACCTTCGAACTCTGGCTGCACCGAGAAACTGACGACGAAGTTGAACAGTCTGATCAAACAACACCTCAGTCAGTACATGACTAGAAACACTGTTGCTATCCTGCTATAATTCTGAATTCATTTAAATGATTATTAGCTTTTTATAGCTTAGTTGTAATCTCAAACGTGGTGTACCTGCTAAATTGGGTTATTTTCATTTCAGTCAGTCAGTAGACATAATTATGGCTGGTACTGATTGAAAATTTGTAAATGGATTAATGAGCAAAAACTAACTTTAAGCAGTTGACTAACTGCTTACAACGATGAACAGTTTTTACGTGCGAAAGCAGCTACTGCTTTCAGCGCATCTTAGCCATCGCAATTCTGTCTGTCTGTCACACGGGTGGATCAGTCAAAAACGGTGCAAGCTAGGATCACCAAATTTTCACCGTCGGCTGCCTGGAAGACTCTAGTTTCAGAAACCGTAAAGCTTTTCCATAAATTCGAAGGGGGTCACCCTGAACAAGGGTGCTAAATGAGAGGGGGTGGGCAAAATTTGCGATTTGTGGCCAATAAGTCGCTGTATTTCAGTAACGGTGCCTAGGTTACTATTAATCACTGATAGGAATACTGGCTCTCGATTGGCGCCTAATTCAATGACCTTGAACGCCAAAATAGGGGGTTTTGTGGATTTTTTTGGTGATTTCGGGCTGCAACACAAGTCTATATCATTCACAAGGTAGCGCCATGGAAATGTCGTTATGCGATCCAGATAGAGAATTTGGTATTTGTATATTAACTTAGCGTGAACACCTCAATTTTCAGCTAAACTACTGAAACGGAAATGCTATATATTTCGCGCGTCTTGTGAGCATTAGCTCAAAATTCTTGTTGTGTTCAGTTAGAAAGAGCACAAAAACTGCAGAGTTTAACTACTGGTGGCTGTTATCTGTCGCAAACTGAAGCTGAATGAGATAGAGCAACTACGATGTATGTGTAGTTGAATTACTAGTCTGATCTTAAGGCTTACAACACATTTTGACAGTGTATGAGATTCGTGAAATTAACTTATTTTAACTGACTTTACCATATTATTTGAATTAATTAATTTGATTAATGAACTTAATCCAGCAATTTCTTAACAGTTTGTCGGTTTATTTATCATTCATGTTTAATGTGTTGTTTGTTGTTTGTCGTAGCGGTGATGACAGCTGGACACACTGCGGACTATGTCAACTGTGTGCTGGCCAGAGTAGCAGCTGGCGACAACACTGGAGGTCTCGAACAACCGGTCGATGCCAAATGACAACATAATCTTGACACAAACCCCAACAACCCAGAAAGAGTCAGAAGAAAAGTTCTAAGAAGAAATTTGAGCTAATGCTCACGAGACGCGCGAAAGCCGATAGCAGTTCCGGTTCAGTAGTTTAGCTGAAAATTGGGGTGTTCATGCTAAGTTAATATACAAATACAAAATTTTCTATCTGGATCGCATAATGATAGTAGCGTGGCGCCACCTTGTGAATTATATAGACTTGTGTCACAGCATGAAATCGCCAAAAAATCCATAAAACCCCTATTTTGGCGTTCACGGTCATTCAAGGTCATTGAATTTGGCGCCAGTCGAGAGCCGGTGTACGACTTCCTATTAGTGATTAATAGTAACCTAGGCTCTATCTCACACTGTTACTGAGATACAGCGACTTATTGGCCAAAAATTACAAATATTGCCCACCCCCTCTCATTTAGCACCCTTGTTCGGGGTCACCCTTTCGAATTTATGGAAAAGCTTTATGGTTCCTGAAACTAGAGTCTTCCGTGCAGCCGACGGTGTAGATTTGGTAATTCTAGCTTGCACCGTTTTTGACTGATCCACCCGTGTGACAGACAGACGGATGGACAGACAGAATTGCGATGGCTAAGACGCACTGAAAGCAGTAGCTGCTTTCGCGCGTAAAAACCACTGAAAATTACTTCAGGAAAAAGCCAAGATGAGACGAAACTCGGAGAAACTGCACATCAAAAAAACCCAGAAACTCCCAGAACTAGTTAGTGTTAGACCTGAAATCTCCAAAAGTCTGGAAAACCCCGGACAACTTAAGCGCCAGCAAAACACCAAAATACCTAGAAAGCACCAAATCTAAACACCCAAAAACATCAGCTGAGTGGATACGCCATGCAGTCTGTGCACTACGGGAATTGCAAAAGCAGTAAGTAAGTAAGTAAGTAAATTTGATTTATAAAGTGCACAATGTCAGCGAGAAGTTCACTGAGACTGAGGCGCTGCACCAGCAGTTGATGCTAAACGACACTTTCAGAACTCCAGTGCTGATAAAATGGAGACGAACGTTTATATCCATCTTCTCGTGGAATGTCGTAACTTGACCTTCGTTTCCCATTAGGTTTATTTTCGGTGTTAGATTGGGGGCCCCGGTCTCATGGTCACCATCAAGGGCATTTACATCAAGAATAGAGGTAGTCATAATTAACATTAAAATTATTTTAATCTTAATTTATTGAATTGAAAGCTAATACTAAATTGGCAGTGATTTTGTAAATCAAAGATAGATTTTTATCTCAATTCTATTATGTCATGACTAGCTTCTTTCTTTAATACCATCTATTCTTGATGTAAATGCCCTTGACAGTGAAAATGAACCTAATAGTTCTTCCCGCCTTCTTGAGGATTCCTGAAGCAACCCCCAAACGTTGAAGTAGGAAAACCCAGAGGCCCTCCTAGTGTCAAAGAGAGTTACGAAGAACTGCTACGCAGGCAACTGGAGACCCGACGATTTAAAAAGGAACGACCCGAAAGAGGAAATCAAGACAATGATCAGAGTTCAAGTGACAGAGATTTTTAAATACTCGTGTGCCCAGGTAGTACTCATAGTGTAGGCGCATGTGCCACCATGCCTAATGGTTTTGGCACCTATGCATGTGCTGTAATTTGAGTTTTGGCGGTTTGTTTGGTTTTCACATCTGAGATGAGCAATGTGTCGATATGAGGATAATGTGTAGGATAGCGAGTGAAATTTTGCGCTGATAATGTTGCTAGTTTGTGCTGCGGCGTTGTTATGGTACAGCGATTGCAGGGTCGCTACACACCTGGAAAATTTGGGAAAATTAGGGAATTACAAATTGGTCGGGGAACAGTCGGGGAAATTTTAAGAATAATGGAAAAGTCAGGGAAAACTGGAAAATAACTGTGCAAGTATACACGTTAGATATATTTGCACTACATAGTTTATATTTGACATTTTTTCAGCGTTCATCACTTGAACCTTGATCGAAATTTGATCGGTGGTCAGACGGCGGTTCAGAATTGAACTGAGATTAATCTCTTGGACCGCTTTGGTGCAACGCAATTTATGGCTGAACTGGGTTCGAATTCAAATTTGACCCGGGTTCAAAGTGGAACGACGTTGGTGCAACGTGGTGGATGAATCCTGAATGCACAGTATTAACGTGAAGCAACAACTGTCGACCGTAGCGTTAAACAGCATATCGCTGAATCTTTGCTTGCCCTACTGGAAAAGTCGGGGAATGTTTTTGGTCTGGAAAGCGGTCACCCTGTGATTGTGCTACAAACTGTACATAGGTATCTCCAGCAGAGTGGTGCAGTTTTTTTGACTATCTGTTAGAGATGCACGAACTGATTAATTTGCAACCGGTTAATCGTAGCGTTTAACCAGTTAGCAACGGGTTAACCAAGAACGTTGAACACAGAAATTAAAATACACATGCAGTGACTTTTTTGTCTTAATGCACAACAAACTTGAACCATATATTTTTCACTTACCGTAGTCAATACTTATTATAGTCGTGAATTTTACTTTGGTGCGAAATTTTTAGGGACTACAGTCAATGGAAAAACTACTCAGTTCAAGTTTGTTGTGCAAGGTTAAATTATTTGTGTTTTATTTAATGCAATCCAATATAAAATGCGTATGTACTGTGCATCTCCAAAAGTCTCTCTAATGTGCTACATTAGTGTTAGTAAATGTCAGTATCTGCAAAATAAAAAAAATGTTTTCAACTGCTGCCTGAAAGTTTTAGTTTCTGCGTTCGCCATTTTTGTTTGAGCTGTCGATGGATTTGCTAACCGGTTAACCATTTGTTATCGGATAACTCTGCACATCCGTACTAAAATGAACGATGCTTTATGATGATGATCTGTGATGAACTGTTGCAACACGATGTGATGTAATGTGATTTGATGTCGCATACTTGGAGGCGTTTACTGTTGAGCTGCATCTGATCTAGTTCACTGATTGCAGTTTTGTCTCAGTTCTGTGAGAGCAACATTCAGGGGCATAGCCACAGGAGTTATACAGAATACATTGAATACACAGACGTAGTCAAGAATTTGTGTTGGGGGGTCATTCCTTAGGCCCTTTCCCGCTTTTTTCCCTAATCCAGCTAAGAGGTGTGAGGAGGCGCTGTAAGCTTCCCCAGTAGGGTTTGGGGTGGAGCCCCAGCCACAGAGAGATTTTGTGCTCATAAAATGCATCTTGCGGCAACATTTTTTGTCGTTAATGTACAATGCAAATTAAGTGTGTCTTCGAAGTGGGTGATACAGTTCGAGACATGCACACCCGATTTGATTCGGTTTTTGATGCTGTGCCAATATTGGTTTCTTGGGGAGGACTGTTGCCCCAGTTCCTACACTTACGGTGGCATATCGGTATGCATAAACCCCAAACCAGGTCAACTCGCCGACTACGTTCAGCCGCCTCTGTCACTTGTACTGTACCGAGGACAAGGACACGGCTCGGTGACAGATCATTCGCCGTCACCGGCCCTCGAGTCTGGAACAGTTTGCCAGCTGCACTGCGGGCCGTAGAGGACTACGAACAGTTCAATGCGCAACTAAAGACACATTTGTTTGACTGATTGAAACTGCGGCGCCTAGTGACTTCTGCTTTTAGGCGCCGTGTATAAATCCGCTCTATTATTATTATTATTATTATTAAGTATAGATGCATTCTCCAAAATTTGATACCTTCCTATAACCGACTTCTGGCTATGCCCCGGGTATAATTATTGCCAGCTCACAGCATGTTCTCCAGCATGCAGTACAATGATGCTATTGATGATCTGTGATGTCGTGACTGTTGCAATGTCGTGCCTGCAGTCCGTTATGCCATCTCTTATCGTGGCAGGGGATCGGGGGGGAGGTGAGAGGATATATCCCATACCCAAATTTTAGTCCGTGGCAAAAATTTTCTTCCTGTCGGAAAACTTTTCGGCAAAAATATTACAAAATTTGGTGATGAAAATCCCCCATTGTGGGCGAATTAAGAAAATGAAATTTTGAGCAACCGTGTTGGACATGTATGTGCGACATGTGTGTGGAACAACTGCATCTCCTTGCCTTTGCCGCCCCCACCCCTTTGCCGACTTTCTTAACCCACGACGCTATGCTGTTGGTGATTTGGTGCATTATTATAATATATATACTCGCAGAATTCTGTACAGTTAGAACTGTTGCAAACCATCTAGTTTTCTGGTTAATTGATGTGTCGTCGTGTTGCTGCATATTTTATTCATTCGGTTGCATATTCTGTCATTTTACTACTGTACAGTGACTTATAGACCGTTTACACGATCGAGCAAGCGTCGAGCAAATGCTGGACGTATGGCTATAATTATTATGCTAATTAGGAGGGCGGGTGGGTTGTATTTGAAAGCCTATGTAACACTGATCAGCTGTGGGCCTGTGATAACTCAATGTAAACAACTTGACGGATGGACTGACACGCCCACTCGCTAAACAGGCCGGAGGTGGGCGTGGTTAACGGGTGTTGTGATCTGGCCGGGTGTGATATGGGAAAATGCCGCCCGCTCTCCTAATTAGCATGCTAATTACCATACACCGAGCATTTGCTCGACGTTTGCTCGATCGTGTGAACGGTCTGTTAGTCAGGGGCGCATTAACCACAGGGGGTCTGCATATAGCCACGTCTAATTACCATTGAGAATGCAGTGAACACCACTTTTCTGGGTAGTGGGCCAAATTAGCGGTTAAAATTATTTTTGGGGGGTTTGTGCTTATAGCAGCCCCAACCCATATCTTTTGAGTTATTAGCCATCACTCTGGGTTCTCAGGCCTTCTTTCTGTAGTCTTGGAATCTTCCCATTGAGAATGCGTTTCAGAGGTAAAAATTCGGGCAAAACGGGCGAAAGATTGATCGAATTTTAACTCCAAATAAACTCCATTTCTTCGGAACGCGAACTGCCGTGCAAAATTTTATCAGAATTGAATAAAAATTGCGGTTATAAGAGCACATACAGACGGACAGGCAGACATACACATGTGGTTTTATAATCTCTCTCGTGCTATGCCATAACAATGGAATGGGAAATAGGTAAAGTGATTTCGTTAAGTTGCTTCTTTAATCAGTAATTGCTGCAGTTGCATACGCAAATGTTATGTAAAATGGGCGTCACAAATGAAGTGATCAGTGATATTTGACTTAAGTCAAAGTCAGGTCAAATGAATTATTTGGCTTTTAGTCATAGTCAAAGTCGAATGATACTGATGCAAAAAAGTCAAGGTCAAATGAATGTTAGCCAATTTGACTTTGATTTCTGTAGCATGTCAGGCTTTGAAGCAACTGAAACGCAGTAAATTTATTCAAGAAAGTTGCAAGTTCCGCATTTATACGGTATGACTTACGTGTGCTGATTCTAAGGTGTCAAAATTGTATAAAATTTAAGATTGCATCAAACTAAACTACACGGTGTCAGCGGCGGATACTTCACATCAGATGGTACGATTTCGTATCTAACAATGATATCTTACGCCGGACCGGTCTCCTGGCAGCCTTTTTTATCGTTCGCAAGCGAAGACTCGGACTGTTCGGTCATGTTGCCAGACTCACAGAGGACGTTCCAGCAAACCAGATCCTTCGGACTTGCTACGAAGCCCAAGACGGTGCCCGGCCATCTCCTGATTGGAAACGCGCTCGTAGTCGACCTCCCATCACTTGGATCCGTCAGATCTGCCGGGACGCGGGAATATCAGTGACCGACGCTCTGCAGCTGGCAGAAGATCGCTCGTTTTGGCGACAAATCGAAACGGCGGGATGCTACGGCTGAACGCTTCGCGTCATGATGATGATGAAACTACATGAAAATTGACCGAGCATGGTTGGTCAAGTTAGTAATGAAATACTAGTCACTGGATGTTGACTTCTGTCTAAATTGAGCGATGAGTGATGATGAACAATAGTGTAAAATGTCAGATGGCGCATTCTAAAATCAAAAATTTATATAATTTATTTGCATTAACAGTGAATATTAATGGCTCAAAAAAAACAACAAAAATATATCCCGTAAAAATGAAATAATCATCAAAAGTTAAACAATTAAACAAAACTGAAACTATATCATTTCAGTTAGCGGCAACTGTACAATATAAACTTTATTGCTAAAAAAACTAGCACTAAAACTAATATGCATATCCATGAAATGTTGCTATTTTTTGTTCTCTTCAATTAGTCAAAGTCAAATATTTTTTAGTTTTTTACCAAGCAAAAGTCAAATTGAAACCCGAATGATTTCTGGAAGTCAAATATCACTGGAAGTGATTACAGCATGCATTTTTTTGCTCTTGTTATTTTAATTCACTGAACTATCGGTATTGGGTAGGCCTGCTGTGAAGTTCAACTTAAGTCTGTTGCTAAGACCTAAATTGACCTTTGTTTGGTATAAGACTAAAATTAAGCCCGAGATCTTAAGACTGAATTGCATTCTTTCAATATTGGTAATTCCCAGCACATTGCTATACTGACGTCGGCTTTTGTCGATTGTCTTAATTTTGGTTTTGGGTCAGCGGTTAAGAATAAAATCTGAAGGCGTGTTACCGCAGTACATATACGCCGAAGGCGCGTACACTCTCCCGGCAAAGAGTTCAATATAGAACCCTTAAAGGTTCAATGCCTTGGTATATATTTGGAACCTTTTTGGGGTTCTGTATCGAATCTTTTAATGCAGCCAATAATGGAACTTTTTGAAGAACCTTGCATAATTGATATAGAAACAGTAAATGGGTCGCTGAAGGCCGACCGATCCTTTGAAGTCTACAATATGTAATATGTTACAAACTCGGAGTAAATAACGCTGAAACAATTAATCCTATATGATTAAAATACTATTTTAGCATTTTATTGAGTTTCTGCGTTTAGCAGAAGGTTTCATATTGAACCCTGATCTAAGCCGGTTGCTCAGAAAAACCTTTTCCTGAAAATGGAATGCGATTGAACCTTTGCATTTTACGTAGAACCTTTGGGTTCTATATGGAACCTTATAAGAACCATTTGCCGTTAGATTGTATTATGTCCTGTGATGTTACTACAAAGCAACTGAACTGAACTGACATGTTGCAGTTTAGTTTAGTATATAGTGTTTAGATGCAACAAGCAAACTAAGAACTGCACAGATATTTTTGAGGGTCCAATCAGATTTTTTTGGACGGAGGTTTTTATTAAGGACGTACGACAACTGGGAGCACAGGATTTTTCTACGGGTTTATTATTTATTAGTGAAAGTTAACGTGCCCATGGCCAGTTGATTTTGATCACTACCAGTGAATGTATTTGCCTGCAGATGTACAGTTAATCGTGCATTCGATATACGTGCTTTGATACGTGTTTGCCTGCGCACGTGTATGTATACAAGAATATTTCCGTGATACCGTTTACATTGACTTGTACATATTCAGTCTTAACTAGCGTAATGTGACATTATACTGCAGATTTCTTTGCGTGTTTGAAATATTATATAATGTTTGATGTTGAGTTAGTGAGTATATGGTCTCGATGGCTGTTGTTAACACTAGCGGTTGACTTAACAGTTATAGTAACTGTGTTACAAATAATAACTGATGTTTCGTAATTAATATTTGTGGCTTGGTTTATTGCGCACAGCAGCATAATTATATCCTATAGATCGCGTACGGTATATGTCATCGCAATTCTGTCTGTCTGTCCGTCTGTCTGTCACATGGGTGGATCAGTCAAAACAGGTGCAATCTGGGATCACCAACTTTTCACTGTCGGCTGCATGGAAGACTCTAATTTCAAAGCTTTGCCATAAATTCAAAAGGGGTCTTCCCAAGCTAGGGCGCTAAATCAGAGGGAGTAGGGGAAAATTGGCGATTTTAGCCAATAAGTCGCCGTATCTCAGAAACGGTGCGAGATAGCGCCTAGGTTACTATTTATCACTAGTATAGGAAGTCGTACATGCACTTTCAATTGGCACCGAAAGCAGTGACCTTGGATGACCTTGAACACCAAAAGAGGGGTTTTATTGTTTTTTGACGATTTTGGGATGCAACACACATTTCAAGAGTGAATTGCGTCGACATCACTAAAGATAGTCGAGGAAAATCTGCAAATGAAATTTTTAACATTATACATATAGATTTTAACAGTCTTAAGTTTCGACCCCATAGGTTTCAGGAGGCCAGCGCGCGCGGGTTATCAAAGAGAGGTACCCCGTACAAAGTCGCTATTTTATCGCTATTGGCTCTTCTTGCGTCTAAAAGGGTTGCATAGAAACACATACTGCTTACCATAACAAGAACAGTGCTGAGAAGCTTTTAAGGACTATCGACATTGATGACTTTGAACCCCCAAAATAGGGGGATATTGGTATTTTTTGCGATTTTCGGCTACACCGCACACTTAAATAGTGAACTGCGACGAAATGACCGGAGATAGAGCAGACGAAAACCTGCGAACAGGAACTGCTATAGGCTGTAACTCGACTCGTGAGCATTAGCTCAAATTTCTTGTTATCTTGGTTATACTATTAGCACTGCTTCTTTCACAGTGCACTGATAAGTCGGCCAAATAGGCCTACACGTATTACCCAACTGGACAGCATTCACACGTGAAAACCATGTTCATGTTCTAAAGAGTTCAGAACAGTGACGAAGTAAGCTACAGGTCACGTGGTCAATAGTTAATGATTAATTATACCTACAGACCAAGGATGAAATCCTCGAGCTGTCTTCGACCTCGATGACAAAAAATCGTGGCCTTGGTATTGTCCTTCGCCTCGACGCCTTGTCCTTTGGTCACTAGTCTTGAAGTAACATTAAAACTATGTTGACTTCATCCTGTTTTGACTGAACTGAAGTAACAAGTCTGAAAGATCGAAACAGTTTGTCTGATGGGCATTTTTATGGCTTATTAGTCTGAATAAGATATTAAGCTGGCTTTTGAATGCCGTATAAAATTGTAATACTTACTTTGCCTACCTGCTTACTTACTTAGTGGCCTTGACCTGAAAAAACCGCTGGCCTTGGCTTCGAAAATGCTGGCCTTGAAGCGAACCCATCGCTGGTATTCAGTTCAGTGGCGCATCCAGAGGTAGGCTAGGCCTATCGAATGGACGGGGGGGAGGCAAAGGTTGAATGCCAAAGGCGTCAAGACAGGCGCACCCAAAGGAGAGGGGTGTCCCACTGTGGCCTGTGCATGGGGCTGTGGCTCCTTCCCCGAAAAAAACGCAACTTAGGCAGAAAAAAGGTACGGTAAAATTTGCTGCATATTTTTGTCGCAGTTTCGTACATTTTAGTTCAGTTGTGTTTCCGTTTTTCGGCTTATGAAGTCGTGTATATAAAGCTGAATGAACGTCGGCAAAGGGGTGGTGGCGATCGCCCTCCCCCTCATTGATCCTCCACTGACAGTGTACGGTAGGCTGCACGGTAGGCCCCTATAGGCCTACATTGATAGGCCTACATTGACTGCAATATATGACTGCTGCTCGCTGTGCAGAAATGTAGCTTAAATGCCTGTAGGCCAGCCCGGCCGCACAGCGCCCAGTCAGCAACACCGCCAATGATATTTTAGTTATCTTAAGCAAATGAACCGCGGTTAGAAAAGTCCGGGTTTTTAAAACGCTCAACTCGGGTTTTGGCGTTTTCGCTATAGATACATGTGCAGGGTGTTCTAAAAAAACGGATACCCAATTTTATTTTTGGGATAACTTCGGTAATTCAGCACCGATTTTAACCATTCTTTTACTGTTACAAGCAGAAATTTATGGCACGTAAACGTGAAGTTCTTCCACCCACCGCACCTTTATTGTGTGACCACATTACTTAGCAAAACAAACAATGTCAAAGCTACAGTGGTCTCGGAGAACAGGCAACACATAAAGATATCAATTTCGTAGCATAAAATAGTTAAGCTTACTTACTTAT
>Ga0209367_1012314_pt1 | contig 11208 bp, 8 predicted proteins | sample WorMetLIZISLAND2_FD_187412 | JGI IMG/M metagenome (GOLD analysis project Ga0209367, IMG submission 187412) | Marine gutless worms symbiont microbial communities from Max Planck institute for Marine Microbiology, Germany - Olavius geniculatus... ... | reverse complement strand
TGGCAAGGTCGTCGCAACGTTTGTTCCACGCCCTGTCGAGTGCTGGACCAGGAAAGAGAGGCGCTCCTAGCAGAATGGCATCCTCAATCTTTACACGGTTGAAGGACTGCAACACAGCGTCATTGATCACAACGTCATCGTGAGCAATAAGCTCACACTTGTCAACGTTAAGTGACAGGCCTATTTCTGCGCCAACGTTGATTATTTAATTCCAATTCCAATTTATTTCCAATTTGTAATTTTGCTGCCACAGCGCTCCCGCAGACCAGCTAGTGGATTCGAGGGTCCTACTTCTAAGGGAAGGAAAGGAAAAAGGGAAAAAAAGAAAGAGGAAAGCGAAAGGAAGGGAAGGAGGCGAAAAGGGTGAAGGGAGAGGGGGAAGGTCACCCCCTGAGCAAAAATTCTGGCTACGACCTTGGTACATAGAACGTTTGGCATGTAAGGCCAAACAGTGGCCCAACAAAAAGGAGGCGCCACAGGCCAGAGCATATTGGACAGCAGCGCGACATTTTCTGCCTGTAATGTATTGCAAAATTTGAAAATTATGTGATGGCCCAACATTTTACCAAACGAGACCTAATTGGGTTTGAATTACAGTTAACAGCAGTAGTATGTCGAAACTAAGTCTATCTATATTTTGAATGTATTCCAGTCTCTGTTGTAGGCTGTTTAATACGCTATGCCAGATTTTTTAGTTGCTGATTTCAATTGAGTCATATTAAACGGCGCCATGCGCTAGCCGGTATGAATTCACTGTCGTAAACGGCTAAAGCAGGACTTCTGCATTCTACATGGTAGTGTAGCAACAGTATTAAGGTGAGGTGGGCATAACTATAAACATTCACATCGCGTCGCGTTTCTTCTTGATGCTGCGCGCCAAAAATCATTAAAGTCGGTCAGTGTTTCACGGAGTTATTGAAAAAAAATAACGGTGGCACGGTTTTTTTGACATGGTATAGAATCCAGTGGCTCACTGCTGGTCAGAGCCAAGTCTGTTCAAGCGAAAATTCTGTACGCTCTGCCGCAAGCGACTCGAAGACTGCCTCGCCGTGCGCTGTGAAAGTCAGTACTTTATATAACGCTTGTTTATATAGTTTAGAACATGATTTGTGATTTCTAAATGTTATGTTGTATAGGCCTACCCAAAGAGCACTAGCGTTAATCCGTTGCTATTAAATACAACGCGTGGCTCACTAGGGACTTGTATATTTGAACGAGCGTCAAAGGCGACGTTAACAAGAGCCTAGGGAACCTGGGATTCGCTTGTTCTGGTGACTGAGTGGTTTGGCGAAGCATGAATTGATAGCGTCGTGTGGCGTCTGGGTTAATCCGGTGCATTCCACAGGGTGCAGCAAAAAAGTAGCCTCCTAAAATTTTTCGCTGTTTTCTCAGCAACTATCTGGAATTTTAATTTGAAAGTTTACAGCTTTAATTAGTAAAACATTTTACTTTTAACAACTGAGTAAATTGTGATTCTGTTGAAAAACGACGAAGTTATAGATTTTTTTAACATGCCCGCCTACTGATTTTACAGCATTACAAATTCTAAAGCTAAAATGCAATTTAATTTTCAAAAACCAGTTACCACGTTACTGCCAATGAAGTGGCAGTGACGTTTTGATAAAGAGTAATTTATTTTGTTTATAAATTATCACTAAATTATCGTTCTTTTAAAGCAATCGCCGGCTGCTTACCGGATTCATCTTTCAGCAGAACGGCGCGCCAGCTTACACGGCGCGCAGCGCATGAAACGGACTGTGCGCCAGGTGTTGAGATTTCATCACAAAGGATCAGTGGCCTCCAAATTCGCCGCATATCAACCCAATGGATTGTCACATGTGAGGCGCAATGTTGGAAGCTTACCGCAAGCTCAAAACTAAGCCGAAAACGATCGCCGAACTCAAGGAAGCGCTGCAGGTTAACTGGGGTAACCTGCCACAAAGACCGATCGACGAAGCTGTTAAAGACTTATCAAATTAAGCGACTGAAGATTTGTGTTGGAACTTGAAGCTGGCGGTGGTCACTTCAAACATTCACAGTGATAATGTAATTCTGGCATCTGATCATTAGTTAACTGTGCTGTTTCAACGATTTTATTGAATTAGTGTTGTAGCTTGGACATTTTTAATGCTGAAAACTTGGTAAGCGGTCATGTTAAAAAGTTTATAACTTTGTCATTTTTCAACAGAATCACATTTTTCTCGGCAGTTAGATGTAGAAGGTTTAAGTAAATAACGGTGCAAAATTTCAAATTAAAATTCTAAACGGTTGCTGAGAAAACAACGAAAAACTTTAGGGGCCTACTTTTTGCCGCACCCTGTAGTTTCAAAACGCTTCAAAGTCGTCATTCCTGAAACTACTGATTCATAACGCAGCAGACCAAAGCATCAAACCAGTTCTGCGTTCTGCAAAGCATTGCTAGCTGTTTTGGTTCGAAACGTGCGCTGGATTTTTACATCCCGTAAAGTTTATCTTTTTTATTTTTTTCGTATTTTTCGACTGTGTTCGTGTTGCACAATAATTTTGTTGTGACTGGAGCGTGTTTGTAGGGTATAGGCCTATAAAGTGATTTTGTTTATGTCTAAACTGTGTGTGCAGTATGCGAATATTACGTGCACGTCGACTGCCAAGAGTTTGCGGTCAGCGACTGCAAAGAGTGCGCTACATACGTTTCTTCGCACAAAGACGACGCTACGCTGTCTATGGTATAAAGTCCAGACTGATTTTTGATCTAATCTAGTCTACACTCTTTAAAAATTTAGATAATGAATAATATATATCGTGCATTAACGGTTTACTTGTGGGGTCTTGCATAAACTGCAGTAGCTTAATTAAATAACGAAAAATCGGCCAGCGAAACCAAAATCGAAATAAGTAATGTAGAGCCTGTACGACTATATTCTAACGATCACGGTTCTGACGATTGTCGGTCACTGGAAGATTTTGAAAGAACAGCTTTGATGTTAGCATGATTGGGATCGGTTATTGCCGCCAAAGAAATTATGCGATTGCCAACGTTTATTTATTTGTTTATTTTTCTGTCTTCGTTCAAAATATTTTATGTTCAAACTCTATTCACTTGGCAGTGATTTCTAATTTTCCGTGTGTATGTACGCAGAATGCAACAGTGCGAAGTCACCACTGGCGCGAGGGCAACTTGGCGGGCAATTCAAAGTGTCTCTACTGCAAGAAGACTTGTTGGTCGGCCGAATGTCTTGCCGGCATACGCTGTGAATGGTGCGGTGTGACGGTAAGTTAATTCCGCTTTTCATATTTCACTGTTTGCAGTTTTCATTAACTAATCATCGATGCTTCGTATACTCTGCTTTTAGGGACGCCTAATAGTGTAGCTTTTGATCATCAGTAATATTTCCTGATATTATTCCTGGTAAAGAGTGATTTGGAGTCACCGCATCATTGTTTCTTCTAAACCGAAAGCCAAAGAGAACACGTTGAAAGATAGACAGAAGTGATGGGACAGTTTTTTTTTTAAATTACATATTTTACTGCTGACAGTAGTTAAGCTTTCTACGGATTTCCCTGCAGAAGAGCTCTGCGCATGTCGATCCGCAACGCAAAGCATCATGAAATACAGAAATGAAAACAAACGAGGGGACAAACTGTATACTACTCAAATTTATATTAGAAATTTGCACTTTTTTGGTTTTTTAATTTTTTTAAAGATGAAGATCTAGACGACTGAAACCATCTAAAGAAAAGCGAACAGTTTTTTTCGACAATAACTTCTAACGTAATTATTTTATTCATGCTGGAAGCGTATACACGGTGTTTTATAAAAGGACCCCTTTTTTGCTTTTTTTCATAAGTCACTCAAATAATGATTAATTTACACAAAATTTGTACCAGTTGTAGCTGACAAATACTAATTCAAAATATTGCAACAAAATATGGCAGTTGATTAAATATTCTTTGCTAGTCCTGACGTAATGCTGACGTTATAATGTGTCACGGGTACAAACTGGATAGTCTCAGCTGGTGCTGTCAGTTGCTACCCTGCTTCGATGGTAAGCTTAATTTGGTTTGCTAATGAAAAATGTTCATTGTGTCAGCACTAAGCAACATGGGGACATGAAATCAGGCGTCTTGCGATCCAAAAATGCACCCATTTTGCAAGCTCGGTGTGCTAGTGCACTGTCTTGCTCAAATGCGTAAAAGTCCAACTATCCCCATAGACACGTAAATGCCATCGCTTTGCATGTTTTTGTAACTGTAACTGTAAAACTTCAATAATTTGTCATGAATGAACCAGATTTTTCACCATTGGAGCAGGGTAGCAACTGACAGCACCAGTCGAGACTACCGTATTCAGTTTGTACCTGTGACACATTATGACGTCAGCATTACGTCAAGACTAGCAAAGAATATTTAATCAACTGCCATATTTTGTTGCAATACTTTGAATTAGTATTTCTTCAGCTACAACTGGTACAAATTTTGTGTAAATTGATCGTCATTTGAGAGAATTATGAAAAAGACAAAAAAGGGTCCTTTTTATGAAATACCGTGTGTAGTTGTGTGATGGATGCCTGTACAGGCGCACGCTACGTGCTATAAACTGCTGCCGTCCGAATGCAGCTTTGGTTGTCTGCGCGATATCTTGCTACCTCCATACTGTATAGCAGTCCCACGCATTGATGTTCCACAGGAAATGCTCTTCCGCTTTCCCAGGAAGCCAGGTACGCACGATATGCACTGAATATGTCATTCTATTCTTTATCGGTATTGACTCTGCTGAACGACAAAGTGATGTTGACGGTGCGAGTTGGTTTGTCTCATTTGAAAAGTCATGAACTGAATTTGGTGAATTTTTCTGGAGAGGTGCGAGTGACAAAAAGTACGAAAAAAAAGATTAATTTTTTGTGCATGGCAATCCAGATTATTGTCGGAATTCAGGATTTTTTATTTAGTATGCCTACTTACTGCTAGTGCGATTCCTGTAGACAACAAAAAATAAAGCGCAGTTTTCGACAGACGTTTGCAATCTTCTCAATGGTTTAATTGGTAATCGTTACTGTTATTCCTGTACGTCTGAAACGGCGAAATAACTACAGCTGGACTTCTGTATAGACCTAAGTCAATTGGCAAGGTTTGCCTTCCACTCCGTTGTTCCGACGTCAATTGCTTGTCATTTAAATACAGAAATGAAGTTGATTAAATAACCAGATATTTTTCAGAGTGTTTAAACGTATCTGATTTGGCAGATGAATGTGTTTTTTATTTTTTATATTGTGTTTTTGGTCGTCTTAGTTGTGTTTTATTGTGCTGTTAAAACGCTGCTGTGATAGGCCTAAACGTGCATATCGTTCATTTCCATAGCCACGCCTTTACCAGAATACCAGTACAGATATTTGGCCGATTTTCGTAGACGTATGTTGGTAGTGTACTGTTATTTTGTTTTTACGAATGAAGTACTAATACCGTTTGAGTTTGACTGTTTTTCTACATACGATGTGTTGTGTTTTCGTCTGTTGCAGCTCCGCCAGGTAAGAGGTTTTTTTGTGTTTATTTGTTGTTGTCATCAGTAAAATAAATTAAAATAGTTAATTCAGTATAACTAAACAAAGTACATTTTTTTCTCAATCATTGAGGAGTAACGAGTTGCTAGGTAGATGTATTCAGCAGGTTTCGAGTGGACCAGGTTAAAGATTTGCGTCGTACTGTTGTATCTTCACGCTGTGTGGCACTGAAATCTTAACGTTCGAATTTTGTTTAAATTTGGTTTACTTTATTCCAAGCTCATGACTCATGTAAACTGAGATAGAAATGTATACAGAACGCACAAGTATGAGAATCACAGAAACAGGAAAACACGAGTACACGAATATAGTCTACCGGCACGGAATGAATCAGAAAATGTCTACGTTTGTAGCAAACTCATATATACGTTTTGCATTGTTGCTGTTAAGAATATAGTAAAGGCACGTACCGAGCGAGGTAACTTAACTGAACTGAACTGAACTGACATGAGCAAGCAGTAATGCATTACAGTAGGCACCGTTTAACGGCGTCGGCGACTACGTGACTTGCTCACGTACACGTCAACTAATAACCAGTAAACTCGCTCTGCTTGCTCATTGGTCAGTTCGTCAAAAACTAAACCCTTTCAGTGTAGTTTATTTTAGTTCATTCAGGCCTACGTCGCTCTGAGCGCGCCTTAATTTAGAAGTGCAATCTACGGACTTTCCGTTTTTAAATAGTATTTTGTGAGTTTATTTTTGTAATAGTGTGCTGTAGAAATAATTGCATTGTTTTTTTACTTGCATTATTAACCGAATTCGTTTTTATTGGCACATGCAGTCTTGGACGATCTTTCTTCGGGCGGAGATTCCAAGGTGGAAGAAGACTCAGAGAAACGATTCGTGAAAGAAAAAGAAAGCAAAGATCGTGATCACGATCGAGAAGAAGGTCTTCTCTCGCGACTGCTAACATTTTCAACATTTTTTTTCAAATCTGTTTGCTTTATGATGTTGCGTAATGCGAATTACCTAATTAATTATATTGTTTATGGCTTTTTTATTTTCGCGGATTATTGTAACTGGCTGTTTGTATAAGCTCAACTGCATTTATTTCGTTAATTTTTTTAGTTCAATAATTTTTGCAGTTAGTTTTCTGTTGTTCACAAATCAACCCAGATATTCGTCAGTTTTTAAGTCCACGTTTAATTTTAACATTTTGTTATATCTTGTAGAATTCTGTCGGATTATCCGACAAAATTAATAATGTGCTGTCTTTCGTTAAACAACAAAAACAGTTTTTACTAAACATGATTTATCATCCATCGTTATCGCCGGTTGCATTATGAGTAATAATTTTGCTGTTTAGATGTGGTGCGAGTGTATGACGGTGATGGGGCGCTGAGACAGAGACATTGTCGGATTGTCTCTGTACCCAAACACACGCCAGTTCAACTGCTTCTTGTAGGCTACGTATTCTGCTCTCTGATAGATATTTTGCATTATTAATTTACCAGTAGTAATGCAGCCAAACGAAATTAGTATTCTAAGTACTTAAAGCTGGCTGTCTTTTAATAAACGTGATGGAAAATGCATCAGTAGCCTCCTGTAGCCTAACAACTACCAAAATTAGTTAATTTATTACTTTTTTGGAATCCATTCAAGCTGAAATTACTGCGTAAAAATTGTTTTGTTATACAGAAATTTATAGTAATTTTTGTACAAAACTTGAAAATCATTTTGGCGAAAATCAGTTGCGAATGATGTGTACTAGCATGAAGTGATGCTGACCCAATGGCGTAGATTTCATTGTCAAATATCGTGCGTGCATGTTTCATTTTATGCAGACTTCGACATTATATATTATGAGAATATTTTTTGTGCATTTTTGCTGCTTAGGAGGCTGCGCTAAGAACGTTCCACATTACCGAGAGTCCGAGCAAATTTTCGCTGACAGAAGTCAGCAACGCAGGCACGTTTCTATTTTTGATCTCTTCTTTATCTTATTTCCAATTTAACTGAACCTTCTGGTGTAAACAGTAAATGCATTTACTTGTTATTTTTTGAAAATTTTTTTACAGCGTTTCTTGTGTTATTGATTATATTTTTGTACTAGCTGTACTGTAACCTCAGCTCTACCCCAACGCAAAAGAAGAAAATGAAGACTTCGCGTATATCGCAGTGGGATGGGAAATGAGTAGTAGCTAGTAGTAGTACCGGCATGGGGTGAAGGCCCAGTGTGGTTGATTGGGGTGGTGGTACGTGTGCTGGATGCTACACGGGTCCCACTGTTCGCGGGAAATAGATGGCCACATAGTGCGCTGCGGTATCATTAGCTCGTGCCAATCAGCCGCCACTTCTGAGATTGTAAAGCGCTTCTGACCACAAGTCTCTCGTGTAAGCAGTGCTATAGCAAGTATACCGGGCTTTTAAAGCTAAATAACTTTGGCTGCTGTTAAAGCATTGCTTTTAACTGTATTTTATTTTTTGTCGTCGTAGGACTGGGCAGTGAGAAAATACTCGACGTAACGAAACCGCTTTTTCCACAACTGACGCAGACGCGTCGCACCTCCCGCAAACCCGCCGTATATCTTCGCTCACATAAAACAGACTCAAAGCATGGTTACATCAACATTTATCCAAAGGGTCTCGGGTAAGATTATGGCATATACACAAAAGCCTATTTGTATGTGAACTTAAAACCTTTTAAGTTGTGATCATATCAACTTTTTTGTCATTTTGTCCGTATTTGTTAACAGTATGCAAATAAAATCACATACTGTTCGCTGTTTCGGCTAGAACTAAAATTTTAGTAGACATGATGCGAAACCGTGCAGTTATACCCCATTTACACGATCGAGCAAACATCGAACAGACATCGAGCAAACGTCCAGCAAACGTCCAGCAAACATCGAGCAAATATGAAACATGCATCATATTTAGTTTACACGATCAAGCTGGCTCTACGAGCTGGCTCGATCTTTGCTCGACGTTTGCTCAATGTTTGCACGATGTTTGCTTGATCGTGTAAACAGGGTATAAAGCATAGCAAACGTCGAGCAAACATTGAGCTGGCTCGTCCAGCTAACATATAGCCAGCTCGTCGAGCCAGCTTAAATGTGTAACCGGGGTATTAGCCACATGAAGGCCCGTTTAGCTTGATGACAGTATTCTAATTTGCTTCCAGTATTATTAATGGTACGGTGTCCGTTTGTGCAGAGTAGACGTGTAGCCTAAAACAATAATGGGCTACAATGTAGTTGCAAGCTTAATGCAACACGAACTCAAAAAATAATGAGTAGTCTGCTTAGTCTAACGTATGCAATGAACATTGCTGTCAACGAATAAAAAACTTTAACAAACGAAAAGGAAAAGCTAGAGAAAAATAACAAAAACAGTCTCACTGATTTGTGAAGGCAATCCACAGGGTAAACAGCTGGGCTATGTAAAATAATATCGACAAGTAGTACCGGTAGTCTCTTGACGACTGTGTTGTGCATTTGTTTTATTGCTGTTCAGTGATTTTTCACCGAAAGCAGACGTCGCTTACATGAACATTCAAATACACGAGGAGACGACGACAACGGAGCTCATCCAGTTAGCCATGCACAAGTTTGGCATTGAAGTACGTTGCTTACTTATCTCCGCCAATGAAACGAAGTGAATTGAAGGAGATTATGAGATTGGTCGATCTGTCCGTCTGTGTGTCTGTCTGTCTGTGTACACGAATTGGCTGAGATATGCACTCTAACGAGCGCCTTCTACTTTTATATTGCATTGTCTTTCTTGCAGTCATGAATATTGTAGCCTATCCATCAAAGGAAAAGAAGTGCCGGTAGTAATGTTTTATACTTCTGTCTGCTCCTCTGCTTTTTACGCGCGAAAGCAGCTACTGCTTTCGGCGCGTCTTAGCCATCGCAATTCTGTCTGTCTGTCTGTCCGTCTGTCTGTCACACGGGTGGATCAGTCAAAAGCGATGCAAGCTACAATCACCAAATCTTTATCATCGGCTGCCTGGAAGACTCTAGTTTCAGAAACCGTAAAGCTTTTCCATAAATTCGAAGGGAGTCACCGCGAACGAGGGCGTTAAATGAGAGGGGGGTAGGGAAAATCTGCGATTTTTGGTCAATAAGTCGCTGTATCTCAGTAACGGTGCGAGATAGGGCCTATAGGTTGCTATTAATTACTAATAGGAAGTCGTACACTGGCTCTCGATTGGCGCCGAATTCAATGATCTTAAATGACCTTGAACGCCAAAATAGGGGTTTTTATGGATTTTTTGGCGATTTCGGGCTGCGACACAAGTCTATATCATTCACAACGTGGCGCCACGTACGGAACTATCGTTATGCGATCTAGATAGAGAATTTGGTATTTGTATATTAACCTAGCGTGAACACCCCAATTTTCAGCTAAACTACTAAACCGGAACTGCTATAGGCTTTCGCGCGTCTCGTGAGCATTAGCTCAAATTTCTTGTTTGTCTGACACGTCTCTGCTGATTAATTGAAGTGATATTTTATAAAAATGTTACACAGTTATTCTGAGGTCTGAAAAGTAAGAAACTTAGTGGCCAAAAATCAAGATGCCGACTGTGTACAGCAAGTGTTAAGCAATGCTGCTTAGCTGGAGCGCTGTTTATCGCCATTATGGTTCAATAGGGTTCATCCTGTATGCAAATCAAACCACATGGCTCTTTCATTGTCACACTGTGACAATAATAGTATGTAGCTGTGTACATTTAGGAGTCTATATGAGTACAGTAAGCTGTATTTAACTGTATTATGTCTGACAATTAAAAAATACACGGAACACGTAATTGGACGTAGGCCTATAGTCATGTATTCTCGACACTGTCTGAGTCGCTGTAGCGAATAGATTTGTCCAAATTACAGCTGTCCAAGGATTAATTTTTAATCTTGTTAATCGCATTATTGGGCTACGTGTACGATGATGCGACCACAATTCCTGCAGGCGTTTTTAGCGATTAATTCATTAACGTTTTGATGGACGATTTGCACGAGAAATTTAGCAGGAAGTTGCCAATTTAATCTAACGCATAAATGGCGTAAACTTTGCCGCCAAGACAGTAGTAATAATAATAACAATAACAATACAAGCAGTTCCGTATATTCCAAAAAGCAATTGCAAATGTTCGACAGATGAGCTTATGGGTGTTTGGACAGTTGTTTCCTGACCTACATTACACGAATCTAGGACATAACCCCCTGGACAGAATCTCCCCTTGTGGAACAGGGGGATTTTGTGCAAGGTGATTTTGTCCGTTCACCCTCAGCCACGACGGCACGGCTAACCAATTAAGCGAGCTAAACTGGCTCAGTGCTGATTTGTTATATACTCATTGCACTGGCAGAACGCGCCTGCTGGGCAGCTGTCGCTGGTTGAAGTCGTTCTTGACAAGGGGATATCAGAACGCGAGCTCGCAGACGACGAACGACCCTGGACGACCCTGCAGAACATTCGCCGCGTGCGTACTCGTCACTTTTCACCATCGTATTGTCAAATCAGTAACATCTAGACAAGGGGTGCGTAGGGGGCCCAGACCCTCCGATGGTCGGACACAATATTTTGTTAAAAATGATAGTAGGGACTCTAAAAAATAATTAAAATTTTTGCCATCAGATCTCATATTTTAAGGCTGTAATGCAGTAAATTCGAATCCGGCTGCTTCAGACTTCACTGGCAGCTCATAGCGCATCACCCAACCCAATAG
>Ga0209367_1012313_pt1 | contig 11208 bp, 8 predicted proteins | sample WorMetLIZISLAND2_FD_187412 | JGI IMG/M metagenome (GOLD analysis project Ga0209367, IMG submission 187412) | Marine gutless worms symbiont microbial communities from Max Planck institute for Marine Microbiology, Germany - Olavius geniculatus... ... | reverse complement strand
TATTTAAATTTTGTAACCCCCAAAAGGCACTTCCTTGCGCGAAACCGCGTCATATGAGCCATCGTGCGTTAAAATCAGTTCAGTCGTTTTTCCTGTAGAGGCCGGCAAGAAAAAAAGGAAAGGGAAGGAAAGGGAAGGGAAGGAAAGGCACAAAAAATCACGCAAACGTTACATTTCACCTATTCGTGGGGAAGCCCCCCGTAAACGGATTTTTACCAAATTTTGCATATCAGAAGACATGCTGGACATAATCATCTGTGCAAATTTTGGTGTGGAAAAATTGATGGGTTTGGGAAATACGAGGGGTCAAATTTTGGAGTTTCCCATTGAAATGGCTGGTCACCCTTACAACAGTGCTGCGCCACCGCGCAGCGTGTGATAACTTCGTTTCAGAAATGCCAGCACCAGACAAAACAAGAACAGCAGATTAACATTTTGTAAACGCCTGATAATGTAAGCGGAATAGGGGGAAATGTCACAATAGGACATAAACAACATTTTGTGCTTGCAGTTTCAGCCGGCAAAAAGTAAGGACGGGGCTAAATATTTTCTTGAACTTAGTATTTTTGGTGCACAAAATAGCAGCTATGGTAACTTAACCAAAGTTACTGCAGCATTACTGCAGAGATGTACTCGAGTCACAAGTACAAGTACTTGAAGCTATGAAGTACAACCCAAGTACTGGCTATAACTTAGGCCCACTACACTGTGGGGCATAAAAATGCGAACTTGTTGCCACATTACCAAAGGGTAATGCAGTTTTAATAATTTTTGGTACAAATGTTCCTAAAAGACAATGGCTACTGCTGCACTACATGTGCAAGAAGAACTAACAGAATATTGCATTTTTTATCAAAGATATTATTATTACTTTATCAAAGTAATAATCAAAAACATTTTGTCCACATTTTTGTCACTTTGGCTGACAGATTATCCAAGTGTTCATTTGTCACCTGTCTACAGAAAATGTTGGTCCATTACACTGAGACAGGCATTTTGTAGGCGCCTGATAATGTAAGTGGAATAGGGGGAAATGTCACAATAGGGCATAAACAACATTTTGTGCTTGACTGGATTGTCAATAATGTTTTGCTCCAGATCAATCCAGACCTCAACAGCCCAGACACACTGCTGCAAGACAGTCAAACTTTGTAATTAATTGGCTGCTGAGAGTCACATATCCGAAGAGATGCTTATTGCATTTTTGTTGGATTTCAATGCATATTTCGCCGAATTTGATTTTTCCAGGTAATGCAGATAAAGACGTTCAGTGAGGTTTTGATAGACAGTTGTGACAAGAATATTCGTGCAAAAATATTATTGCGAAACTGGTGGGATGTTAAAGCCGTGAATGAATTTTTTTGATTACACGTCATTTGCGAAATTTCGTTACTTATTTATTGTGCGATGACGTTATATATTCTACGTATGTCAATCAGTATACTGTGTTCCGCGCTGTTTAAAATTGTTCTCTAAGTCATACAAGCTGCATTTGTGATATTTAGGTAGCACAATTACAAGTTGCTCCGTTCTGGGATGCTTGGGGCAAAAAGTTATTCGTGTTTTTATGTGGCGCCCCTGTGCTACAAATGAGGGCCTGCCTGCGACATGTTTTTTTGCCTTGCATATGCAATGCATTATAAAAATTTGTGCAGTAAAACTAATAAAATTTATACTCAGTATATGCATTTTAGGGGGTTTTCATGCCCCCAAAAGCGTTTGCTTTCGGGGCTGCGCCCCGGCGACTGGCTTACCTTCGGCGTTCGACCTTGTCCCCCAACTTCAACTCCTGGATCCGCCTATGATCAGAAGTACATCTGAGAAAAAATTACTACACAATTCAAATAAATACGCATATGTGAGCCGTAAAGCTTTTCCATAAATTCGAAGGGCGTCACCCTGAACGAGGGCGCTAAATGAGAGGGGGTTGGAAACATTTGAGATTTTTAGCAAATAAGTCGCTGTATCTCAATAACGGTGCGAGATGGGGCCTAGGTTACTAATAATCACTAATAAAATGTCGTACACTGGCTCTCGATTGCCACCAAATTCAATAACCTTGGATGATTTTGAAGACTAAAATAGTGGTTTTTATAGATTTTTAGCGATTTTGGCCTGCGAGACACATTTCAAGAGCGAATTGCGCTGAAACCAATTGAGATAGACATAGATAAGTTGCGTGTGAAATTTTTAGCATTGAACGTAGATTTCAAGGGTCCAAGTCTCGATTTTCTAGGTTTAAAGAAACCTGAGCACGAGGGCATCAAAGAGTGGTACCTCCGTAAAAGTTGTTATTTTACCGTTCGCCAGTCTTTCATGAAAATGGTTGCCGATAGGCATGGGCATGCTGCCTATCACAACAAGCACTAGTGACGAGCTTTTCAGTCGTATCAACATCGATGACTTTGAAAGACCCTAAACTTCCGAAATAAGAGGTTGTTATTGATTTTTGCAATCCTCGGCTGCAGTGCACACTCCAAGAATGAACTGCAACGAAATGGCTGGAGATACTGCTAGAGCAACTCAGTTGTCTGACTTCCAGTCATTGTTCTTTTTCTCCTTGTATCTTTGGCACTGACTGCTGGTCGGTTTCTGAAGTGACAGTCGCCTCTGTGTAAGCACTGATAGGTTGGCAGATCAGTGTCATGGAATCGCTCTACGGTATATAGTCCTTTGCTGTCTTTAACAGTATGGTGAACCTGTCGAGATGAGTGACTGGCTAAACGCTCAAACAGATTGCTCAAGTCACGGCACACTGGTGTGGTCAGCGCCAAGACAGCAGCAGTAGTAGGCCTAGTATCTGGCTTTTCTTTCACATACCTCAGTTCAGCATATGGCGTTGTGATGCACTGCCCTGTGCCCGTGTGCGCTGAGTTGGAAGAGGGGACTGTGCTGTTAATGTGTATGACGGGGTACAGCTGCCCAGCCCACAGCAATCAGGCAGCAGCATGTCATGTTCCTGGGGCAATACTGACATGTTTTTATAGCACCAACCTATCACTGCTCGAGTAGTACTATTTAAGGGCAACACCAGTCTTTATGGAATCGCTAAGTTCTGGGAAACTGTGTGCTCAGAAGTGTAGTCATAGTATATAGTACAGTGCATTTTGTAAAACATTGTATTTTAGATGTTGTACAAGCAGAAATGGCGAAGTATGATCATTCCACTCAGCCATTACCAGGGTCTGTGACTGCTCCTGTTAAATGTGAGTTATCTGTTGAACTGTTTTGCTTGACAGCAGGGTTTTCAATAGACCTGAATTTTCAGGACATCATGACTTCCAAGCTAAAAAATTTGGACGTCAGTGTACAAAATCTGGAAGTCATGCAGTAGGCCTACAAGAAAAATCAAGCAAAAACTTAACGCAAAACAAGACTTACTACATACGCGTCACTAACGCAACACAAACATAGGTCATGGTTTTTATGCGCTACAGCCATGCTGAATAGTGTGTCTGTGGCATGATTGTCGTCTGTCTGTCAATCTGTCTGTCACGGATGTATAATTGTGATTAATCAGTGTGAGATAGGGCCTAGATTGCTGTTGATTACTTACAGCAAGTCGCATATTGGCTTTCATATCACATGAAAATCATTGGCCTTGGATGACCTTGGAAGGTCATGACCAAAAACGTTATATAACATCTTTGGTCATAACGCACTATAGTATGACAATTGTGTGGTATTGTGACTAAACGGTTAGTCGTAGAGGGTCGGTGATGGTAATATCAGATAGGGCACTGGCGACTTCCTATAGGCTGTCAATAGTAATCATGTCTCCATCTGCAGCGGTTTCGCTGCAATTTCTAATGGAAAGTTTCAAGTAAAGTAGTCGTATCTCAGAAACGGTGAAAGATAGGGCCATGTTACCTATTAATCACTAATAGAAAGTCACATATATTGGCTTTCAAATGACATTAAAATTATTGACCTTGGATGACCTTAATGGTCAGGAGTGCAACAGGAACTATATAGGCTGTAGCGCATCTTCCCTAGCGACAGCTGGGCTTTTTGTAAAAACAAGCAACATTTAATTTTAGTAGCTTTATGTAAAACGAAAGTTGCAGTTTCTGGATCAGAACTGTTCATAGAATAAAATAATATGGTTGCCGTGCCACGTCTTCATGAAATGAAGTATTCAGAAACACGACAGTCAGCGAAAATTATTGAGCTAACGAAACATTGGAAAACAGATTATGTCTTCAATTTGCAGCTTACTATAAACAAGTAAACGTAATAAAAAGCAAATTGATTTGGACGTCGTGACGTCCACGTCTTAAAATTTGGGCGTATGGGCTGAAATTTTTGGGCGTATTTACGCCCGAACGTCTGCTATTGAAAACCCTGCTTGACAGTATATAGCATGATTCTGTTGTTATTTGGAAACTAGTTTAGCGGTTAGAATGTAATATTTTGCTATTGATGTATTACTTTGCTGTTGATCATAACATAATGTATTTCTAGGCAAAGTTGCCGTAGCACAAGTGATTTCATCTATAGCAATCTGTTTCTTCAACCTCTGTAACATCATCTGTCTGTCGTCTGTCGCATTTGTGTGCCCTGCTCAAGCTGTTTGATGGCTTTTCTGTTATTTGGCAGGTACGCTTTCTTGGGCAGTCGTGTGATATATTGTGTTAGATGAGGGTCCCTGATCTTCAGTCGGAAGGTCCTCCAAATGTCCAGCCAGCTAGCCCCCAAATAAACTTGGTATAGCCAGTCAGCATAAGCTACTAGCTGTGGCCATGTGGCTTAATGCAGAAGACCATAATGTTATCAAAACATGTTATTGCTTTCTGCAAGTATTATTTGTATGGTGTAGCACTGAGTGAACATCTGTTCCGAGTGCCAGTGGTTGTTAATTGTTGTGTTTTTGTGATGTGTTTTAGCTGTAACGGACAAGCCTATCACCACCAATGTGCTGATAGATATGAAGAACGGTATGATGAAATCTTTATGGAGAAGCAAGTTTGCTGATCAGTTTCGTCAGCAAATCAGCAACAAGGTATACAGTGTTACATGATAGTTTACTGGTTAGTTTATTCAATGCATGCTGAAAGGTTTGCGAGTAGAGGTCTGTGTAGTTATATGTTCTATGTGCATTCATTATCTTTGGTAGATTTAAGTCATAGGTCCAGGTCCTAAAATAAATCAATCTTACTCAACACTCGAGATGTACTAGATTTTGGTCCTAGCTCTGGTAGGTCCAGTACTAGCGTCTGCCAATTCTTGTAAGTCCTATCAAATCCGGCTTTAGCCAAATTTTGGTCTATGCACATTGAGTCAAAAAATTACCACTCTAGGTTGCTGATACACTGATACAGTTGTGCATTTTTAGAATTGGTGACATAGGGGTGGGTGCCTGTTGTACAAGTAGTGACTGAGGTTGCAGTCATTAGTGAAAATCTTTTTCTGAAGTTGGGAAATGTTACCCAAGGTTGAAGACTGAGGGTGATATTTTTTAACTGTCTCCAAATAATACTTTGGGAAGTGCTGATGTCAGTTAATTGTCAGCGATTTGTTCGTTGACCTGGTGGCATCTCATCTGGTGGCTTATTTGCTGCCGGTAAAAGTCTACTAATTTAACAGAGATTAACTTCTATTTGAATTTTCACAGTTGACATTCAGATTTAACCCCTCCAAAAACTAATTTAGCTTATTTAGCAAGGTGCCTTGGTGGCTCAGGAGTTGGACTTATGACCAAATGCACTTAAACAGGCACATGATCAAGAGGTGGCTAGTATGATTCAAGTTGTTTACACAGGTCTACGTGCCTGTGTAGGTGCATTTGGTTTAGTGGTTGGTTTCGACTAACTTTCAAGTTTGAGCAAGTTGCTTACCTGCTGCATGCTCATGTCAACTCAGCCTCCTACCTTCAGCAGGATGGGAAATGAGTAGTAGTTTATAGGTTATGGGTTGAAGGCTTTGTGTAGCTGATTGGACGAGTGGTAAATCTGCTTGCTGCAGACTCCGGGTCCATTGTTTGCTGATGTGGGCAATAAATGATACCATTAGCTCATGCCAATCAGCTGCCACTTCCGAGATTGTAAAGCGCTTCTGGCCATGAGTTCTTCTTACCTATTTTAACATTATAAATGTACAAAACATCAGTTTATACATTTGTTAACGGCAACATTTAAGGACTTGCACATCGAAAACAGCAACAATCTCGGAGATATCTCGTACATATGTCGAGTTATAGCCCATTTTATTTCAAATTTCGTTTCCATTGCAACAAGGGTCAGTCGGGGTAAAATTCGATTGGCAGCATCCGCTGGCCCATCCACAAAAACCCCCCTATAGAGTAGATGCAAAAATCTCGCAGATATCTTTTACACAAGGCGAGTTATAGCCAATTTTGTCACAAATTTCGTTGCCATGGCAACAGGGGTCAATTGGGGGAAAATGCGATTTGCAGCATTCAATGGCCCATCTGCGAAAACCCACCTATAGATGCAAAAATCTTGCAGATATCTCTTACACAGACTGAGTTATAGCCAATTTTGTCCCAAATTTCGTTGCCATGGCAACCAGGGAGGGTCCAGGATAAAATTAAATGACACCATTAAATTGGCCATCCCCAAAAACCATACCATAGAACCAAAAATTACGACTCTGTCTTATACACAGCCAAAGTTATGACCGTTTTAAGAACTGTTTAATTTAAACATAGGCTCCGTTGTAATTTTTTTGAATTTTTTGAATAAATATGTTGAATATTAATTTCAAATTTTTTAATTTTCAAAAGGCACATCCTTGCGCGAGACCGCGTCATTTGAGCCATCGCATGCAAAAAGCCGCCAAAGGGTCTGACCTGTAGGCGAGTTTCTGATAAAAGGTATATGTACAGAAATTTTTTGCGTATATTTCATTTATTTGCTGAGAAGGCCTTTTGCTCAGATTTACATGAAATTTTGCATGAGGGGTCATCTAGCCAACGTAATCAACCATGCCAAATTTTATCTCGATCAGATCAGGGGTTTTGATTCTGTGGGGGGTTGAATTTTTGGCTTCCCATAAGAAAGAGAAGTTGCCGTTTAACTACCGTTCAGCCTGTGATATAGCAAGTGCTGGACTTCCTTAACTTTTTAGCTGCAGCTGTTTGGTACTTTGCAAATATATTTATTAAATTATTCTTATTATTCAGAGACAGTATGCGACTGTACTGTAAATATTTGTTACTCTTTGCATGCAGATGTGATCATTTTGGCTACATTGTGTGAATTTGTAGGAATATCAGGATGCTGTGGGCTTGGATCTAAGCATAATTCGGGATAAGCTGGAATCTTGTCAGTACGATGAATCAACCGATTGCCTCAACGACTTACAGCAGATGTTTGACGGAGTTCGCAAATACTTCAAACCTGACAGCGTAAGATCAGTTACATGCTGCATGCCTTTGGACTGGTCTGATGACGACTGTAATATTTTTGTAGCAGTGATGTAAACAGGACTTGTTCAAGATCGGGACTTTTTTTCAACACCGAGACCAAAACTGATTGTCTTTTGTTGTCAAGCCGTCTTGAGACCAAGACTTTGGTCTCAGGGACTACATCACTGATTTGTAGCAATTGTAGGATCAACTGCTGCAGTGGACGTGATGAAGTTCTTCATAGACTAACAATTTATTTCATATTTTGTCAAGTTTCATGATGTGGCATAGGTAATACCAGGCTGTGCTGTCACTGTATAAATATGCTCTTTTTACTATACAGTTTGTCATTTAGCTGGAATTTTGTGAATAGTGTGGAGATGTGAATTTTTGTAAAATAACGTAAAATGCCGTACTGTCAGTTCACATCGATGATAGTAGACTTGATTTGACAACAACTGAGTACGTGCCCAATGACCATTTTGTTGTTATTTTTTTGATTTGTATCATTGGGTGTATTGTTATTGTGACTCGTATACTTGTATTTCATTAAACAAATTTGTTTTTTTATTTTATTAGCATTGTTTGCATGTTATTATATTATGTGTGATAAGTAGTTGCTAGTTTTACAGAGGTGAAATTTTGTTGCAGTCCATGTGTGTTGCGGCACATGGACTGGAGACACTGTTTCTGAGGAAGATCGGGACACTTCCACAAGTGGTAAAGAATTATTTGATTATTATGTTTTTTTTAGCCTTTTGTTTTTTATCTTTAAAGCCAAGTGCGAATGTAGTGAACATTGGGGGAGATTTAAGAGATTGGTCTCTCTGTGTTTTCGTTGTTCGTTCGTTCCTTCTGTGTAAACAATGACTAATAATAGCTATTACTTTTCTGTCCCTTTCCCCTGCCACTTAGTGGCTCTTCCTTCTCCCTCCCCTTTTCTCGTTGTATCATGTAAATGTAGGTATTGTTGTATTTGTACGTGTAGTAGTAGTAGTAGTAATGTTTAAGTCACTTCACTTGACAGAGATATGCACTCTCGCGAGCGCCTTCTAGTTTTTCAGTTGATTTATATTCTTTAACCCATTAATTTTGTGAAGTTGTATGGCAGACTTGCAAAAATTAGTAAATTTGCTAATCAATTGGCTATAACTCAGACTTGAAGAATGACTGCAAAGTGGACAAAACTGTTCAAGCTAAGAATATTTCTGACTATAGGAAAGCTTTCTGAGTATTCCTGTTTTAATGATAAGTGAGCAGCTGTGCTTTCAGTCAATCACTGAAGAAAATAACCACTTACAACAATGACAGTTTGTGTACAATATGTGCCTAAAATATAAGATAAAACCTGAAGATATGTGAGCACATTGAAAAAATAAATTAGAGATTAAATGCTTAAAGAAATAGTAATGTTTCTAGGTTTCGTTTAAGAAACACGGTGTCAGATAGTTGTTGTAAGTGGCAGTGGCAGACTGTTCCATGCAGCCAGTGCAGCACAGGAAAACGCTCGTTGTCTGGACTTCAGTCGTGTGCATGCATGGTTGCTCATAGTGCAGACTGGTGCCGGACCGAAGTCGCGTTCGTACTGTGATATATAATAGTCTAGGCGACTGGTGCAAAATATAGCCAGAATTGCTCAGATAGTGGTACAAGCATGAAACTTGGCACAATAATACTTCAGCTTATACTAATCATTTATAGTGCTAGTGCCAACGTGAACTCTTTGCAGCATAGCAACTGTTGCTAACTGGTCTGATTGACTAGTTTGCTACACACAGACAGACGGACACACGCACGCACGCACATTCGACAAGTACAATATATCTACCATTTACTTTATTCACTTGTGGAAGATAAAAATGCATGACTTTTGTACACTTCAACTGATCTGCAGCCTTTATTGGTGTGCATGGGCATCCTGATGTGGTTGTTGTTAAGGAAAACATGTTGCCTAGCAACGGTTGCTATGCCACGAACAGTTCACATTGGCACTAGCACTAAAAATGATCAGTATAAGCTGAAGTATTATTATGCCAAGTTTCATGCACTAGTCACCTGGGGCCATATGCATAACAACGTCGTAACTTTACTTCCAAACTAAAATCGATTTACGTCAGACGTAGCGTTAAGTCGGTATGCATAACGACGACGTAGCACTAGTCAGACGCCTACCTCCAAACTAACGCTAGTCGCTCCAGGGACCTGTCGTAAATATTTAGTCGGTTGTTATCAATGTAAACTAATGTCGCTAAGGAGAAGCTGCAATCACGTCGTGCGTCGTAAAGGACTTCTAGCGAGTCAGTTACACTATTGAAAGTAATTGAGTAATAAAAGTTGCTGAATAAAACTTTTATCGTTCGTAAAATTTCATTTATTCGCATCACGCATTCTTACTTAGCCCACGGAGCTGTAACTAGGCTCGAGCACGCCCGAGACTGCAGCAGACGACAAGTCAGGCCATATCTATTTTTAGCTGCAGGCCGGTCGAGGCAGAGTGCGTTTAGCCAGGAAATTCCAGAGTCATAATACCCGACGTCAACTACGTCGGTAGCAGTTAGTCGCTCGCTACGACAGCGTTTTGCATGCCGTCGAACGCAACTTTCTAGTTTGGAATTAGTTAGTTGCGACGTAGGCCTTACGTCCAAACTAATCTACGACGTTGTATGTATACCGCCCCTGGATTAATGCTGTGTGTTTGCGTGACAGTGTCAGTAAGATTAGACGCTGTTTGTGATGTGTGAATGAGATGCATCAGCAGACACAGTTCATGGGTGATAGGGCATTGCATTTCGGACACACACTCTCTGAGTGTGTTTATTTATTTGCATTGTTTTATTATGTTACATAATATTTGCACACCGTGGCCCGTAAAAAACATGGCATTTTACTTTTGTGCATATCTTCGTCAGTTATTGATCGATCTTCAAAATTTTTTTTCACTGACTTTCTCCGAAGACAGTTTGCAATAATGTGATTATTTTATATCTCACCACACCATAAATGTGTCTCGACACTACTTTGTGAAATAAAAATGTAAGAAAAAACTAACGATAATAACAAATATTTAGGTAAATAAACAAACACTTTAGACCAATATTGCGGTGAACGATCCTGTATGTCACATGTTTGTTGGTTATTATCATTATACGTTCATATTTCATTTATATTTTACAAGGTAGTGCAGAGACACATTTATGGTGTGGTGGGAGATATAAAATTACGTTATTGCAAATTGTCTGCAGAGTGCGTCAGTGAAAGAATTTTGATAATCGCTCAATAATTGGCAAAGATATGGACAAAAGTAAACTGCCACATTTTTATTGGCTCACCCTGTATAATATACACTAGAAAAAACTGTGTTGCTGTGTAGCTGGAAGTAAAGCAGGCTCTGCCGTCAGGGTGGAAGGTTGGAATGTGCAAGGCCAGGTTAAGAGCGTCATCTACATCTACTGATGGTAGTGACGGTGGCACGGCAACTAATGATGCCAGTGCAACTGTGGTCACTGCCTCACAGCCATCATCCGCTGGTGCTGCTGCTGCGACTAGTTCAGTCAATGGTGTGTCGAGTGAGTCGTTTGTGTTGTCAGCTACATCTAGCACTGTGCCGACTGTGCCATTTGTGCTGTCAACTTCATCATCAAGCACCGCAACGTCAGCACCAACTGCCACTGCAGGTGACGATTCACAGAGTCACCAGAGTCGGAGACGATGACAACATTTTTAATACCAAACTTCTCAGAAATTTACACTTAACTACACCTAAACTTCGGTTTCTGTTGAAACTGAGAGTGGTTATAGTGCAAGAAAAGTGCACTGTTGTTTAGCAGTTTATGAATAAT
>Ga0209367_1012312_pt1 | contig 11209 bp, 8 predicted proteins | sample WorMetLIZISLAND2_FD_187412 | JGI IMG/M metagenome (GOLD analysis project Ga0209367, IMG submission 187412) | Marine gutless worms symbiont microbial communities from Max Planck institute for Marine Microbiology, Germany - Olavius geniculatus... ... | reverse complement strand
GCCGCTCTGACGAATCTCTAATTTTCGACAGGTGCTTTTCGACGTATTTTCGCTAGAGATATATTAATGCTAGAAGAATGCGGACAACGGCATTCAACGGCCAAATGTGTGCACTTCCTTGAACAACGAACCATTTTTTTCCGAAAAATGTTTAAATACTATTTTTAAAGGCATTTTTGGAGTGACCATAATACAGAAAATGGCGATGACGGGGAATTTTATGTGCTAAAAATAGTAACAACGACAGCGACTGGTGAGCTAGGGAAAACACGATTTTTGAAATAGAAATTTGTGCTTTGTTTACCTTCCAGGTATAAATTCTTGCAAAGTTGTATTAAAGTTACGCTATGGGAATATTTTGATATTCTAACTCGACGAATAGTAAACATTCTACGATAGCTATGGTTAGTGGAGTTTTTATTACGTTTTGACAGGCAAAAAGTGCTAAATGATATCGGCGATTATCGCAAAATCTCTTACAACTTTTTTTTTCTAAAAGTCGGCTCACTCCTGAGCCGTGTAAAAAGAGAACTAAAATATGGATCCAATAGAGGTGGAGTTAAGATAGACAGTTTAGGGTACTTAGTCCGTCGTTCACTGTTTCTGCAAACGCGGTGTGAATTAGGTTAATTAAAGTGAATGCTAGTCCAAACCCGCACTAATGTCTTTTCTTGTTTTTCTTTTAATACAAGCATCGATACAGCGCCTTAGATATTACAATGTTCCGCTACGTTAACTTGTTCAAGTCTTTTGATGCTAAAACAATTTACCGCTTTTACTTGATTCGAGGCTGTAAAAAGAAAGCCTATGTAAAGTGTTCGGACCAATTATGTTGATCTGAACGGTTAGTTTTACAAAACATTGTGACCTGAGCCTAATGTTAAAAATAACTTTGGCCAGACCTAACAATTGTTCTTAAAAACTAGTTAGACAAAGGCCGTTATATAGCTTAGTGCCTAATGTTTGAAAACTAGCTACGTAATCTATATAGATACAAAATGCAGATTCGACTCCGTGGCATCAGCGGTCTCGATCTCCTTGCACACTACTACTCGCATGTACTCCTTGCCAACGGCCATCATACTCCATTCGCATGTTCTTGATTTTGCACCAGTTCTTTAACAAATTACTCCGTCAATCTTCTTAGACTATTGCACGGACCATGCAAAAAAGAAAACTTGAATGTTCAATGTCATTGAAAAAAATAAAATAAAACTTCATACACCGTGTACGTTTAAGTCCATATCTCGCACACAACCTACACCTTGCGCTACATCTATCATACAAGACTTAGCACATGGTTATGCAAAGCAAAGAAATATAGCGAAAACGGTAGATGTCTTTGACAGAAATAAACAGGAAACAGAGATAGATAGAATGCGGTTACATTTTTTAACTAACGACAACATCGATCTCTAGTTAGGAAAACTAAGTTTAAACTGCCAGCTCATCTCTCATCGTTTCAGAACAGCAGAAAATCTATCATCCAAACATATGGCGAAAAAACAACATCTCTTCCTTAGGTCATATTTTACATTTACCTATCTTACACTACCTATTCCTTAGTACTACATCGTACATTCTTACCATAAACAACGAACATACCGAGTACCTAATGACAGACAGAAATTTACTAGAGCTTACTTCGACAGACAAAAAGAGAACATGCTTTTATCATTAACACACATGTACTTATTTAAGGTGACCATAACGCACCCACACCTTAGTACCAAAAAGATAGAATTTTTGTAAGGGACGGAAAGGAGCGAAAAGACAAATTTTTATTTATTATATATTAGAAGTATGGGAAAGGGCCCCCGTTTGACTGCGATCTCTCTTCAGCGTACTTGGGAAAGGCCTTACACACAATGGCCGAAAACACATTAGGTCGTGTTGGTTTGTGTGCAGGTCTATCCCTTATGGAAACGAATGTATTTGATGGAAACGCTACCCATCTTCAGAGAACGGAACGTGTTCAGTCAACGTATTGGTCGCCTAGGTTCGGCCAGTCGTCAAGTGCTCACAATACCAGATGTTTAAAATGGGGACCAACAAAACGTACGGTGGAGTGGCAAGACACTTGATTTTAACATAAAGCGAAAGCCAACAACCTGTCTTCGGTAATCGTTACGACTAGTCTTCTTTTTCCGAAGCTCGTTTTCACGTATGCTGGGCAAATAGACAACGGCAACTATCCGAGGACCTGTTCTAGTCTGATTACGAAAACTTCAGTATACGAAACACCTTAGAACTACGGTAAAAGCGTTATTGGAGCGCACATACAAAAGGTGTGGTGTACGATAAAATTAGACTTTCAAAATCCAATGCTCTCAACACAGCGTACCTTTCCTCACCTTTATCCTTTCCTTTCATTTAACACTACAATCTCTATTTCGTTAGACCATCTCCTTTCAACAACCTAGTCAACCGGCATCAGTGGTCGGCTTCCTTAATACGCATTGCGTGTAGACGACTCACCTCAGCATGTTTCAACCCTCATGTCAACCAACGCCTTTTAAATCTTCCAAGTCAAATTTTAACTTAAATGGTGCTAGATATATGGTATTTTAAGTGCGCGAACATTAGCACACTGTCGTCAATCGACTTTACATGACATTCCTTAGTACGTATTTTTCTACCTCGATTTTTTTCATTCATTCAACCCGGGCAAGTGCCTGCTTAAACGTGAGAGGCGGTTAAGCCAATCAGTGGTTTTTTCAGGGTTTTGCCGTTTTTTTGTTTTCTCTACTCTCGTAACCGGACTGTGCCTGCTAAAGGTAAGAGGCGGTTAGGCCAATCAGTGGTCTTTCAGGGTTTTGCCGGCCTTCATACACAAGGGCAACTCATGCAGCTACATGCACACGCCGAATACATGCTGCTACCAACATTAGACTAGCTTGCATGTCGCTATCAACATTAGATTAGCGTACAGTTCTTGGCGTAGACGATTCAGAAAGTGCCATTACCTATTTCAGAATAACCCACATGCTCCGATGCGGGAGTGTCAGAACACCGAAACATATGGTCACCTTCCATAGGCAGATGAATACCTTCTAGAGACAGGGGAATCTTTTCAAACCAAATGTGTTAAAGTCTGTTGCATCACCAATTCAGTCCAGCATTACCGTAAAGACATATGTACCGTCACATTGAGCGGTTGTCAAAGGTTCTGCTGCGACCCACTAAAGTGAACTCGTCGTTTTTACGACGGAAACATCAGACCTCTTCAGACCTTTATAGTTTAGGAAAAAGAGTTGTTCTCTATGAAAAAGTTGAGTTCCCGACTCACGCTCTTCCACTTTGGACAACGCTTTGTCCGACGTGAGGATCGGGCGAAAGCTCAAAAGACGGTTCACATGCATGGCGTCCTATTTCTCACAAAAGGTTGCCGAATGGTTTCCGCCTACTGCCAGTCACTTTTTGACACGAAACAAATAGAGCACTTACTCAAATCCGTACAAATGTGTTTATGAAAGGCAGATTTAAGAGCAGCATCGTTGGGCTGAACATGAATCGGTCAATTAATCTATCAGTGGTATTTCCCGGTTTTTGCTGCATTTTGACACTCTCCTACACAAACACACATACGCACGGTCACACAGACGCACACACTCTCCTCCGTGGGCTTCTGGTAAGTTTGTTTCTTACCCTGGGGTTATACCGACGTCCCATCTCAGCCGATAGCCTTTTATGTTTTTGTATTTTGTATTTTTTAACGTACTGAGGCATCCTTCACAAAACTCGTTATGTGGGACTTTGACAAGTGTTTCCACTTGTGGTAAGGGAGCGCCAACTTCCCACTACATCGGCACCCCCGAACGGTCCATGCTACTTACGGGCTAGGTCCATAGCGGAACCACGTTGGTACCGCGAAGGTTCAATCTTATCTCTCTTCCTATCTCTCCTGGACATCTTCCAAGCTTCCATCTGCAGTGCTATCGCTAATGCAGCGTCCAAAGTTGCTGGTTGTCGTTTACGAACATGCACAGCAAAGTCCGGATCATCTAGAGCGTCAAGGAAATAATCAGAGGCCAATGCTTCCCTAGCCGTATGTTTAACAGTCGAAAAAGCGAAAGCAGCTAATCGACAAATGTCAGCATGCAGGCTTCGCAAAGTCTCATTCTTCTTTCGACATCGGCTACGAAGCTTCGTCTAGTGCTTATTCACAAAGGCTTGACCACCAAACCTTTGTTTCAAAGTGGCTGTTTTCTTAGAAAGCGAGTTAGTCACTTCTTCGCTATAGTCTCACAGGACATTAGCTGCTTCCGCCTCCAACGAGTTACAAAGAAAAATCAGTCTGTTTTTTCTGTCCCAGTTATTGTATTCCACACAGTTACGAAAGCGAGCCCAGAAAGCCTCGAAGAATTGAGTTTCATCAAACTTAGGGTGTTTGAAAAGGTGTTTTTGAGAACGGACACTAGTGTACCTTTCAGTTTCGTCACTAGAGGAAGAAGACAAAGTACCAGAGCTATAGCTACTTTTAAAAGCACTACGGGCTAGACTTGGTGATGCATTCGATTTTCGCGGGGTCTGTATGCGAGAAGAGCCACGCTCTTTACTGTTAGACCTACGCTTATATTGTCGTGAATCACGAGGACTGGGTGTCCTACGAAAAACTTTGTAGTTGCTAGACTGAGTCAGTTCACTAGTCTGTAAAGCCGTGGTACCTAGGTTCTTATCAGAAGACCTACTCGGTGCATGGTGCGGAGTTTTACCATCCGTAGATGGGGTCGACTTTTTCCGATCACCTGTGTCCGTATCTTTTGTCCATGAGTCGGAACAAGAACATCGGAAATGCCGCATACTGCTAGTTTTCTGACTAGTAATAGCTTTGTGACAGGACTTACGACGTTCCTAATCCTGTGAATACTCGCCAACAGGTGGGCTTGTGCCTTTTTTTCCCTCCCACTTACTCTTACGGTTTTGGCCGTCGGTCGGTGACTTACGTACACTAGGCACGTAAGGGGAAAATCGCACCTTGGCGGACATAGGTTCGTCTTTCGTCGGGTCTTTCTGTCGGGCTTGCAAAAAGTATGGAACATCAAGACGCTTGTTCCCGATGTTCATTCCTTGCTTCAAACGTTGTCCCATAATTACTGAAAATGTCGGTTGGCGAATAGACACAGAATGCCTGTCAACATGTGGCGTGCCGGTAAAGTACTTTTCTTCCATCGACGTCGATGCACCTCGTCGAAAGTGAATGTCGGTCAAATGGAGAAATACCACTGCGGCTTGCACTATGGTTTTCGTCCTCCTCGACATTATCCTCGTCATCGGACGTTACTACAAAGAATGCCTTCCTATCTTGGTCCAGACAATCACGCGTACATTAGTCTCCTATCTCATCTAACCACAACTCGTACCTTGACGGTGTCTTAACTGAAAGGTGGCGAAGAGTATGGAACATGTCTGGATACTCACATCGCTCACTTTGCTTCCTAGTGGTTTTTTTAGCGAAACCTATATCTGCTATAGCGGACAGATCTCCGCTGGTCGATACGGCACTTGGCAAAAAGTCATACGGTTTGTTTTTATGTGGATGACGGAGAACAGTTTGCACAAAGGTACCTGCATGCTTTATCCGTGGTTCAACTAAAATATTTTTTCGTCGCGGTAACTCACATCGACTAAAACGAGTCTTATTAATTGGCTTATCAAAGACAGAAACGGTCGCAAAACCCTTCTCTTTTGAGACGTTAGAGTGGGTCTCCGAAAAAGCGTCATCATCTACTACCTTGGACCTCAACACATCACTCGACAATACCACATTATCATCGTCGTCACTAACAGTAACATCCTTTGCTATGGAACAAGGGTCCCTAGTTGAACAAAACTGCCTTTCCCTCGGGCAATGAGAAGCATTGACAGTAATTGGAACTGTCGGTTTTACATCGAACGCAACACTGTGACATGCCGCGCTTCCACCGTGTTTTTCAACAAAAGTGTCTGTCACTTCTCTTTGGCCCCTCGTTCGAGCGCCACTGTGACCTACCACGACTTTGCTCAAACCTACCATGGTCTCATCTCGTCCTACATTACTCTGCTTACTTACTTCTGTGTCCACGGCACAGTTCAAACCTCCACCCACTGTACTGCCGCTGCCATGGTGGGCCGGGGGTCTGTCGGGCATCACATCTCGTTTCCACGGGTTCAGCATCTGGCTAGCTGAAGATGCTTGATTTCCCATGGTGGGAAGGGGATCTTGCCGGTAAGGTGCTCGACAAAAATGTTGTTTACACTAAGGACTCTTATGTGTCCTGTTCAATTTAAGTGCTGTACTGTGATTGTTCCACACGGGATTTCTCCTCGTAGTACTTTTTAACAGACAACGGTCGGCCGGTATATGGCAGTTAAAGTTTACGGATTTTGTCCGTCTATGCTTTAAAAATATATTTGGTTTTTGTGTGAAAAGACAATTTTGTGTTTTTTTAGTGTGGGTTTGTTTCAGTCACCTTATCACACGGTCTAAACCTATATATCTTAAGTAACGGACAATCCCCGTTACTTTCTAGAGCCTACTTACGACAGACCTATCGACAGACCTTATGATAGACAACAGACCTATAAACAGCCTACCTAAGTGCACTTTTTCAAGGGCTTTTTGAGGCCAACGACGAACGCAATCGATAACGACAACGGAACGACGAAGACGACGACGACCTATCCGCGAATGAACGAACGATCTATGAAAAAGAAAGTTTTTAATATACGAGTGACAGGATTATACCGGTGGTTAGGCTACCATGCCGTGTCCATTGTCATTACCGACCCCGGGCAAAAGGTGAAATTGTCCACGGACGGCGGAAAAGCGTGCTTCGCTTTAGCTTCTTTAATCCGCACTCTCCGTTGGGTGCTTGCTCCTCGAGTGCCTGCTTTGCGATCGACAGAAGGTGAGGGTATCCTTTGTCACTTGCCACCTCGAGTGTCTTTAAACGGTTGTCTCGGCTATTGGCAGTGACTCGGACGTGCCTCAAAGCCTCTTCTGACAAATCGTCTGCTCTGTTAGCTCGGCTTTAGCAAGCTCCCCGGACGCTCTCAAAGCCTCTTCTGCCAAGTCGACTAAACGGACAACGACAGGTCCTTCGAGCCTTTTTCGACACGACGACAATCGGAAAGGTGAAGAATAACCAACCGTTGATACTAGCCTGTTCTTACCTCGTATATCTTGCTTGTGACCTTTCGCCAAACCCGTACTTTCTTACTGGTTCTTATGTCCTTAGGTCTTTTTGCTCTCTATCCCTAAAACTCTTATACAACGAATTCGAACGGTTCGAGAATGTACACTGGACGACGAATGCAAGCAGGGTGCTGCAATATTTACCCTTTAGAAACCTGGTCTCAAAATCCAACGGACACTAGACTACCTGACCCTATCCACCCACGGCGAGCATAGCAAGTGAGACACTAAGATGACGAATGGCGGAGAAGCGTGCTGCAATAGCTTTTTCGATCCGTACTTACTTCGATTTACGTGACCCACAAGCTATCCTAAACTATCCTTTCCCAAACAAATGAAAAAGTGCCTTTCGGCTTGTTGTTACCGTGAAGACAGTCCAATGCTGGGTGACATTAAACGACGACCGCGCAAAGGTCCTATGTTTTGGTGGGTCCTAATTTTAAAGCTAAAATACCTTACACTTAGTCACTAGTGCTATGACTTTCATCGTGGTCCCCAGATCACTAGGACACCTTTATATCTTACTACTAAAAACCCTAGTCACCCCTATGTCACTTTTTCTTTTGAACGTAGGACACTTCGGTGTCCTATGTTCGATGTCACTTTTTGCACTTTTACCTTTGAAACCGTGGTCTTATTTTGTGACCGTGGTTCAAGGTACCTATCTGTTCTTAAAGGGAAAAACACCTTAGACGTGCGGTCACTCCAGCAAAGAAAGGTTTCTTCGGTCTCAGATTATTTTTGGTTTGGGTCTCAAAAAGTGCTTACTGTATTCGGTCACTTTTTGTACACTCACCATGCACTGTAGGTATGGTCTTTAAGGAACCACCAGACTACCGTGCGGTAACTTGGTCAGTATCAAGTCGGTCACTTTTGCCTTTGACATCGGTTTTTATACGGCTAGCTTGAGGGCGTGGTCTGCACAAAACAAGTTTCGCCTATGTTTTAGTATTACGGGCACAGGCTCTTCTTCGAGTCTATTAAAAATGCTCAATCGCTTTGGAAGCCTGGCCAGGTAAGTGTTTTAACTTGTATTTTTTTATTAATTAAAAACGCAAAATTATTATTCTTAAAGCTATTGGCAAAGTTTTACTAAAAATTAGAAACACTAATATGAGCTTTACATTCGCAAATAATTATGGATTTAGTTTTTAAGAGATTTGTAATGGCCGCTCTGACGAATCTCTAATTTTCGACAGGTGCTTTTCGACGTATTTTCGCTAGAGATATATTAATGCTAGAAGAATGCGGACAACGGCATTCAACGTCTAAATGTGTGCACTTTCTTGAACAACGAACCATTTTTTACCGAAAAATGTTTAAATAATATTTTTAAAGGCATTTTTGGAGTGATCCTAATACAGAAAATGGCGATGACGGGAAATTTTATGTGCTAAAAATAGTAACAACGACAGCGACTGGTGAGCTAGGGAAAACACGATTTTTGGAATAGAAATTTGTGCTTTGTTTACCTTCCAGGTATAAATTCTTGCAAAGTTGTATTAAAGTTACGCTATGGGGTATTTTGATATTCTAACTCGACGAATAGTGAACATTCTACGATAGCTATGGTTAGTGGAGTTTTTATTATGTTTTGACAGGCAGAAACTGCTAAATGATATTGGCGATCACCGAAAAATCTGTTACAGTTTTACTAAATAGAACAAGATGATGAGTATGTGCTGTTTAAAAAAACTTGCTCATATTATTGAACCACTGCTCAATCACGGCTGTTAAGCCGTATTTAATGCACTTTAGATGAGTTTCTAAAAAAGTACATGTACAGCTAAATAACATTTTGCGTATATTTCACTTATTTGCCGAACCCCACTCACTTCTTGTGCAAATTTAAATAAAATTTCCCATGAGGGGTTATTTAGCCGACGTAATCAACCGTGCGAAATTTTATCTCAATCAAATCAGAAGTTTTGATTCTGTGGGGGTCGAATTTTTGGCTTTGTCATAGGAAAGAGAAGTCGCCGTTAACACATGGCCTTAACTACCGTTTTGCTTGTTATTGCTACTCCTACAGCCGCGGTTTGTGAATGTAACTGTAGACACGTTTAGTACATTTTTAATCAAAAATGTCGACGGCGTTTGTACTCATTTAAAGTTTCATCGCCGGTGACATTTTTGTCTCTCTAGCTTTTTTACCATTTACATAATACAGAATAGCGTTTTTCGCCGTGCGTCATTTTGTCCTTGATTATTTTTTACACAAAGCAAATTTGCATTTTATTTGTAATTTTTGTTGGGTTTCGACTGCCGAAACTTGGTTATCAGTTTAGTGCGTCTTCAAACGATCAAACATAAGCAGATTTCGTTATGGTTTTCCGCTACTAGTTTCTACAAGTTTGAGCGCATGTTCTGTCGCTTTGTGTTTCGTATGGTTGTAACTATTATTCTTTAGCGTGTGACTTTAAATCCCACGTGGGGGCTAAATATCACAAGTAAAGTGGATCACTTGAAGCTAAGTTTATAACAAAAGCGATACAACAAAATTGACAAATAACCATTTTCTATCAAGAAGATGCATGTGGAAATGATTCTAATGCATTATCTTTTTATAAATGGCTCAAACTACAAAAAAATTAATAAACAGATTGATTTTTGTGACTTTTGGACCTACCTTCCTCTATAGCTTAGAAGCCAGTCTAGCCAGTAGGCAGTCTATTTATAGCTTTCACCGGTCAAATAAAGTACACGATATTTGACCGGTTGCCGGTCAACTAGCCACTGCGTTACTAAAAATTTTACACGTAACGTATAACTACAACAAAAGTAAAAAAACAAATTCGCGCGAGAAAAATTTTGTAAAGACGAAAGCACCACTTTGAGGCTCTGTTCTCTCAGCGATGACTAGGTTTTTTGTCTTTTGTCGTTTTGACATTGGTTGTTGAAACGGTGTTATGTTTTATGGAAATCCCATGAAAATGAAAATTAATGACAGAATTGAAAATAGAAATAGAAAAGAAATGAAAAACAACCTGCATGGGAACGGGAATGGCCCTTATTCCCATGGGAAGAAATTCCCATTGACGGATGCAGTATTAGCTTATATTCTGCTTAGAAAACGATAGATAGGCTTGCAGTTTTATAGTCAAATTCGAGTAGACCTACCATTAAGTTTATTGTTTGTAGTCTGTGATTTTGTGATGTTCAGTAGGGCACATGTAGCCAAAAAGCCGTACGGATGACATCTACGGATGAAGTCTACAGATCAATAACGTGCGACGGTGCACTAACATGCTACGGTGCAATAGCATGACGTAATCGTACGTGCAGCGAGCTACGTGGCAGGCATGCGTAATGTGTGCGCGTTAGCCCTGGTCGGCGCATATAAAAACACCGTCTCGTACAGTACGACTCGCGTGATAAGTTTCTTTCCTGCCTCATCTGCGGTCGAAGAACCAGCGGATCAAATCGATGGTAATTTCTGTTCGGCGCAGAAGCACGGCGCATTACCGCAGATTTGCCGCAGAAACTTTATTTCTCTACGGCGCCTGTGCGAACTGTTGTCTCAGGAGATTTCATCAAAAAGTCATTAAGCGGCGTCAACAAGAGAGCATGCATGACCGGCAACACGCGTTTACTATACTGACTGCATGCAGTTGAGCGCGAGTTTTTGAAACTTACTGTGCGAGTTCACACTCTACGTCATGTAGGACTATCACAAGCTGAACAGTAGTTTAAGCCTTGTGTTAACGACGACTTCTCATTCCTATGGGAAAACCAACAAGTAATTTGAGCAAAGCTCACGTGACGGGCGATAACAGCGGTCCTGCCACTTTGGCAATCAGTGTACAGCAATAAGATATTAATGCGTCTTGAAAGAGTATTTAAATTTGAAACATGCGTACGCAAGACTCCTTGAATTAAAGAGATCAAAACTTGGATTTTTAAAAATGTACGTTCTATGTTAAAAATAAATGTACAAAACATCAGTTTATACACTTGTTAATGGCGACATGCAATGAGTGACACATCGAAAACAGCAAAAATCATAAAAAGGTGATATCACTCACCATCACA
>Ga0209367_1012311_pt1 | contig 11209 bp, 10 predicted proteins | sample WorMetLIZISLAND2_FD_187412 | JGI IMG/M metagenome (GOLD analysis project Ga0209367, IMG submission 187412) | Marine gutless worms symbiont microbial communities from Max Planck institute for Marine Microbiology, Germany - Olavius geniculatus... ... | reverse complement strand
GATCCCCACTATCGATATGATGATTATCCTCATTATGAGGCTTTCCGGAATCCGGCTACGCAGAACCAAATCATGGGGACTCGAAGACATCGCCTTAAATTAATCCTTTAAATGGTAGATAGACCCGAATTAAAAAAAGAGCAGCTCGCAATGACCAAAGATAGAAAAGGTGTCAGAAATAAACTCAAATCCGCCGGTGCAATCAGCAAATTTATGGCGGATTATTATTATGAACTGCATGCCGCATCGCAAGACGGCAATCCGCCGATCGCCTGGTGCACCAGTGTGGGGCCGGCGGAAATATTACGGGCCATGGGCTACCTGGTTTACTTTCCGGAAACCCATTCCGCCATGCTGGGCGCCACCCGCATGGCCACCGATCTAATACCCGAGGCCAATGCCCTGGGCTACTCGCCGGACATCTGCTCCTATCTGACCGCTGATATCGGGGCATTTCTAAAGGGCGTGACCCCCCTGGCCAAAATCTATGAAGGCATTACCGGTATTCCCAAACCGGATGTTCTCGTGTTCAACACAAATCAATGCCGCGACGTCCAGGACTGGTTCAACTGGTATGGTGATAAATTCAAGGCCCCTGTGCTGGGGGTCTACACCCACCGCAACGTCGGTGATGTTTCACAGACCCTGGTCGCCTCCATCGCCAAACAAATGCAGGAGTTGGCCGCCTCCCTCGAGAAGATATCCGGCACCTCACTGGATGTGGACCGCCTGAAACAGGTGGTCGCGCTGTCGCGGGAGTGTTCCGAACTCTGGAAAAAAGTGCTGCAAACCGCCGCCAGCCGGCCATCGCCGCTGACCTTTTTCGATGCCACAACCCTCATGGGACCGGCTGTGGTCGGCCGGGGTACCCAACAGGCGGTGGACGTGTTTAAAGCGCTGCTTTTGGAGTTGGAGGAGCGCATCAAAAACAGTGAAGGCGCCATCGATGACGAGCGTTTCAGAATATACTGGGACGGCATGCCGGTGTGGGGCCGGCTCAGGGCCCACTCCGAGCTATTTGCCGGGCTGAACGCCAATGTCTTGGCATCGACGTACTGCAACAGTTGGATCTTCTCCGCCTTGAACCCTGAAGATCCGTTCAACAGCATGGCCGAAGCCTACACAGAGCTCTTCATCGTGCGCTCGGATGAAGCCAAAGAAAAATATATCCGGGACATGCTGGCGTTGTTCAATGTCGACGGCATCATTTACCATGACGCCAAAACCTGTCCCAACAACTCCAATTGCCGTTACGGCATGCCCCAGCGCCTCGAGAAAGAGTCCGGCATCCCCAGTCTGACAATCCATGGCGACTTAAACGATCTGCGTCTGCTGTCCGACGAGCAAACGAAAACCAATGTGGAGGCCTTTATCGAGCAGCTGGAGGAAAGAAAAGTATGAACTGGCTGGAGTAATGGAGTAATGGAGTGCTGGAATGTTGGATTCAAGTCGGATTGATTTCGATTCCCAATACTCCAGTACTCCATTACTCCAATTCTCCCAAGTAATTAGTGGCATCAAATAGCCAATCATGTAAAATAAAACTCAGCGGCTAAGAAGGAGGAATGTGAAATGCCCTCTTGGATGAATATCGGTCAAATCCAAAAATTAAATGCCAAGAAGTTTAAAGATACGGTTGCATTGATGGATCAGGATCGCTCGTTTACCTATCCGGCCATGAACAAACGGGTCAATCAGCTGGCCCACAGCCTGGGCGGCCTGGGGCTGGCAAAAGGGGACAAGGTTGCGGTCTTTTTGGAAAACTGCATTGAAATTGTAGAACTGTTTTTGGCGACAGCCAAAACCGGCATCATCATGGTACCCATTAATTTTCGTCTGGCCGGCCCTGAAGTCGAGTACATCGTAAATAATTCGAATGCCAAGGCGATGGTTGTCCATGATCTGTTTGCCGATGTCGTCGATCCCATCCGCGATAAGCTGAGCAATATTTCGGCGGCCAATTTTGTGATGGTCGGACAGGCCGCAGAAGGCTACTGCGAATATGAAGATTTTATCAAAGACGCAGTTGATGATGAACCCGAGGCCCAGGTGGATCCTAGGGACACGTGGATTCTGATCTATACCTCCGGCACCACCGGCAAGCCCAAAGGCGTTCTACGCTCCCACGAATCGCATATTGCTTATTACCTGAATTGCAGCGTGGACTTCGGCTTCAACGAAAAAGATGTCTGCCTCAACGTAATGCCGCTGTGCCACATCAACTCCATATTTTTCACCTTTACCTTTCTGTACATCGGCGGCTCAGCCTATATCCATCCGGCCATCGGTTTCAAACCGGAAGAGATTCTGGAGATCATTGAAAAGCATAAAATAACCTTTATTTCCCTCATTCCGACCCACTATACCTTGATCCTGAATGCGCCCGAAGAAGCCAAACAGCGCGACGTCGGATCGATTCGCAAACTGCTGTGCTCTTCGGCACCCGGACGGCGGAGCATGAAGCAGGCCGTCATGGAATTTTTCTCCGGTGTGGAACTCTACGAAGCTTACGGTTCCACCGAGGGCGGCATCGTGACGATATTAAAACCCGAATACCAGATGACCAAGCTCGGCTCCATCGGGTTTGAAGCCCTTGGTAACGATTTTATTAAGATTCTGGATCCGGAGGGCAACGAGGTTCCCCAAGGTGAAATCGGTGAATTGTACTCCCGCGGCCCCACCCTGTTCGATGAATATTACAAACTGCCGGAGCAAACCGCCGAATCATTCAAACAAGGCCTGTTTTCCGCCGGCGACCTGGCGCGAAAAGATGAAGACGGCTTTTACCACCTGGTGGATCGCAAAAAGAACATGATCATCACCGGGGGCGAAAACGTCTATCCTAGTGAGATCGAAGAAGTCGTCGGCAGCCACGAGTGTGTGCTGGATTGTGCGGTCATTGGGTTGCCGGACGAAAAATGGGGTGAAAAGGTGACGGCTGTCGTCATCAAGAAAGATGGCCTGCAGCCGGAAGATATTACTGAAGAAATGATCAAAGATTGCTGCCGGGGACAGATCGCCGGATACAAATGCCCGAAAGAAGTCATATTTATCGAAGAAGACGAAATGCCGCGCACGCCGACCGGCAAAATACTGCATCGCAAACTCAGGGATCGGTTTGGCGAGTAGGTTCGTTTTAGATGAATGGATTACTTCAGCTTTTTTGTATGAAGGGCTGATACAGCGGATATACAAATGCCCAAATTGATCTAAATTGCCTAAAATGACTAAAATGACTAAAATTATTGAATCGCTACGCTCTATCTTTTTTAATAAATCGACGGAACACAGCACTTTTAGATCATTTTAGTTCATTTTATATTTTAGATCATTCTATTGCAAATTTACTGTAGTTGAAATCGGCTTTTAAAATCTATTTTGACGATGTGACGCAGAAGGTACAAGGAGGTCTAAATGAACTACGCCAGCTATGCCGCGATCCATGCCCGCCATTTGCCGGACAAAGTGTGCCTGATCGAAAGAACGCCTTCCCAAGATCTAAGACGAACGCTGACCTGGCACGAGTTTAATCATGAAATCAACAAGGTGGCCAACTATTTATCCAAGGAGTTGGGAATCAAAGACGGCGACTTCGTGATGCATTTGCAGAACAACTCCCTGGAATGGATCGTGACCTATTATGCCATAATCAAACTCGGCGCGATCGTGGTGCCTCTGAATTTCCGATTTGTGGGGCAGGATATCCTGTATGCGGCCAATATTTGCCAGCCCAAGGCCTTTTTGTTGGGCGCGGAATTTCTACCGGTGGTGCAACCCATCCAAAAAGAACTGAAGACCGTTGAAAAGTATGTTTGCGTCGGCGGTGATGCACCCGATGATATGATCGATTATAATCTAATGGCCGCCTATGATGATTCCTCGGAGGCCCTCGTCGATGTCGATGATCAGCATGAGCTGGCCATGATGTTCACCTCCGGCACTACCGGTGACCCCAAGCCGGTGCTGCACACCCATTATTCGCTGAATAATACGGCCATCGGCAACGGCATGAGTTATTTTGTCGAGAAGAGCGACAATTATGTTTTTTTCCTGCCCCTGTATCACAGCGGCACCATGTTCCTATGGGCACCCTTCTACGCCACCGGCGCCACCGGCACCATCATCAGGGAATTGACGGATCCGAAATGGATCATTGAAGCCATGGCCGAAGAGAAAGGAACCGACGTTCTCTTTGTGGTTCCGATTGCCATAGCCATTTTAAATGCCATCGATAATGGCGATATCAATCTCGCCGACTACGATCTTTCCAGCTGGCGCTACATGGAAATCGGCGCCCAGCCGGTGCCTTTCGATGTCATGAAACGCCTGGTGGAAACCCTGCCCTGCGGCTGCTCCAACATCTACGGCATCACGGAAGGCGGCGGGGGCGGGCTTTACAACCTTTACCCGGAGGAAGTCCTGGAAAGACCGGGTTCCATCGGCAAACCAACCTTTGGCATGGATGCCAAAGTGGTTGACTTCGAGGGCAATGAAGTCAAACCCGGTGAAGTCGGCGAGCTGCTGCTGAAAACCAACCGCATGATGAAAGGCTACTATCAAAATCCGGAATTGACGGCCAAATCATTGAAAGACGGCTGGCTGTATACAGGGGACCTCGTTAAAGTTGACGATCAGGGCTATTTCTACATTGTTGACCGGGCCAAGGACATGGTCACCAGCGGCGGGGAAAACATTTTCCCGGTGGAAATCGAAGATGCCCTGATGGACCACCCCAAAATCGATGATGTGGCCTGCATCGGCTACCCGGATGAACGGCTGGTGGAAATCGTACTGGCCATCGTTCAGCTCAAAGAAGGCGAATCCATGACGGAAGCCGAGTTGCTGGAATTTGCCGAAACCAAAATGGCCAAATACAAGATGCCCCGCAAGGTGATCTTCGATCCGGTCATGCGCAACCCCACCGGCAAACTCATGAAGCCCCAGATGCGAGTAAAATACACCGGCCGCAAGGAGGCGTTTAAAAAGCTGGATTAGGGACTGGGTATTGGGTATTGGGTATTCGGTATTGGGTATTCGGTATTCGGTATTGGGTATTGGGTACTGGGTAATTCAGTTATATATTTGAAATTCATTTTTAATGTTCCAAAATGACCCTGCAGGGCGGGCTTTGCCCACGTCAAAAGAGGAAGACAGGTGGTATTTGGTGGGCACAGCCCACCCTATGATATATATATATTAGGCAACTTGGTAAATTTTTGTGGCCCCATGGTTTATTCCAATAACCAATAACAAATAACGAATAACTCCCGGCTAAGGTTAGCTATGTTGCGCTGAAACCTGGCTCCGGGCCTATAGCAAAATTGACATAGTGAGGTAAAAGGAGGGATGAGTTTTGCTGATTACTGAAATTTTGGCCCGCAATGCCCGGGTCTACGGTGATGAGATTGCACTGATTGAAAGGGATCCGGTTAACAACAGCCGCAAGAAGATTTCCTGGAACGCATTCGATGCCGAGGCCAACCGCGTGGCCAACGCCCTGCTGGCCAAAGGCATCCAAAAAGGCGACAAGGTGGTTCACCTCATGATGAACTGCATCGAGTGGCTGCCGGCCTATTTTGGAATTCTGCGCACGGGAGCCTGGGTGGTGCCGCTGAATTTCAGATTTTCCGCCGATGACATCAAACTGTGCAATGAAATCGCCGAAGGCAAGGCACTTTTCTTTGGCGAAGAGTTTATCGATCGGGTCGAGCAGATTAAAAAGTCCTTGGATAAAACGGTCGCCGACTATATATTTGTCGGACCTGAAGACAAACGGCCGGCCTTTGCCGAGCAATACACTGACCTGCTGGCATCCGCTTCAGCGGTTGGCCCCGGCCTTGACGCCGATTTGAATGACAGTGCCGCGCTGTATTTTACCTCCGGCACCACCGGGACGCCTAAAGCGGTGCATTTATCCCACCGCAACCTGGAGCACGCCTGTTATGTCGAAAACCGCCACCACCACCAGACCCACCAGGATTGCTACCTGTGCATCCCACCCCTGTACCACACCGGTGCCAAGATGCACTGGTTCGGCAATTTTATGGTCGGGGCCAAAGGCGTACTCTTAAAAGGACTGAATCCCCAGTGGATATTGGAAGCCATATCGGAGGAACAGGTCACCAATATATTCCTGCTCGTTCCCTGGGCCCACGACATTCTGATTGCCATTGAAAACCAGGACGTCAAACTCGAGGACTACAAGTTGGACCAGTGGCGCCTGATGCACATCGGTGCCCAGCCCATTCCGCCCAGTTTAATCAAAAACTGGAAAAAGGTCTTTACCCACCATGACTACGACACCAACTATGGCCTGACCGAGACCACCGGCCCGGGCTGCGTGCATCTGGGCCTGGAAAACACCCACAAGGTGGGGGCCATCGGCGTGCCGGGATTTGACTGGGAATGCCGGATTGTAGATTTTGAACATCAGCCGGTGGCGGCGGGAGAACCCGGCGAGCTGCTGGTAAAAGGACCGGGTGTCATGCGGGAATACTACAAAAACCCGGAAGCCACCGCCCAGACATTGATAGACGGCTGGCTGTACACCGGCGATATTGCCCGCATGGATGAGGACGGCTTTATCTGGTTGGTGGATCGGGCCAAGGACGTCATTATTACCGGCGGCGAAAATATCTTTCCGGTGGAGATCGAAAGTCACATCATGGGCCATCCCAAAGTCCAGGATGTTGGCGTCATCGGCCTGCCCGACCAGCGTCTGGGTGAAATTGTCGGCGCCATCATCAAGGAAAAACCCAACCAGACCCTGACCGAAGATGAGATAGCGGAATTTTGTGAAGAGCTGCCCAGATATAAAAGACCCCGTAAAATCATTTTCGGTGAGGTGCCCCGCAGCCCCACGGGCAAGATTGAAAAACCCAAACTGCGAAAGCAATACACGGGAATTTCGGGAAAGATAGGCAAATTGAGTTAGTCACCAACGGCAATGCTGTATCTGATGATAAGCAGGCCGCTGGCCGGCCGCCTCTTATTTACAGCAGCCTTCATTCTGCTGGTGCAGTTAACCGCATCATCGTGATGCCCAATACGCCGTTTTTGTATGGCGAGTTTGGTGACGAAGAAGTAGATAATTCGCCGCTGAATCTAATACCCTGCCACTAGAGCGCCGCCAGGCGTCTCACCATTAACGCCGGCGATTTATGACTAACCCGGAGATGGTGAAAATGGTTAATTGTAAGGGCAATCAGATTCATCTTATCCAGAAAGGAGGAAAAAATGAAAATTGGCAATAAAATTTATTTGGTATCTTTATTCTCCGTCATTGCGGTCATTCTCTTTTTGGGGTGTGTTGCGGCCATCCCAATTGTGGTTTACTATTACAACACCGATGATAACTATGTCGCAACGGCAGAAGTCAGGCGGAATGCTGACGATCTTTGGCTTGCTGTGACGCGTCTGGCCGAAAGGCGAGTCACTGAAGCCGAAGGGCAGATTAAAATTACAAAAAAAGATAATACCGAGCGGTTACTTCAAGCCACCGATGGGAAGCAAAACGCATCGGTAAAAATAATACCGGACGGCCGACGAAAATCAAAAGTAGTTATAACAGCAAATGTGCCGGAAGATATGGAAAATGAACTAGATAAAGAAAAGGAACTGGCGGCCAGCATAATGAAGGCCCTTTGCGAAGAAGCCAAGGCGGAATGCAAATTGGCTGATAGTTAAGGCCTAGCTACCAAAGAAAGGCTGTCTCAGTTAAACTGAATATTGGATTCAATCGTAGGTTGGGTTGATATCCCGAAGAGCTTTGTTGGGTTTCGTTTCTCTACCCTACCTACTAAAAAATCTCTGATGTTGTTAATTCAACTGTGGGAACGAAACCCAATACCTTGTATTCGACCAGATCGTTTTTATCCGTAATTTTGTATATTTATCATCCATGATATTTAAAAATCGATATGATTCCTCTTAAACAAATAACCAATAACGATTAACAAATAACTCTCAACGCGTTACGGTCAGATCCGATACTTTTTCAATGATGATATCCGGTTCTTCCTTTTTCAATGCGTCATAATCGTCAAATCCGGTTAACACAGCCGCAGTCTGCATACCGGCAGCCTTGCCGGCCTTGATGTCCACCCGGGTGTCACCGACATAGACACAGTTTTCGGGTGACAAGCCCAGATTATCACTGCACAGCACCAGTGGTTCGGCATGGGGCTTTTTATTCTGAACATCATCTGCGGTGATGACAATCTCAAACAGGGTTTCGAGGCCCTCGGCAGCCAACGGCACAAATTTTATATCCAAATATTCCCTGGGAGTCGAGGTAACCATCGCCAGCCTCAATCCCTCCCCGGCAAATGCGTTCAAGGCAGCCGCTGTGCCGGGAATCAATTTAAGCTGCTCGTGAAACATGGACGGGGCCAGATCATCGATAATGCCCCGTGCTTGTTCGATCAACGATTCTTTGCGATCCTGCATATCTTCGGGCAGCACGAGATCCCATTCGAAATCACCATTTTGCATGGCTTCCAGCAGGACGCTGCGGGGCACCCGCGGGATGTTCAGTCTGCTGAAAATAACGTCGATCAAGGCATAATAGATCGGCGCTGAATCTATCAGTGTCCCGTCGAGATCGAAAATAACCGCATCGGCTGCAATACTGTTTTTTCTCAAAGGCACCTAATCCTCCTGATGGTATTTCATTTGGTTGGCTATAGAGTAACTCGCCCAGCCGCTAAGATTGCAGAGGCCAACCACAAAGTGAGGGTTCCTCTTGCTCAGCGGGAGCCCTCAGGAAGCCTCCTGTATGCGGCAAGAACTCTGGCGCAACTATTTAAATCCGAAATCCGAAGCACGAAGCACGAAACAAATTCGAATGACAAAAACCCCAATGACTAAATCAAATATCGATCCAATATACAATCTAACCATGAGCATGTCGATCATTTTTAGGCCCTGCTTTCATCGTCTTGCTTTCATCGTTTTGAACATTTGGATATTCGAATTTGAAATTTGTTTCGTATTTCGAAATTCGTGTTTCGTATTTTTTGACACATGGGGGGATCGAGGCAGGGCTGACAAAATCTGATAGTGGCTTAATGAAAGTTGTTTGAAAAAATATATTTATCCGACGTCGTGTTTTCCGTCAAAATAAAGCGTCATTATTCAAAATCCAACTAGTCTCCCAAAACAATACTTTTTCAGGGGCGGATAAATGCGGAAAAATTGGGCGTAGCTCTAATACTTGGCGGCCAGCATGAGGTCATCCCCGTCATCCACATCCATTGCTTCTTTCAAACAGATCGGAGCGATCAGTTCAATGATATTATTGCCATGGGTCCGGACTTCTGCCGCCGGGACAACGATGGCCCCGCCGACACCCATGATGTTCACCGGGTAAACCTGACCGGCACAGGAACCGGAATCCGGCGGCACCAGGTCGATACCGCCTCTATCGAACAGGGCTTCGATCCGGGGTATTTTCCCCGGGTCAATTTCGAGGTTGAGAGTGCCCGGGTAAGGTCTGAATCCAAGCTTTTCCTGACACTGGTTCTGGACCCAATCAAGCTGGGTAAAATATGCGCCCTTGTTTTCGCCACTTACAATTTTTCCGGTTATCGTCAGTGTCTCGTTCATTTCCATTCTCTCATCAGAACCCTATTTCGATTTTATCGTTATACTTTATCACAAACTGATGAAAAATTGGCTAGTTTTTTGCTTTGATCACACTGAAATGCCCATATCTGACCAGCATATTGGCCCGCTCGCTTTACACCTTACCAGACCTCGACTATTGTCAGGAAAAACGTCGTTTAAGATCAGAAGAAAATCAAAGGAAAAATCGAATTAATGTGCCAAGCACGATATTTTTAAGCCGCCGGCCCTAAGTTTTGACAGATCGTCTCGGTCGTCGAAAGTCAATTATCCATCCTGGATAGGTGATTTTTTCGGGCGGCTTAATTATCAATCGTAATATTTTCCTCAAACTGGCTCGCAAATCTACGGATCATATTGACCTGATCGGAGCTGAGGACGCTGCCGTTGCGCGGCAGTCTCCCGCAGTCTTCGGCGCCCTGGAAATAACTGATGTATATCCTGCTGTAGCGGTTGGTCACCCGGGCCACCCCGACTTCCAGAGCACAGCGGTACCGTTCCATGGGAACACCCTTTTGCTTGGCCGCGCTCAATATCTGCTCGGGAAATTCTGGATGGGACCTCACATACACATCCCATATTTTGCCATCGATCGGTTTTCTTCCTTTTTGTATCGTAATCATCTTTTCCGTTAATTCTTTCGACTGATCAAAAGTATGGGGGGGTCCTGGTATGGGTCTCTATGTAGACTATGTTGTCGATGCCGGGCCGCGTGAATATGTGAAATTCTCTTTTGGTCGGGGTGCTGACTTTTCCCATTATCTCTATTTTTATGTCCCCCGAAATATTCGTATATGGCAGTTCCGGATTGATGATGACGGATACCGAACCGAATGAAAAAAGGTTGTCGCTGGTCACCTGGCGCGTGGATAGGGTTTTTTCACGGGTTTCTCCCCAGAATGTACAACCCGATAGGATTAATACGACAATTGTGATATTCAGCCATAGCTTCATAATTCCCCGCCTCAATTTTAGCTCATTCTCTATTTTTTCCAAATCATCAGCGTCAACAACTCTTCCAGCACATTATCTTCAACACAAACGCTCATGTTGCTATACCCTTTACCCCAGCAAGAATTCGCAGCCCAGAAGGCGCAAACAATCAAATACTGCTTTGCGTCACGATATATTTTTGTAGATATCACAATATTTTCTAACAATACAAGAATTAGATTCGTTCACCCAAAGCCGAAGAAGTCGGCTCAGACCGTTGGGATTTCACCGTCGGTCGGGGGGAAGTGATAGCTAAAAAAAAATATAAAATTAAGGGCTTAAATCGCGTTGCCGCAGTTGACAGCAAAAAGACCGATGTTTAGATTGAATGCAATTGGATTTTAGGACCCAGTTTGCAATCAAATATCAACCCTGGTCAGGTGGGGCAAGCCGTAGATCATGCCTAGGGATCAAAACTAGCAGGAAATGGAAGGTGGTTCGGTCAACTGACTTAATTAAAAATTTCGGGTCTATCTACCATTTAAAGGATTAATTTAAGGCGATGTCTTCGAGTCCCCATGATTTGGTTCTGCGTAGCCGGATTCCGGAAAGCCTCATAATGAGGATAATCATCATATCGATAGTGGGGATC
>Ga0209367_1012309_pt1 | contig 11210 bp, 8 predicted proteins | sample WorMetLIZISLAND2_FD_187412 | JGI IMG/M metagenome (GOLD analysis project Ga0209367, IMG submission 187412) | Marine gutless worms symbiont microbial communities from Max Planck institute for Marine Microbiology, Germany - Olavius geniculatus... ... | reverse complement strand
ACCGTGCCAAATTTTATCTCAATCGGGTCAGGGGTTTTGATTCTGTGGGGGTCGAATTTTTGGATTCCCCATAAGAAAGAGAAGTCGCCGTTAACACAGGGCTTGAACTACCGTTCAGCCTGTGATTTGATAGCGATCAAACGTCGACAGATTTATCATTAGAAGTTGATGGATATCCGAGCTTATCACCGCTTGTTTTTTGAGGCGCCTCTCTACGTTTTTGCACACGCGATTGACAGACGCATTCAGCAAAATACCGTAACTATGTCTAACCAACGACTTCCAGTTACCGTCACTTGTTTCTCTGTGTTTGGTGTGCCGGATGCAACAACAGTAGGCCTATATCCCTTAAACTCTACTCAGTACTCAGATATAGGCGTAGTCTGGCGTATAGTGCTAAGGCTTTGAATGTGCACCTGGTTTGCTTCGCGTAGCTTGTTATATTGATATCTTCGCTGGCGTCTTTCATAAATTATAGAACATTGTGTTTTAAGTTGTAGGCCTTTTTCAATGTCACTAATTTGTCAGTGTTACGTCATAGTGGCTAATAAGCATACACTGCTGATTGAATAAACTGTTGTGCGTATGCAGCGGATGTCAGGCTGGCAATTAATCGATCGCTTTGCTTATACTTTTCGCTTAATTATGAAACACAGAAATAAATTAATAAATAATTCATAAGTTTCACAGCCGCTGACCGGCTTCGATATTTCGAAATTTAACACGACGTTTTTCTGGGCGATTTTTTTATCCGTGCGCGTAGAATGGTCGAAAGCTGCTGCTGCTGATAATGTTGATGATGCCGCAAGATGCAAAGGCGAGTTATTAACAATGGCTTCTGACAGCCGTCGTATTTTCCCGCAGGATTTCCTGTCATTCACTTTCGGCATTGACGCTGATTCACGTTTTGCTTCTGTAAGGGAAACGATCAATAAACGTTTTAGATACTTCAGAAAACAGAATGTTGCTGCTGGAAGAACGCGAAACCTTGCATAGTTGATGACGCAAAATTTTCAAGAGTTAGTCATTGTATGCATTACAGAAAAATCCCGTTGCATGTAAAAAATTACTTCATGTGAGTGATTCAATAAAATATCGTTAGCTGTGTTTAATAGCAGTTATTTGTTTGACTATAGGTTTACACCATCATTTTGATAATGCGATTAAGTTTTTAAAAAAGTACTTTAGCTGTGTAGAATAGTTTTATTAGTACAGTATGACGTATTATTTGTGCGAGATGATTTATGCTTAGGCCTAATCAGTTTCATGCGCAGCAACTGCATATTTTTTTTCGAACTGCGATTGTTGCAAGTTAGAGGTCATTAATGTTCCACTAACATTTTAATGAATTTATTTTGAACTTTCAGTATGAGCATTTTTTGGCTGTGAACTATTTGTTTGCAAATGGCACTAAATTAGTTAGCTGATTGTTGTGTCTACACGCAGCACTTGCATCATCATCTCTACACGCGCTGAGCAAATCTGCCCTGGAGTCACCCGCGCCGTCGCCATGGCGATCTCAGCGTCCCGCAGTCGGTATGTGTCCAGTCGTACGACTGTCTTGATGTTTGGAATAGTCGTGATGAGTTTTGTTTAGGCTCAGACTCCATTACTTGAATTTTCTGTGGACATGTCGTACAACAAGTTGTGCGACTGGTTGTACGACTTGCTGTTCGCGCTACAACGTGTTGTCATTTTTGCTGTACAGCTTGTTGTGCGGCATGTTGTACAACAAATACACGACAACTCGAAGCTAGTAGAGTCCGAGCATTAATGAAGTTAGTTCACGCTGGCCCATTTTGTAATGCTTGCACCGTCATGCAGACGGATAAACCATCTCAGTATGTAACCAGTTACCCAGATCAACTCAGCCTAGCCATCCTAACGAGGGTAAGCTTGGAGTGACGGCAAAGCTGGGAAATAAGCAGGCGCGCGGCATCCGTTATTTTTAGTGCATGGAAATCAAGATTAGCGCCACCACACGGACTTATTTTATATCTGAAAACACGAACTAACACGGAAAACACGGGGACTAAGCGACGTCCGAATTAGCGTCGAAATATGGGTGTAAGAATCCGAACATTCGCGCGTGTGCATGTTTATCGATAGAAAGAATGAAAGTGAGTTCTGTCACAGTGCTCGGTCGTATAGACGACGCGATCGAATTGGTTGTCTTGTGCGACGCGACGCAAACCTCGTTGACCCGCACAATTGTGCGTCGTTTTGCGCTCATTTTCTGCTCATTCGCGGTTCAAGTGGCGTGCCGCGGGGAGTCAGCCACGAAATGCTTGGCCCTTGCGGCTAACGTGATGACGACCGCCCTCTGGCTACTAGCGTTAGCGGCCGTCGGTCCCTGACCCGATCTAATGACCGACTGGTAGCTCGCCCGGTCCGTCGTCGTAGGAATATTGACCGCGCCCACCCAACGACGTTACACAATTCCATTTGTAGCGACCTCTGCATGACGCGTGCGTGGCCCGGTCAATCGAATTGTCGGTAGTCCTGACTGCCGGTAAATTAGAAATCACGACGACGAGACGAGAGCAGCTAGCCGGTCGAGTCAAGCCTCGGTCTGGTTCCAGAGTGTGGCTTGGCGATTGCACGGCGGAAGAGTGAACGGGCGCCAGGACGGAAGGAAGGAAGGACGGAAGGTCCGACTGCTACTGTACTGCACATCCGGGCAACGTCGAGTTGAGTGTCTGTCTGTCGCCGCTATTCGTTTATGTACGTTCTCATAAGGCTCATAAACAATTTTAAAACGTATCTACTATAAACACTCTTACAATTTCAGTTATGAATGCATGCAAATTTTTGCAGTGAACTATAACTAAATTTATACCATTGTATGCATTTGCAAGGTTTTTTCACGCGAAAAAGCGTTTGCGGCCATGGGGTTCTGAGGAGCCTAGAGCGCTCCGTCGACCCCCTATTTGGTGAGAAGGAAGCTCACTGCACCGGCTCTAGGTTTTAGGCTTCGATTTTTGGCTTTTCTTGAAATTCTGGCTAACCTTATGTCTTTTACTGACAAAAAAATCAGCGTTATAATTTGGCCATATCCAAAGTCATCTTTTTAGTCACTGTCATAATTCACTTGTGTCCGGGGATTACCCCTAAGTCAAAACTTCTTTTATGAACAATGTAGCCAACCTCCTCCAGGACAGAACCCCCCCAAGACAACTGCGGACCTCCCGCAGTACGGGGTTAATAAATTCAGAAATTCAAATTAAGTTGACTAGTTGCTAGTACCGGTCTATCTTAATTTGTTAACTTAAACCCAATAATCTTTGGTAGAGGTGTATTTAAAGATTTGTTACTATTATTATAATTATTCCGGTCAGCAAGCAGCACTGTCGTCGCATCACTGTCGCAGCAGCAGCAGCAGCAGTAGCGGTCGGTCGTGGATCGGCGTGACGGAAGTCAGTCAATATGAGGGATTACTGGAAGCTCATTTCGCGCTGATTCACGCCCGATTTGCGGCTAAATAACTGTCGAGTTGCGCCGCGTCGGCCGTTTCACTCTGTTGGTCAATTGACCGACGACGCCGGGCAAGTACACATCAAAGATGTCGCAGTCGAAAGCCGCCCTCAGGCTGCTAACGTTGGACGCACACCGGCAAATCCTATCAGTCGGTGCAGGGAGCTAATGCTGCGACGTCGACGCCGAAAGTAAGGTTAATCGCATCAGCGACGAGCTGTGTGGACGTGCGGACACCGCCAGCACGCCTGGCGGAACCGATCGCTGTCACTCCTCGCGACCTACCGCAGTCAACAGCCTTCCTCCATGCCAGACACGACCTGTCAACAGATACACACGCACACGCAGAGAGACAGTCAGTGACCAATACATAGACGCAAGCTGCACGCGCTTCACAGTGCCACTGCCTGCTGTCTCGGCCAAGTCTAAGCGCACTAGGGCACCTTTGACGAGACAAATAAAAACAAGTGACCAAAGTGATTCGGTAAAACGCGAAATAAAAATCGCTGATCGCTGCTGCCCCCTGGTGTGTCATAAGTAGGCAAATGCAAGTTTTGGCTGGGGATTTAATCCCCATAACTTTTCTTTCCTTGGAGCACTGGCGTCGTGGCAGGAAGGCAGAAAGGGGGCAACCTTACATTTTTGGCACAAATTGGGGGTAAGAACTTCCATTTTGGCAAAGTTTAGGGGCGAAGTTGAAATTTTAAGCATCCATTGTCAGAAAATTGCAACTTTTTAGCACACGACGCCGCTGCTTTGCATGGGCGTCAGGGACCCCACCTAACACAAAGTCTCATTGGACCGCACAAATGTGCTTGCCAAATGCCATTTAAATCTGTTGAACGGGTTAAGCATAGTACACAAATGTAACAGACAACAGACAGACAAACCATGCTACTGAGAAATGAATATAGCGTAGTAGGTGCATCGGTATCTCGTGTCATGTAAATGGCGGATTTTCACCGGGATTCGATTGAATTTAGCTGCTGCTATACGGCGTGAAGTGTTGATTGTGTTTTAGATCCATATCAACTGTTTGGACCGCTGTCTAGTCGACTTTCGAGCACAGGTTTGCGTTCAATTTGTAACAGAACCCACATTCAGATTTCCTGTGATATTCGATGGTAAAAGTAGGCCATAAGCGGGAACGCGGGGGCACTGCGTTTCCTCGTTCCTTCACCTCTTATTTTTAGTCTGCATATGTCGCGCCGCGCCTGAATTTAATGGCTAAGCTTGTGCGTCAATTGCGTGCTGGAACCAGTCTGATCTCGCAGACTGATCTGAATGATCTATAAAGTCATGTATGACGTATTGCGTATAGGATAATAGGACAGCACCAAATCACACCCAGTTGTGTGCGTTGTGATTAAATCCACAGCCTCTTAAGTTGTAATGCATACTGATTAATAGTTCTCAGGAAAATTAGTAAAAATGGTGTCACATCTGTAAATCCCGCTCCCTTATTGGCCCTAGATCCCGTAACTGTACTTAAACGAAAAAGAAGGGAGAGAGAAGGGAAAGAGGAAAATCGGAAACGGGGAGGGAAAAAAGGGAAGGAGGGGAAAGAAGGGGGCTAGAAGAAGGAAAAGAAAAGTAATTCTCTCCCTCTTGAATTTTACGTTTATCATTGGTAATATTTAACCGACTTCTAGTTTAGGTTAAAACTTATAGTTTTACATTTTTTTAAAAAATTTGGTGAAGACTTTCTGGGTGATTTTGCTCACGGACAGAGACGAACACTTAGTAGATCTTGACAAATACATAACTTTCTAGTCCTAGGTGGCTGTGATAAATAAATCATTGATGTTGCATGTAAAACGACAGGCAGTGGTCAGATCCAGCTGTGGCAGTTTCTGCTGGAATTGCTATCCGACGCCAGCAACGCATCGTGTATTACGTGGGAAGGCACTTCGGGTGAGTTCAAGATGACTGACCCAGACGAGGTTGCTCGACGGTGGGGTGAACGAAAGAGCAAGCCCAACATGAACTACGATAAGCTGAGCCGCGCACTACGCTACTACTATGATAAGAACATAATGACCAAAGTGCACGGCAAGCGGTACGCGTATAAGTTTGACTTTGCTGGACTAGCGCAGTCGATGCAACCAACCGACCCGTCGACTGCTGCGGTGGCGGCGTGCGGCTACAAGTACGCCGCGTCTGAAGGACTGTTCATGCCGGCGGCCTACCATCATCATCATCATCACCACCACCACCAACATCACCACGGCATCTCGGCTAAGTTCAACCTGATGACTGCTGGCTCAGGATCCGGGTTTCTGCCGCCGCCGCCATGTCCGACTCCGTACTGGTCTCCGCCGGCCGCAGCGGCAGCCGCCGTCGCCGGCGTTTACCCGGGCATCTCTGCTGCAGCGGCTGTGGCTGGCCGTTCTGTCGTTTCTCCATTGCCAGCCGCCGCAGGACACATTGCATCACATCTCAGCTCCTACTATGCGTAATTTCAGTCTCACTGCGACGTAGCGCTACGAATTATCCGTACGTGTACGGTACACGCGCTTACTTTAGCTCATCGTCTACGATAATAAAAGCTCAAATGATTTTATCTGCAAAACCGTAAAAATGCAAATAAAAATGTATTTTTACTTTGTAATTCCAGCATACGTTTCGCTAAAATTCTGTTTTATTATTTTTTCGGATCGTCCATTGACAAATCCAATGAAACCATACAGACAGCAAGTCTAGCAAGTAACATTCCAAGTCACGTCCAACGAACCGGAACAAACTTGATAGCGACAATTGTTTTGCCTTTTGGGCAAAAATCCAACAAGCAGACGTTTACTCTGTTTTACACGTAGCTGCTCATTATAGTGAAAATTTACGAAATTGAAGAATAAGTGTAGTGTAGTATAATTTGTGTATAATATACAGACTCCATTAACAATTTATGCTTAATATGTATTTACCAGTCACACACGACGAGCCATGACAACGGCTTTCAAAATGTGTTCATTGTAATTTTTGCACCGAGCTCCTGGTGGTCCCGGGCGCCGCGACGCAAAAACAATGACGCAAGAAAAAATAGGCCAACTTTTTACGAATGAAAAAAATGAGATAATGTTGGCGCTGTGCGTGACAGGAGAAGTCACCTAAAAACACAGAATTGCGTCAAAACTCTTGGCGTCTGGGGAACCCCGCTGGAGAATTTGTAGCGCTTTCCTAGGGGTCGCTAGCTCTGTTTCTTCTGAGAACCCCAGCCCTAGTCACAACGCTTTTTCTTGTCCCGCAACTAAGGGCCCGTAACTTACTATTGAACCGGGGTCCCTCTGACCGTTGCTACGCCATTGGGCGCGTCCGTGATTGTTTCGTGTCTGCGATTCAGCGTCTACAGCAGCGCAGCGCCTGCCTGCAGATCGTCGCCAAATGCGTTTGCGCTGTCGCAACTATAGCGTCAGTCAAAGACTGGAGCGATCGAGTGGTCTGTCGTCAGTCGCCTTGCTGCAGTCTCTCAGTCTCTTGGGATGTCTCTCGTTTCGTCTCGTCGCTAACGTCGGCCGCATGTCGCTAGCCAATAAGCCTGTGCCACGTTATAGGATTGCTAACCCCAGAAAAGTCTCCCCCGGCCGACAATTTACGGGCAAAAATCCGCCCCGCCCGTTGTCGGCCGGGGGGAGACTTTTCTGGGGTTAGCGATCCTATAATGGGGAAAAACTTTTTATAGGGCCGGTAGTGTTTTAATAAAGGGGAAACATATCGACAATATCTTTCCCCAGACGAATTTTTCATTGGGGAGACATTTTAATATAACACCAGCTGGACGTCCTGACGGCAGTGGCGGTGGTGGCGCAGTCGACCGGATAATCACCCACGACTGACTGACTGACGGCGTGCGTCGTAATCGGCTTACATCACGACCCGTCCGTCCGAACGGACAGACTCCATCGAACGGTTCGTCACCGCTCTGCGTGGTGACGCCCCTGCAGGACGCGGCGCGATGTCCGTCCGACCGTCGGACATTTCCCGACGACGAGTCTAAGACGCGTGAAAGACTTGACGGCGATTGGCGATTGACGGCAAGCAAGGCACTGATACACGAGTTATTAATTGTCTTCACTTTTCGCGCGGGCACATCATTCAAGTCACGTGACAGGATAGCATCCCGTCCACTCTTGAGTCTCGACTGACGCGCCCTGTCTTTGTCGAACAGTAAACAGTTTTAGGAACCATCAGCTGCAGTCTGCGATTCTCTTCTACCGATAACGCTCGACTCCGACTATGTGATTCCGAGAGAGAATTTTTGTTTTGAGAGTGTTTCAGTAGATTTTTTGGTCCAGGCTTACTGAGATGAAAACGTGCAGCTGCAATAGAAATTGTCTCACTGGTCGCAGGAACATAAGGCGCTTCAGATCATAGCTTGCACGTGCCCATCTCGATCACATGTCGTATTGCTGGATATATCACAGCGTGAGCTGATCGAGTACTGAGCGATAGTCAGACTGCGGTGCACAAAGCAAAACGATTACGCAATCTCTGTACGATGCGGCATTTTGTCGTCGCTTGTAATGTGGTCAGCCAGTACGACCACTGGCCATCTGTCACTCATTGCATCTAGTTAGTCTTCTGTCGTCAGTGAACTATATTCAAAGCTGGTCGTGAACAGCTGATCGATCTAATATCCACCTGCTCGGTGTTCAATAGGCCTAGTCCTAACGGGCAAGAGTTAGCAACATGAGCATTTTTGATTAACGATGATGATGGTAAGAATTTTAACCAACATTACCAACAACAACAAGGGGGCTTTGCTACCATTTATTATAGCAAACGCACAGAACGATGCGTTTAGGCCTATTTATTCGGATAACTGAGTGGTAAATAGGTATAACTGAATTCAGAATTACGCCACGGGCGATGTATTTTATCTGCAGTAAAATTCGGAAATACTTTTCTACGACTGAGTCGCCAATGCTGGTACTCTAATAATGGGAACTATTGAGTAAATATTCGTGTAGATATTTTTGCAAGCAACCAACCGATATGTCCATGATTCATGGTCCTGCCTTTGTTATAAACGGACGATGGGACGGAAACTTTAGGTGCTAATACACTGCAGCGTTTTGCACTATTTGGATCTTTTCATTATATAAGGCATAAAATAATAACGTAATTAATGATAAGCAAATTCATATCATAATTTGTTTTAAATTGTGATTGAATCACGGATAGTGATTTGATTTGAAAAACAGGGATTTAATTCACAAAACGCGTCATTTGATTTGGATTTGAATTGAAGTTTTATTATTTGATTTGAAATCATTTCGAATTACAAAAAAATTTGGATGCTGTGTACAATGTAATTGTCAGCGACAGACGACAGTAGCTGCAACAGTTAAATTTTTGGATACATAAAAATGAGGGACGAACTGTAGATTTTTTTATACCCATCATCATATTACACACACTGGCTTACACTTGGCAAGTTTCTGAATATATGCAGAACAGCTGCAATTTGTGGCGAGATCAGATTATATAAATTGACATTTTTAAAGTGCAAGTTTTTATAAAAATGTTTTATGATTTAATTTAATTTAGGCTTCAAATGATTTGTGATTTAAAGATATAATTTGTGCTTTAATTTGTGATTTGGAACATTGATGAAGGCTGAATCATTTTTGCATTGTGATTTAGACTTGTAATTTGATTTGTGATTTGCCTATCACTAAACTTAATAGGATTATTTCTCAATATGTTTAACGCGAGTTAATTGCAAATAAAGATTTGTTGGTGAAAAATCGGTTCTTTCAGTTATTCAGGTCGTTAAGTGAAGATGGCGGATTAACTTATACCAACTAAGTTAATCCGAATTAACTTAGTTGGTATAACGACGGTGGTCGCATCAACGAAGAAAATCAACTCGGGGCCTGGTTACGTTTGCAAAGGCAAGGCATTTCTGCAAAACTACACTATAGCGTTTCGAATGAATGTCGTTTCGCCAGCCGAAATTTCGCTGCAAACCCCAGAAACGTGGGAACTTTGCTTAAACGGGTCTGTAGATCAAAATTCGAATGGAGCAGTCGCCATTGGCGCCGCTTCTAATAAATTCGTAAATGTTCGCCAGAGGGCGACGCGAAATGCATGATCGCCTGAGCTCCGAATGAGGACTCTTATAGTTAGGGTTGGCTGAAAATGCCGGACATGAAATAGCAGGACATGAACTTTTAGGACATGAAATTGGAAAACAAAAAATATATCGTACGAAAATAGATTACATTACAATTCAATGCGCAATATTTTCATAACAAGTAATTTAAGCAAAGCTCATGTGACGCGCTACAGCACCGGTGCTGCCAACTAGGAAATCAGTGTCAACGTGCAATAAAATAATAATGCGTTTTGAAAAAGTACCCAAATTTGAGGACATTTTGAACCTAGGAGGTCGAAACTGATACGGTTAAAACCTGCGTTCTATACTAAAAATTTTATGAGCACGTTATCCTGGTCTATCTATAGTAATTTTGGTGCAATTCACTGTTGAAATAGGCCTATGCATCGCAGCCTAAAGTGGTGAAAAACAACAAAAGCTAATAGCAAAATGGGTTAAGTGACGAGAGGAAAAATGCAATTTGCCTTTATATGCTTTTGGGCCGTTTTGGTACCATACAAAGTAACATGGTGACCACTCACCTGAAAAAAATCTGGAAAAGTCAGGGAATTCTAGAGTGGTCAGGGAAATGTCAGAGGAAACTGTTTCAGGCTTATCCCATTAGGCAAAATTGGTGGTGCCAATTTTTCTGCTCGCTTCGCCCGCATATTATTTGTACCCCAATTTTTCAATTGGTGGCGCCACCCTTGGTTGAAATCAATTGCTTGGTCTTGTTGGGGGTCTACCTCCCAGTCTCCCTGGTGTATCGTTGAATCTTTGCCTGCCCTACTGGAAAAGTCAAAATTTTATGTGCTCTGAAAGTGGTCACTAGAGAAGTACGTATTGGATGATAGCCTGAAGTAACGAGGATAAGGGGGAGGGGAAGGAAAGTTAAAGTACGAAATGAAAAAAAGTGTGGCCCCCTTACACATGTCTTGCCCCTTTTGGCTTCCCCACTCATAAAAAGCTGGCGCCGCCACTGCCTAGACGATGGCTAAGACGTGGGAAGCATTACATGCTGTCGCGCGTAACTACGCAGAACACAAGTCACAGCAGCAAATAAGTTGTATAGAATAATATAAAATGCATAGGCCTATTTGATTAATGAAAAGCAACTTTAAAAACCAATTAATTACGTCTACTAAACTTTGTTCTTGGACATTCTTCGAATCGTAGAAGTAAAAGGCTACAGAGGCGCAATGCTAAATCTACATCTACTCAATTTATTCAGCTGCTTGAAACATTTGCCTCTTTTAAGCTACGTTCATGTTTTTGCAATTGGATGTCTTGCAATTTCATGTCTTTAATTTTCATGTCCGTCATTTTCATGCTTGTCGCCTATGCTTCTTGTTTATAAGATCTAAGCAAATCTAAATTGAATTATTCTTTCTCGTAAAGCGGTGAATTTAATGTTCAATGCAATTACGCTATGTCCCAAAAGAAAAACATCCCCGACATTTTCGACTGTAACGTGAAGAAGGATTACCGGATTTTAATAATTTTTGGTACGAATATTCCTGAGACAACTTGTCAAGTGACAATTTAATTTCCCATCTAGCTCAACATCTGTTTCTACACTACCTGGGGAAAATAGAACAAACAAAATATCACTTTTTTATTCAATGCGACATGATTGCTT
>Ga0209367_1012308_pt1 | contig 11210 bp, 6 predicted proteins | sample WorMetLIZISLAND2_FD_187412 | JGI IMG/M metagenome (GOLD analysis project Ga0209367, IMG submission 187412) | Marine gutless worms symbiont microbial communities from Max Planck institute for Marine Microbiology, Germany - Olavius geniculatus... ... | reverse complement strand
CACAGTCAGTGTGATGCGGGCAATATCGCCTTTTGTAATTTTTGCTGTTTTCGATGTGCAAGTTTTTAAATGTTGCCGTTAACAAGTGTATAAACTAATGTTTTGTACATTTATATCTGTTATAAAGTTGATCAGTGATTGCTACGATACCAACAAAAATAATTTTATGCCGGTGAACATGCTAAATTTTAAAATATGCGGCAAGGTGCATATCGACTAAAACATGTTTTTTTTAATTTTTCAACCGTAGATGTTTTTGTGTTTTATACATACGGTTTCATGCACTGTTCACATTTAGTGAGAAAATAAAGTTTATTACAGCTGAAAAGTAGCAACTGGTAAAATGGCAAGGCGATGCAAGGCCGTAAGAAAAGTCTTGCGAGAGAAGCAATATACAGCTAACATGACACTGCTTTCTGTCGGCCAATCCTAATCCATTTGCGGCCGCTTACAAACGACCATATTTTTGTCTCGACATACTTCGCTGTAAGCATAAAAACAGGAAAAATAGGTAAGCCCAGGGTACTGCCGACATAATGTGCGGCCGTCCGCCTAGCTATACTTCACTGCGTTACCTTAACCCTAACTCTAACTTTGACTTTTAATCTTTTACCTTTTGAACTTAGAACTGGCACATCCATTACTACTCCTTTAAAAACAATCGCACGAATTTTGTTGTTTTTTTTCTGAGCCTCTCTTACGAATTAAAAGACCTTACAAAACAGACGGACAGACAAACTGACGGACGAGCAAGACTCGCATTGCGGCTTATTAGGACGACTGTATAATAAATTACTTACTCACTAACTTAATAATTAACTAGTAATGAAACGTTGATTAAAATTGATTCGAAAATCTAGGTTTTTAGGCTTCAGAACTTGTAAAAATTCTAAACGTAAAAATCTTCAATTTTCAAGGGTCAATATTTTTTATAGATTTTTGGAGGTTTTTATTAATTTGTTGTGCAATCTGTAATGCAAACCAAATTTTATTTCGTATTTTTATCGCGTTTTTGATTTGTGAATTCACGACATTTACACATTTAAAGATTACGTGACATGGAAAAATGTACAGAAGGTTTTTTCCGGGTCTTAAAATGTGTATTTTGCTGTCTGTAAACTAAAAACTAACAAAAAAATCTGGTGCTAACGAAGTCTGGTGGTGCCAATAAAGCAAGTTGTGCGTTTTCACGCCGGTAGGTAGCGCCACTGACACGTTTTCGTTCCAGCGCATGTCAATGAGCTTGTTTGCGATCAATGTGATTTGCGTTTCGCCCCAATTCCGCCCCCAAATCTGGGGTCCCCGGCCGCGTACCCTAAATCCGCGTCGTCTTCGTCCGCGGCCCATCCCGCTGACACGCTGCGGTGACAGCGGCGTCACGTCAAGATTAGTCGTTAAAGCAATATCTCCACGCGATGCTGGCATCAGCGCAGCCCGCCACTTGTCGCTGCATCTCAGAGCGGCTGCCGGACCTTGAGCAAATCGGTATAGGCGGCACACCGACCGACGCCAAAACACGTTCATCCGTCCGTCAGTCTGTTTTTCCGCCGATCCGTCAGCTCGAAGCTATCCACACGAATAAAAGAAAAAACAGAAAAAATAGAAAAAACACTTATGTTTTTATGCTATACAAATTCGTCGAAATAAAACCTTTTATCTTGGCACATATTTTTGTCGTCTCGGCAACCGCTGCAGCGTTCGTCGCCTACGGCGCTTCGATCTTCGCCCAATACTGACGACGAATGGACTCGGCTGAGTGACATTGAACCCGGCATAGATTTATCTAACAGCAGGGTCGCTAGTTCGTTATCGGTCCGCTTGGTGGCGTAACGTAACGAAGAACCTGCTTACACCGGCCACGTGACCGGAATACTACGTCGTAGGACCTATACGGGACTGCACTGACGACACGTTCTTGAACCGCGTGACACCGTGGCAGGCGCCGACACCTATCCGTTCTTGACGCAGCAAGTTTAGTAGATGTGAGTCGAAGGAGTAGGATATGGGAGGACTGTCGTAACTCATAAACTCATAACTTCCAGCAATGTCTGAAAAAACGGAGCCTTAAATTAAATCTAAATTGCACTGATTTACGTAGTAAAAATCTCGCTGGTTTTGAATAGTTTCATTAAAAATGTCAGAACACAAAAAATAGATATAGAAAGCATTAATTGACGTGGCGTTTGTACCGGAACGCACAAACGCGGAAATTACCGTCAGAAGTCATCGATCACACTTTGAGGGCCATCTGACGGGCCGTCCAGGGCCGGATACGGCCCGAGGACCACGGATGTCACGCATAACTGGCTTATGACTTCTGTTTCCCACAACCAGTGCGCGTCGCCGGGCCGCGAAGATACTAATTTCGGATGGATGCCCAACGGCCATGAGACTGACGCAGAAATTTTAAGTGCAACCATCTTTAATGTTCAAGCCGTGCACAATCGTCTTAAAATATTAAGAACATTTTTGCAAGTGTTTTTGTGGTAAAACACTTTTGTTTTGCCTGTAATTACGATCTAACGCTGATTTTCGGCGTCAAAGATCGTTTGCTGTAAGTTTTTGTTTATGTACGTGTGCCAAAACTGTAGAAAATTTAACGCATCCACACGACCAGCACGGCGACAAATAATGTCTTGTAGATGTAGATTTCGCCTCAAGGGCAGCACAAACACGATTAAAACTGTAACAAGACAAGCACACACACAAAAAGACAAATTTAAAAATGGTTGCCTGTTTCTTCTCCGTGAAGCTTTGTTGTTTTGTGCACCAAGAGTACAGCTTCAAACAGTGTGTATATAAACAAAGAAAGGATAGGTGTCAGAAGAATTTTTTCTGGCCCTCTCGACCGTCAACACAAGCAACACATGTCACGGTTTGGCTGGCGGGTCTTAGGCTTCAGATCGGATTGGCGACAGCCAGCAAGACTGCGGCAAAGAAGATAGCAAACACTTAGTGCTATTGATCGCCCATCTGTCTTCTTATATCAACGACGCTCTCGTTTTGTGATCTACGTGTTCCATGCAGCTCTGTGTGAGGCCAGTCCTTTTATCACAAGCACTGACACCTACAGCGATTATTCTTTTTACGTCTAATCCAGCTTAACTTGGTCACGCAGTTTTTTTCTGACATTGAACAGTTCGCTATTTAACTCTATGACGCGTCTTCGTGTGATAGCCAAAAATATGTAGGCCATAGCGGAGATGACTTGAACGACCGTAAAATCTAAACAAATTTTTTAGTGATTTTAAGGAGGGGCAAAAGTATGCGAATCACGCAAGTACTACGATTATTGATCCTACGTTCTCTTAACATTTTACACGTACGTCGAACTTTATTAGGCGGCTGTAAAGTGTGGCAGCATTTTTGCATTATAGTCGCTTAAGATTTTACGTTCAGGCAAAAACCAATATACTCGTACGTTTGAGTAGACAAGTCACAGTCCAGATTTTTTATAGTAAAACATGTCGGTTTTAATAAGGCCTAGGTGTTTTCTTATTTTGTTTTTATATTTCTAGTTCTTGTTGCTTGCCTGCAAATAGACGACTACGAAAAAAAGCGAGGAAAGGAGCGGCATAAGTTACAGATGTGTTGTCGTGCAGATAATGTTCGTTAGTGCAGTCGATAGTGTTGTTGCTACAAAGTTCCCATCGGGACAACCTGCACTCCTGCAGCATGCAGACATTTGTGACCTCGTGCCTTTGTTAACTGATCTTCTCCGACAGATCGTAGAAGCTAAGCGTTGTCGAATCCAAGACAGACGGACGGACGGGCAAGGCTCGTATTGCGGCCTATCACAATAAACAAATTCGATGGGTTTCTTCTGCTCTGCATGTCATTGTGTCTGGAACAGCAACTGGGACAAAACTACCGCATTACGACCACTGAGTAGAGAACCTCGAGCAAAAAGTATGAGTCAAGTTAGTAATGGACTGAAGTGGCGGATCCGTTTTTATCTTTTCTCTATCAACTGTGTTATTACTAGAAATGGGTTTACATATTTTATACCCCGTTATTAAATGTGTATTGCGTCTTTTGACTGCCAGTCATATTTTATGTCTGATATATCGCTTGTGTAGTTTTCGGTATAGACCTATTATTGTCCATCTTCGTTTCAATTTGTTTGGTCATAAATTTGTGGTCTTGTGTGCATAAATATTTAAACCATTTATCATAAGCACAATTTATCTAATTTAGTAAACAGGCTAAGCTGTCTGTGAGTTAGCGGTTATTAAAAATAAAATCAACAAACTGCCTACGATTGTTCAAGACAAAACTCTAAACTCATCGTTCTGTTTTCGGCCGCTCTTCTTAGTTTTTTTTGTAACTAAAGTGACTGAAGTGTTTCGACATTTTACACTTTAAGATTTAATTGTAATGTAACAATGTATATTAATTAGTACTGTCAACTGGGTAATGCAGTTTGTTGCGCTGAACTGTGCAAACAGATGCCGCGGGAGAACGGTTAAGACGCTCGAGAGTCGTCCAATCCAGCTGGTTCTCTGTCTGCTGATGATCTTTGACGCAGCTGTTGTTATTGCTGAGATTCTCCTCGACCTTCAAGCCATGCGCAGTAAGTCACACTAAGTGATCGTTCTTCCCATCTCTCACCTATCCACCATCAAAACTGCCACGCAAAGCGTCTCCCTACTCTTGCGTAAATTCTTTTTTCTTAGTTCTTACTTATTTCTCCGTTTTCTTCTTACTCTTTCTCTTTCTCTTTCTCGCGCCTACGATTCGAACTTCTGTTTTGACATATGGCGCGTTACAAATGCAGACTACTTACTACTTACTTACTTACTTTCTTCAATCGTCTGTGCGTTTTCCGTTCTTTGTTTTATTAAGTCATGAGTTAGTTCGAAATGTTTTCACAGTTAACGCGCTATATAAATTATTTTTTATCAAGGACAGAAATGCGGAAATTTCAGAAAAATCTTCGCCACATTCCATGCAGTACTCGTTTCCTGTTTCTCATTTTTCCATTTTTTATTTCGATCCCGTTATAATTTTTGTGCTAAAAACTGGTAGCATGTCTCAATGCAGTTTATTCGTATCGCATCGTAGGCCTATCGTATCGCAATCGTGGCATTAACACTTAACGGCGACACTTGCCAGCTGATGCCCGCTGCTATCGGCTCATTTACAACGCCACTGTGAACATTACGACTTCTCCGACCAGATAGCAACTTAAGCATCAGTACGATCGTGAACTCACTGCACTGTTCCCACTTACATGTAATGTCGCCTTGTGCAAAGCAGGCAGAAACTGAAAATATGTATTAGGTTTAAACACGTGTCTTGGTTTTCGTCATACACGTCTCCAGTGAGTTCTAACGCTGTCTGCAGGCCTAGTAGGCCTACTTTTGCACTTCTAGTCATCTGTTGGCTGCAATAATTAACCAATAAAGCAGTACTCGTTCTCAATATCGTTACATCCACTCTTCCGTCTTCCCCACGATCAGCGCACGAATCATTTTAATACAGCCATCAAAGGGACTGCACGAATTGTCGCATAATCTACAGTACAAATTGTACGATGTAGGCATAAAGGCTTCAGGTATTACTTTGTAATTACTGCAACACGAATGCTATCACAATGGCCCTCATCAATAACTGTAAGCTAGCTACGAAATCATTGAGGGCCTGACTTCGCCGGAAATCCGAACTGACCAGGGGAAAGTATTTTTGTGAACATTTCAACATTTTCATTGATGTACAACTTTATACGTGTTGTACCAGTAAGATTATATGTCTGCCAATAAAAACAAAATTTACACAAAAATTGTAATGGCAGCATATCACAGAATGTGAGAGTTATATAAAATTTGCTTAAAAAATTTACTTTAATGCGTTTGCCATTTAATTAACCAACCAAAGTAACGAAGCGCCAGAAATTCTTTGTACTTGCGTTAATGTTACTTATTCACGCGAATCGCATTTAAGAATCTATGCACGTGATCATGTAGCCTATACAGTATTCTACTTTTTATGCCACGCTCTTCATAACATTTTTCTCGCTAAAAATTTGTTGCAATGTATAGGTTTATGTCGTGAATTTATTGGTCGGCAGTTCGGACGAACGGAGATCCCAATGACTTGATACGTGCTGGCATAAGAGGGTCCTGTCGAATACCTACATTATGACGAGCGCTGCAAATCGAATTTAAATGACATCGCATCTTCTCTGCCGACGTCAGCGGTGCATAATAAGACAACGATCTCGTGTTGAAAATATTGCATGACAGACCGTATATCGATCTATTGATCAGCGTACGCGAAATAGCTGCCAGATGAGACGTGCGTGAAACGCTATTTGTTGCGCCGACTATCCCTTCTTACATTGGTGTAGGTCTGTTTACCGTTATTTCTGATTAGATATATGACTGAAAGCCCGCCGCCTCTTGCTAAGGGTCGCTTCTTCTTTTTTCCGCCGCTAGGTGGCAGCTGTATTCCCGCGTTATAACCTCGTTTATTGTGCGGCCGTCCCGATAGTCCGCATTACTGGTCTTGCCTGTCTGTCCGTCCGTTTGTCCGTCTGTCTGTCTATGTAACCTCGTTTATTTCCTTGCGCTCAGCTGGCGTGTGACTAGTATGACTGTGTAAAAACGTGGGAGGTTGTAATTCAGCTGCTCTCGTCGAAAAAAACACAGCACATGCCTACTATCACCGCCTGTAAACTACATACTTACTTACCTATTTCTTGTCGCATCTGTGTGATCCATGTGTGTACAATCTTGCTAATGTTAGTAACCCACCTAGCATGATTTGTGCAACTGCATTATTTTGCTAAAACTTAATTACTTTAATAATGGAGCCTCTTTTAGTAAATTATTTTATGAGTTAAACTTTTTAGTGACTTTTATGACTGTATTAATTTGGGTTAAAATTTTACATTAAAATATCGTATCCGACAATCTTTAAAGAATGCGTCGGCTTAGTTACAGGCTACAGCTGGGAGATTATTGCTAGTGTAGCAGATATTGCTACACGTAGAGTAAAAAATATGCAAATGCATTTTGAATAGATCTTGCAAAACGTTTTTATAAACTAAAACGCAATGTAAATAGATTATGTTTAAACAACATAATTATTATCATCATCAGCGCCAAGCTTGAGCAGAAATTCTTTGCAACGCCAAAAGCAACTCCGGCTTTAAAGTCGCCATTGACTATTAACAAAAACGCAATCTAAAAATAGGTTATGTTTGAACGTGCATGTGAGTGATTTGCAAAATTTCTTTGTATTTTCTGTTTGTTTCTGTCTTTTCTTTTGTACGCTTTACTGTAATTGCTTCAATAAACGTACTCGTTCGTTCATGTACACACGTAATTATAATCGTCTGATTCCAGTGTTGTTAACAAAGACTCGGCCACCAAGGCCAAAGCCAAGGACTTAAAATTTGTCCTCGAGGACACTTCAAAGCCAAGAAAGACAGTAGTGTGTAATTCTGTAAATAAGAGCTATAACGTTTGTAAACGATGTGTGCGTTGCAGGTCAGTTCAACGAGGCGACGAGCGACGCAACCCACGCCCTCGAGTTCTTGAAGCACGCCTACTCGGACGACCTCGGCGGGTACGACGGCGACAGCGTACAGTACATTGTCGCCGTACTTCGAGAACGTTACCCCTTCAACTCATCCTCCTACCCCTCGGCGGCGGCCGAGCCACACCAACTCCGAAACCACGCCTGGCGCCACGGTGCCCGCCAGAACGCTTCGTCCAAGAACGAGAATAATAATAATAACAATAGAAACAGTTATAACAATAATAGCGATGGCGCTCGACTGTTTCCGTCCCTGTCATTCGCTGCTACGAATGCTGCAATTTCTCGACATTCGGTTACCACGGCAACGCCGGACGTTGCCACGGGCGACGACGTCGCCGGTCTCTTTGATGCGGCGGCACACGACGACGAATATGCAAATGTCGGCGGCGGCGTGCTCGGCGGAGCGATACCAGCAAATAGTTCCGGAACGGAAACGAAAAGCAATAATCGTTCTTCGGGCGTACCGCCGGCGTCGTACTTCGAAAACAATTCGTACGCCGAGCGTCTGCTGGAGATTGCTCACATTTTTCATTTCGTCAGCATCGCAATCCTCGGCATTTTCGTCATACAGGTACGATCACGTGACCAATACAGGTATCCGTCTAGAACACACCTGAACACGCCTGTCTCACATGCAGAAGTTATTAACTGATCGATGCTGCTTTTGTTTTATAGGACACACGCAATCTCACTTGTTCGTCGCCGTTGTGCAAAGTGATGTGAATATGGCCTTCACAGAGAGGCGTGGCCCGCTGACAATGAGTTACTAACCTTTAAGTAGAACTTTCAACTTTAGGCTACACTTTAACTCTTAAAGACTTTTGTCTGACACAACTGTACAAAACTGATTCGTATAATATTAAACAGGTCGTTCTCGTTCATTCCGTTCTTATGCAGCTCATTTCTAGTAGGCCCACAGTTTGCGAACTTGCGTTATAGTCAGTTGATAAACGCCAGTAAATTTTTTAGCCAGTTTAACAATATTTCCGCAGTTTTATAGGAAAAGGCTATCCTGAGATGATGAAAGTACACTCAGTTTAGTTGTATTGCCTAACCACTTTGTTTTGTGGTTGTAAGATTTAATCGCTTTCTACGACAAATTTACAGAAGATAGGCCCAGTGTTTGAATTGTGAAAAATTAGCTGGGGGTTAAACTTTTCGACGGTCGGAGGTCCGACCAAAACCGTAATGTAAATCGAATGTATATATTTTTGCTGACCCCCAGGACATAATTTGACAGTGTACGAGGGGGTTGGGAAAACAGTTGGGGGGTTCAACTCTCCAACCCCCGGCAATTCAAACACTAAATAGGCATAAATGTAATTTGAAACAACAGTTTCACACGGATCTTTGGTGGTTTTGGGCACGACAGCGTCACATCACTACAATTTTATATCAAGTCATTGTCTGCTAACTTTTATTATTGACGAAAAAAACTTTTGTTCTGGAGAAAAATGTTTTTGTTCACAAATGTTGTATTAGGATCTATTTCTTGCTTGGTGTGCATTCGCTGTGTGAATGTTGGATACCACTATGGTGTAGGAGATGTGTGCTGTATTTAAAAGACAGTGTTAAGGATACCGTTTGGCATTCAGTGGCGTATTTAAGGGGGCCACGGTACGATCCCCCCCTTGGCCCGACCATGTAAATTTTTTACAGGCGACTTTATATGAAAAGGTGCGTTTTTGCCCTTTTCCAGCAAGAATTGCAAAATTCAACAATGTTTGGTGGCTTTTTCATACCGATACAATATGCGATTAAAATCACCATGTGAGATTGCATCTGATATGACGCCGGCGTCGCCGAACGCTTTTGAAAACCAGCAGTACAAGCCGTATAGGCCTATAATATTTCGCGGCGGCCGGGTTTAGTGTCCATGGGTGAGTGACACGGCACTATATAATATTATGAAACCAACAGCAAGGCAGTCAACAGCTGCAGGCTGGCGCACGCCATGGGCGGTGGTTAATTAATATTTTAAAATGTCAGATCTGAGTTTAACCCGAGATGAACCCGCCTACAACTTGCATAGGCTACAACAAATAGGATTATAAGTCTATCCGAATGAGATATGCCTATTACTGCATGTAACCCCACTATGATAGCGCTCTTAAGATGCGTTTCTTTGCCCTGGCGACCGACACGCTCTATTCTCAGATAACACAAGCTGCAGCAGCCTCGCAGCGTGCCAGAGATCATAGTTCTATGTGCGTCGTTATCAGAACTCATCAGTATGAAAATCCCAGGAACCAAGATCTGTATGCCAGTGTCATGATATCATAATGTCATTAAGCGACGAAGTGCTCTATTTTACTGGAGAGATAGACAGTTTGGACACGCCCGCCCGCCCGCTGTCTTGTACAGCATTTGCTGCCAGCCCGCCACTCTCACACGGAACAGCTAGAAGTCAAAGAAAGGATAGACAAAACGTAACTATGAGATCAGCTTAGTCATTAGCGAGTGGGGACGACAATGGCAAAGACAGACCGGGTTTGACACGGCCCATTTGTTATTGTACCGTAGGCCTCCTGTGCCTGTTGTGAAGTTTATCGCCTTTTTATAACTCACTTTAATCCGTGACGACGTTCTGCAGCTTGCTAAACTCTATTTTTGGCTAAAACAACGCAAATATCTGTGATTTTTTGCGTTTCCAAATTTCAAAAATGGGCAAATTTGCAGCTTCCATTGAACGTTTAAAAGCAAAAAGTGTTTCAGCTTTAGGGGGACTTTGCCTCCCTTACCCTCGAACAAAGGCTGTGCCCCTGGATTCCGTAGGGGGCTCCGCCCCCAAACCCCCGTTATAGGCTCGCGCTCTACGCGCTTGCCATGCCCTCCCCTTTGCAAAATCCTAAATACGCCACTGGGCATTCGTTTTCGTCGTTGGTTTTGTAATGTCTTCAACATGTTTTTAGCTTTTAGGCGCCTTATTTTGACGTATTTATGCTTGCATTGTGTGATTGTGCTGTTATCTGGCGTTTCATATAATGATGATGATGATGATAACGGGGCAAACAAGCCAGGAGGCGAATTTTCCACTAAACAAATCAGTCAGGGGCGAAACATCAAAGGGGAAAAAGTTAGATACTTTGTGTAGAAGCCATTCTGATTATGTTGTGTGCTATAGTTTATGTGTAATTATTATCTGTGTGTGTCTTGGCGAAGGTGTCTCTGAAGTTGGCGGGAATGGGATGCGAGTTCTTTAAAAAGAAAATAGAGGTAAATACAGATATTATATTATTACAGATATTACGTTGTATTGTAATAAAAATGTTCGCAGTCAAAGAGCTAAAAAATCCGAACGAACAGGCGCTGAATAAACAAAATGGAGCAGCTATTGTCAAAAGATAAGTTTTTAAGACCACCCACGTGCAATCCAAGCAAACTAATTGAAGTCGCAACGTGTAGCGGGAGGAAAAGTTCAAAACACCGAGAACGAGGTGTCATGCACAAGCGGCAAAAGGGTGAAAATGGCGAAAAAGTATTCTCTCTTGTGAGCTCCCCCAAGGTGGTCCGGGCCGGAGCCACGGCCGAAAATAAATATCATCATCATCATCATCGACAACCGTGGGCTCAATGCCCGTTGGTGTCTGACGCCATTCTTACTATCGCTGCCCACCGCTGCCTATCTAGGGCAGCGTGGCTCAACTCCTGCAGGGTTGCCCCAC
>Ga0209367_1012307_pt1 | contig 11211 bp, 4 predicted proteins | sample WorMetLIZISLAND2_FD_187412 | JGI IMG/M metagenome (GOLD analysis project Ga0209367, IMG submission 187412) | Marine gutless worms symbiont microbial communities from Max Planck institute for Marine Microbiology, Germany - Olavius geniculatus... ... | reverse complement strand
GCCTAGAGTGATGACGTCGTCGGCTAGGCCATTAATATTCATGACGTCTATAGGCTAAACTCATGACGTCATCGCAGACCGTCATGATGGCGCGTTTTCTACGTCGTTTTCATAGATCGTCGACTTCAAAGGTAAATTTTTCCGTGTTGACAAAACGCTGCACGCCGATATTACTGTCAAAGTTATCAGAAAATTCTGCACTTTCAGGTAAACGGATAAAATGTATATGTTAATTTTGGCGTCCACGGACCTTTAAACATTTATATTTGGCTACTGAGAACAAACTAAATGTTTAAGCTAATACATTACATTTGTTCGTGCTTACACTTTTTGATTTTTGCCGTTTTACATCAGCACTTATACAACATTAAATGAATTGCTTGCAGTTTTTTTATATATAATGGTGGAATATTGTAGTTTTCGCAAAATCCGTGTGTCTCCTGCAACGCCTCGGATTTATTCGTTTTAATTTTTTTACCCTTTATAAGTCTGTTTATTTAGCTTACTTAGTTACTGAGTTTCCGCTACTGATTCATTGTGACAGTGTGTTTGATGTGTTGAAACAGATGTAGATCAGATCATCGGCAATGCTACAGGTCAGTGGATGAACTATTGTAACTTTACGATAAGCTGCTTGGTCATTGATAATGTTACACTTTTTAAACATTTTTCTTTGTTGTCCAAGCTGCATAGCTTTGTGAAAACAATATGATGCTCGCAGAAATACATAGTTTGTTTAATGCTTTCCTGTGTAGGTTAACCTATAAAGTAGTTCGATAACTTTGCTTAACTGAAATAAATAGAACACGCTTTCTACCGTGGACATAAACGCTAACATATAGAGTTAGTAATACGGTACATAGGCTACCCCTGGCTATGGTCATGCTATGTCAGTCCTTCTGTGGATCACAATTTGGGTTTAGCTAATCGCCTGCAATTTTAAGACTAGCATAGCATCACTGCACCATTACCTCGGTCTTTTCCATACTGATTACAACAGCACGTAGCTGTAGTTGTGCAGAAACGCAAGATCGGTTAAGCATGCTACAATACAATACACTGAGCGTCGTTCCACCATCCGTCCGTGCATCCGTACAACGTTTGAGGTGTCATATTTCCATACGCTAAAGGTGCAAGATAGATAGATGCATGGTCATAATGGACCACCCATAGGAAGTGGCCCGTCGCGAGTTGAGTCGAATGGTCACGTGACTGACAACGTTAATTGTTCAGTTATAATAAAAGCGAAATATGAAAATATCTTGCTGCTGTACAGTTTCAAATTAAACTTTTTAGTTTTTACCGCTGGTTTCCAAAGCTCATTCATTTTATTTATACGGACATATACTGTAAGCTATCGAAATGCATTGGACAGATTCCGTGTTCGTTTGAACATTATGGGTAACTGCATGTTTGCCATTATCTTGTTTATGTTAATCCAGTTTTTTTTTATTTTTGCAGACCTGCAACAGATCATAGGCAATTACAGCTCAGGTTAGTTACATAATAATCGGTGAAATCGCTGTATCTTTATACTGTACAATACTGTTGTCGTTTAGGCCTAATGGTTCTTTTGCTTTTATTTGACAAATTAGTTCAAAATGGTTTACTTTTTAAACTGTGCAACAGTGACGCAGTTATTATGTTTTAGTTTTTTTATTACCAAGTTTTAGTCATTTCAAAAAATTTTGTGCGATGTATTATACTTGTGAAATAAAGGTTGCTCATTAAAATCAGCTGATGGTCATGTAACTGGGGCCATAGACACCGACTTGCAGTTTTATTAAATTTTTTGCGTATGCAATAGCGACCAGGTTACGAACAAACTAAATTTAAAATGGTTAGCACTGCGATTTTAAATCTAGTATTAAGTATTTCCAGTATTAAGTTTGGTCATATGACGTTATATGCTCATATAGACGACTAAATTTTCTCAACATTTCGTAAATAAATTGGGACCCAAAATTAGCGACACACTGACAGATAAGGTAATGTCAAATTTTTATTCCGTACCTGACAGATTTGTACAAAATGTAAAACATTTATATGAACAATAATTTTGAACTAATCTTTAAAGTTTGTGCTAAACGTAGCCATTTTTGGGCTCGACGCAAGCCTTAGGCCGGTGCGCCTGATCGCCTTGTCAGTAACAACGTACTGAAGTAGCCCTAATCTTAACAAACTCTAACGTCATAATGACGTCATACTGAGCGTCGCGGGCGTTATAATAGACGTGACGGTAAGTTATGTTAAGATAGTGCAGAGTACGATAATTTTTATAAATCTATAAACTACAAAGTAAACTAGAAATATGGGGCAGAGCCCAACGTGAGGCCGCCGGGCGCCATAAGTCCGACTGGGGGAAAAGTTTTGGGGTTGAAATTCTCCTTGCAGCAAAGTCAGGTGGCCTGAACTCCAGTACGTTAGTTTACACAGAACGCGCATTGTCGACTTAGGGTGGCTCAACATCCGCCCCTCTAACTTTTTTTGTTAGTAAACCAAAGTTTATCAACTTTTTTTGCCCTATGCGGAAGCGATAGCGGTCGATAACGTTTGTTTCCGATTGTTGATATCTTGATCCGTTTCACAGATATTCGCGACCAAAGTCTAAAGTTGTCTAAAATCGTGCGCACAGTCGATTTTGCGTGGGTACATGCCAACAGAACTTGGCTGTTAGTGGATGACAGTTCACCAATTTTTGTTCAACTCGGAAGGGATAGCTGTCAATAAAGTTTGTTCAAGATTGTCGATATCTAGGCCCATTCTGGAGATATTCGCGGTCGGAGTAGAAAAGTATACGCAATCGCGTCGAGTTTTGCATGTTTTTTGCTCTTTTAAATTTTAGAGTGGCGGAGCCTCTTAAAGATTGTATCCCAGTTTTTAACTTCGCTTTGTGGCGAATTTTTGCGGGGCTACGCTCCCTTCCGCCAAAGTTATTTAAGCCCATACGCTGAATGTTAAGCCAATTTTGAACCCCTTTTGAAAAAAATTGTTAGGAAACACACGTTTTTCAGTGGGGTGTGCGCTAGTAAGCTTTGCTTATTCTCTGGCGCGTATAAAAATTTTGGTTTGCAGCAACCCTTGAAGGTCGAAATATGGTTTTCCAAAAAAATCGATTTGGTGGGTGAACATTAGCCGCGTACATGCTGTGGTTAGTGGATCGAAGTTTACTTGACTTTTCCCACGGAACACGGGAAGGAACGTAGTCGATAACTTAGTTTACCAATTTTGAATATCTTCATCCGTTCCGGGGATTTTCTTTGCTGTTATAACTTTGCTGTTAGTGGATGACATCTCACCAATTTTTTTGTTGAACTCGAAAGGGATAGCTGTCAATAATGTTTGTTTAAGTTTGTTGATATCTAGGCCCATTTCAGAGATATTCGCGGTCAGATTCGAAAAGTGTATGCAATCGCGTCGAGTTTTGGATGTTTATTGCTCTCCCAAATTTTAGGCGGAACCCCTTAAAGGTTGTAGCCCATTTTTTAACTTCGCCTCGTGATACGTCGCGTGGCAAATTTTTGCGGGGCTACGCTCCCTTCCGCCAAAGTTATTTATGCCCATACACTGAATTTTAAGCCAATTTTTGATCCCCTTTGAAAAAAAAAATTGCTGGGGAACACCCGTTTTCAGTGGGGTGTGCGCTAGCAAGCTTTGCTTATTCTCTGGCGCATGTAAGAATTTTGGGGCGCAACACCTCTTAAGGGTCGAAATATGGTTTTCCGAAAAAAATCAATTTGGTGGGTAAACATTAGCCGCGTAGACCTACATGCTGTGGTTAGTGGACCGAAGTTTACCTGACTTTTCCCACGGAACACGGGAAGAAACGTAGTCGATATCTTAGTTTACCGATTTTGAATATCTCCATCCGTATGATCCGTTCCGGAGATATTCGCGGTCAAAGTCTGAAGTCGTGCAAAACGGGGCTAAATTTTGCACGCTTTGGCCCAGAATTTTTTTTGCATGGACAGCTTTCCAAATTTTTGGAACGGGAGGACCGGGATTATAAAATCGAGCACATTTTCCGTTACGTGGCAAAATTTCGCGGCGATAGGCCGACTGAGCCCGGAGATCTGGTGGCGAAAAAAAACTAGAAATTTGGGACAAAGCCCATCGTGAGTCCGCCAGGCGCCCTAAGGCCGATTTGGGGAGGGGAACTCGGGGACGAGATGAAATTCCCCCGGTATCAAAGTCATGTGGCCTGAAGTCAAATGCATTAGCATACGCCAAACGCGCACTGCCGACTTAGGGTAGGTAAACATTAGCTGCGTGATCTGTGGTGTTAGTAAACCTAAGTTCAACATAGTTCAACATTTTTTTGTTAAACGCGTGAGAGATTGCGGTTGATGATGCCGTTTACCGCTTGTCGATATGTCTGTGGTCTAGAGATATTCGCGGTCAATGTCAAAAGTTGTCATAAAACGTACTAAATTTTGGACGTTTTTTGCCCGCCCAAATTTCAAGGGATGGTACCGTCAAAAAGTTGTACTTGGGTTATTACCCCACCTAGCGGTACGTCACGTGGAAAAGTTTCATAAGGCGATTCCCCTGGCTCCAAAGATATTGCGGCTAATACGCTGAAATTTGAGCCAATTTTTGACCCCACCATTTAAAAAATTGTAAGGAAAACCTCCGACTCCGGTGACGGGTGGGCTAGCAAGACTTAGTCATTCTCTAGCGCGTGTAAAAATTTGGGGGCGCATTACCCTCTATGGGCCGAAATGTGGTTTTTGAAAAAGCCGATTTGGTGGGTAAGCATTAGCCGCGTGAACGCTGTGAAAAGTGGACCAAAGTTTACCGAACATTTTCTATTTAACGCAGAAAATTTACTTTTCTTTTTTCGATACCTTTATCCGTTCCGGAGATATTCGCGCTTAAAGTCTTGAAGTTAGGCAAAATCGCGCCAAATTTAGCATGTTTTTTGCCCCCCCCCCAAATTTTTTTGGTGGCAGGCCTCCAATTTTTTTTGAGACCGGCATTATAAAATTGAACATGCTGCCGACTGGGCTCACTTTGTCCTTCTATGATTCGCTTAAGCTGTCTAGATACTCCAACATCTGACGCCCCCTTGCTCTTTTCCTATCTATTCTTCCCGTCACCATCAAATTCTCCAAACCATGTTATCTCAACACGTGTCCCAGAAAAGCAAGCTGCCGTTGGCATATTCTTTTTATTCGATAATTTAGTTTTCCTTTTTGGACATCACTGTCCGTTCCGGAGATATTCGCGCTCATAGTCTGAAGTCGGGCAAAATTCCGCCAAATTTAGCATGTTTTTGCTCCCCAAATTTTTTTCGGGGGGGGGGTTGGACACCAAATTTTTGGACGTCATTATAAAACTGAACATGCTTTCGACCATGTGGCAAAATTTCAAGGCGATCGGCCGAGGGACCTTGGAGATCCGCGTTAAAAAATAAAACTGTTGCAAAACATAAACAACACTAGAAATATGGGGCAAAGCCCAACGTGAGACCGCCCGGCGCCGTAAGTCCAATTGGAGTGCAGTTACGGGGTTGAAATTCCATTCGCAGCAAGGTCACGTGGCCCGAACGCATTTGCATTATCCTATACATGTCCACATGTATAAATTTAGTTGCTATTACGTTTATGCAAACTAGAGGTTCAAAAACGCAAAAATCGGCTTCACAACCGGGATAATCAAATTCAGCATGATCAAGTTGTGTTAAAATATGTGTATCTTAGCCTTTACCCTACGATGCTTTTAAAAATTACATTTTTCATATATCCCAACGTAATAATTGTGCTCATTGCTACTTGTAATGCGCTTGTTTATTATCAGTTCGACTGGTTAGCAATATGACACAAGCCGGTCGGTTGGAGATCTACTACAGTGGCGAATGGGGAACGGTCTGTGATGGCTCTTTTGACAACAATGAAGCCAAAGTCGCCTGCTTTATGCTCGGATTTGTGTAATTTAATTCTCTTTGCTTTCGCTGCTGTTTGCCTGCTACGTTTTTCTGTCTTTGGCAAATGTAAGCCAAAGCTTACTGCTGCGAAAGTGTAGGCCCTACTTTTGTGCTAAAACTGTGCAACAGTGACGCAGTTATTATGTTTCAGTTAAAAAATTTAGTTAATTCAAAAAAATTTGCACAATGTATTATACTTGTGAAATAAAGGTTGTTCATTTAAATAAGCTGACGATCGTGTAACTGGGGACATAGACGCCGACTTGCAGTTTTATTAAATCTTTTGCATATGCAATAGCGATTAGGTTACGAACAAACTGAATTTAAAATGGTTAGCACTGCCATTTTAAATTTATTTCCAGTATTAATTTTGGTCATATGACGTCATATGGACGACTACATTTTCTCAACATTTCGTAAATAAATTTTGACCCAAAATTAGCGACACATTTACAGATAAGGTAATGTCAAATCTTTATTCCATACCTGACAGATTTGTACAAAATGTAAAACATTTATGTGAACAATAATTTTGAACTAATCTTTAAAGTTTGTGCTAAACGTAGCCATTTTTGGGCTCGACGCAAACCTTAGGCGGGTGCGCCTGATTGCCTTGTCAGTAACAACATACTGATGTTAACAAACTCCAACGTCATAATGGCGTCATACTGCGTATACACGGTAAGTTGCGGACGTTATAATAGACGTGACGGTAAGACGGTAAGTTATGTTAAGATAGTGGGGAGTTTTCGGAAATGGGCCGTCAAACGCTGCTAACTGAATTTTACGCCGACCGACCTTTGTTGTCATGGCAACAAAATTCAAGACAAAATGGGCTATACCTCGGCTTGTACAACAAATATCACCAAGATACTTGCATCTGACGGAGGTACGGGTTGAGGGTTGAGGGTTTGGCAAGTAGATGACGTTAGTCGAACTCTACCACAGCCAACCTTGATTTCCAGGTATAACGAGCAGCAGCGTAGTAGGAGCAGCAGCTGCAGTAGTAGACACATCCAACGTTCTGTACCTGACCGGAAGTATACTGCTCTGCCTTAAAAAGGTAAAAGGTAAAGATACGGATCCTGCTATAGCGCTTTTTACATGTGTCAGGCTCATTCCCCGATTTTGGCAATAAAACAGCAAATATATATGTAAAAAACACTTACCAGTTAACAACTGTGTGTAAGGACGATGTGATGATATCAATCCTCTAAAACAGCAAAAATCATTTGGGTAACCTTAGCTGGGGCTATGCATATGGCGTCCTTACAAGCTGACTTTAGTTGGTAATCACTAACATAGTCCAAAGCCTTCTTCATTTGGTGTTATTTGTCGTATTAAGCCTACTTGCCCAATGGTTACCGATTTGGCCAAACTGCCCAAAATGTGCACCATAAAACAACAGATAGGCCTAAGCGTATAATATAAGCTTAACTAATGTAAAAGTCTGCGTAATGGCGATATGGTCATCTCATATAGCTGCTTTCACTTTGGACCAAAATACTATAGTCCTGCTGCATCGGATGGTCATTGCCATAATAGGCTACTCAGGCTAAAACTGAGTGCACTAATAGCGAATGTAGGGCCAAGACGACAGCAGGATCATTCATGCATGCAGTTAGTGCCTATAAATGGCAAGCACACGAATAAGATCACGTTTTTATTAAACATCAACAATGTCCCATCACTTTATTATCCGGCCATCTATCTGTGCATTCTACACGCGTTCATAACTTAGCCAATAAGGCATAAAAATCCAAGATTGATGTAAATATTTTTCATGGCACAGTAACTGCTACAGCATATTTTTAGCTTTAAAGTGTCTAATGTCAGGGTTAGGGTTGTGCTGTGCAGTTGGACAGTTTGTATGCATAGGCCTATCAGTGTGCAGTTAGCTGAATAATGTGTCGGCACAGGGTCATATTTTCGCTTCCTTGTTAAGTCTACCATTAGCTAAGCCATAGGCTAACAGAAACATATTCGGCTGCTACACTAATCAGTAAACATTGGGCAAGTAAGCCTAATACGACAAATAACATCAAATGAAGAAGGCTTTAGACTATGTTAGTGATTACCAACTAAAGTCAGCTTGTAAGAACGCCATATGCATTGCCCCATCTAAGGGGCCGAAATATGGCCTTCCGAAAAATTTGATTTTGGTGGGTAAACATTAGCCGCGTAATCTCTGATGTTAGTGGACTGAAGTTCGCACAATTTTTTTTATTCAACGCGGAATTAACTGTATTTGATAACGCCGTTTACCGCTTGTCGATAGCCCTATGCAGTTCAGAGATATTTGCGCTCAAAGTCGAAAGTTGTCGTTAAACGTACTAAATTTTGCGCGTTTTTTGCACTCCCAAATTTTAAGGGGGCACTGCCCCCTAAAAGTTGTACCCGCGTTATCACCCCCATCTAGCAGCACGTCACGTGGCAAAGTCTCATGAAGCTACTTCCTTTGGCTCCAAAGATCCTTCGTCTAATATGCTACATTTTAAGGCAATTTTTGACCCCCTTTTGAAAAAAGTTGTAAGGGGGGCCCCATCCCCGGTGGGGGGTGCGCTAGTAAGACTTGGTGATTCTCTAGCGCGTGTAAAAATTTGGGGGCGCAGCACCCCTTAGGAGCGGAAATATGGTCTTCCGAAAAATGCACTTTGGGTGGGTACAATTCAACATCGAGATCTCCAAGGTCACTGGACCAAACTTCACCGGACTTGTTTCGCCTAACGCAGGAGGAATCGCGGTAGACGGAATAAAAATCCGATTTTGGATATATTTCATCCGTTTCGGAGATATTTGCCGCCGAACTTCCAAGCCGTCCGAAATCGGGCCAAATTTTGCATGTTTTTGGCCCCTGAAATTTTTTTTGGGGTGCGCCCTCCAAAATTTTGGACGGCATTATAAAATTGGGCCTAGTACTGACCATCGTGCAAAATTTCACGCCGGTCGGCCCACGCATCTCGGAGATCTCGCCTTCAAGAACAAATAAATAAACATCTGCGCTAAAACATAAGTCCTTCCGAAAACTATCGTTTTCGGGCGAACTAAAAAGTTAAAACATAAAGCTGGAGTGGTGCCAGTCCAATTTGGTACGGACCGAAAAAGAAAATATGAATGCTACCAAACTGTAGTGCTGGACCATCAGAAAGATTCACTTCTTCTTCTTAGAATGTGCTCTGCATGCCGAGCCAGACAATAGCCTCGTTATCAGCAAAATGTAAGAATGACAGAGGCTGGGAAATTTCATATCTGGATAATCGTTCCCAATGTGTGATATAGTTTTTAAAGATGTGCCACAGGAACACGACGGATCAGAAGCCTGATTCCAGCAAACGAGGTTGGCTGCACATCAACCCTGGCCAGTGCGAAAGTGGTTCAACGTTGACCACAAGCGGCGATGTAGGTCGAATCCAGGAGGTGCAATGGAAGGGTCCACGATCAATGAGCGGTTTACTACATCTAAAGCAGCCCACTCTTCAGTCCATTTCTGTCATGGTGACACTTCTTCCTGTCGTAATTCCTTGAGCCATACTGGACGTCTTGATGTAAGGCAAACTCCAGGTTGGACTCCATGTCTAATATCAGGGAAAGAGTGAAATCTGAAAACCTGATCTTACTGAGAAGTTGATTTGTTGCTGCCATTCGCCGGATGTGAGGGGGAGTGGTGTGGCTGAGGACTGGCAACCACGGAAGAGGTGTTGGGAGTAGAGCTCCAGAGACAATGCGCATGGATTCATTCAACTGGACATCAATCAGTTTAGTGTACGGTGATCTGGCCCAGAATGGGGCACAGTATTCTGCAGCGGAGTAGCAAAGAGCCAAAACTGACATTCTTAGATTCACTGAAAAAAGTGAGTGAGTAAGTAGGGTTAAACGTCCCACCCGACACAATATAGGTCATTTCGGGGACGGGAAAAAATAGGCTACACAGTTTGACAAGAACCTCCTGAAACACCTGTCAGTCTTTGGCCAAGCTGGTAAACAGACACAAAAGAATGATATGCTAAAACAGTCTATGAGACAATTATCACTATTATTATCATCATCGTAAAACATTATTTCACTGAATCACTGAAGAAACTGCTGGTGCAGACCTGTCCAACAAGCAGAGCATACATGAGTATGCCCAGGGACCACCAATCAGACGCATGTCCATACGGATGCATGCTTGCCACTTCCGGAGCTGACAAATATGCATACAACCATACATGTGCATCACGCTATGGTTGTACAATGAACAAACAACGCAAAGGAAAAGTTCACAGTTTGTTCTTTAACAGTGGTAGCACCCAAGTACGATATTCTGTTAACGACAGCCTACTTTAGTTAATAATAACAATAATAATGTGCTGTGAGATTTTTAGCACTACAATATCCAGTACAATCACTCACATAAATCCATTGAAGGAAATCGTAAAATAAGACCGGAGTGAAATACTTAAACATTAGCGGTCATTTCTTATTAACATTGCCGTCATTACTATGACTGTTATCAACAGCCTCTGACAAGCACAGTTCCCACATCTCTAAAGACCCCAGTGGCAATGAGCTAGACTACAAGCAAATGTGAGAGTTTTTCACTCTGTTATTTGTATCATTTTTTACATTTCAAGCCTACATGCTTTCGACAAATGTAAAATTTTTACTGATCTGCTTCAAAATGTCAAAGGTGATAATAAAATATAATACATGCCAATGGGCAAGCAGTAATGCATCACAGTAGGCACCATCTAACAGCATCGGTGTCTACATGACTACAGTCACGTACATGTCAACCGACGTTGGTCAGTTCGTCAAAAGTAAACCATGTCAGTTCAGTTCAGTTAAGTTAAATTCAGTTCGATTACACAGCTGTGAGTGTACCTTTAGATTCGGAGACAGGTAAAGAGAAGTATAGATGTACCGAGATATTGCAAAGTTCCACAGATGGTATTCGTACGTTGACCAATCTTTAGCCGTTTTGCCAAACCAAAATCAGTGACGTGCAAATGACCTACATACACACAGCGCTATGACCGTCACTGTGAGTATCCCACAGAGCACTAACATGAGACTAATTATCATTGTCTGTCCAATGCTGTGCATAGCATTGGGCAGAGTATAAAATCACCTGAGTGTCCGTGCATGCGTCCGTGCGTCCAACTTTTCTTAAGCTATCTTCCTTCCACCTTCCCCTTCCCTTTTCCTTTCCCTGCCCCTTTCTCCTTCCCCTTCCCCTTTGCCTTTCCCCCTTTTCCTTCTCCTTTCCCTTCCTCTTCTCCTTCCCATATCCCTTCCCTCTTTCC
>Ga0209367_1012306_pt1 | contig 11211 bp, 5 predicted proteins | sample WorMetLIZISLAND2_FD_187412 | JGI IMG/M metagenome (GOLD analysis project Ga0209367, IMG submission 187412) | Marine gutless worms symbiont microbial communities from Max Planck institute for Marine Microbiology, Germany - Olavius geniculatus... ... | reverse complement strand
CTGCACACAAACACGTCCAAACATGTTCAGACATGTTCAGACAAGTCCAAACACGTCCAAGCACGTTATACACGTCCGAACTCGTCAGACTCTATCTCTATCTCTCTCTCTCTCTCTCTCTCTCTCTCTCTCTCTCCCTCTGTCTTTCTGTATGCTTGTCTGTGCGCGTGGACGCTGACTGAAGGTGGCGATAGAACACACCAATGTAGTAGACGGCGCTGGCTATGACGACCGTCATGACGGCGATCCACATGCAGTGCACGACGTAGCTCTTAACTGTGCCGTAGACAAAGATGCAACAGCTGTGCGTGACGTCATATGGCGTGACGTCACAGAGCGTGACGTCATCATAGCGTGACGTAGACGAAGATGCAGTTACCGATCTGTTCGTTGTAGTCGAAGTAGCCGCCGATGATGGTCGGGCCGAGGTGAATGATGACGTCGCGCAACATGACGTCACGAGCTAACGTCACACGTGATGACGTCAAAGGCGGGGCGGGGCTACTCGAAGTGAATGATGATGCTGGCGATGTAGACAATGGTGACGCCGAACAGCACACAGCAGACGCTCGTACGCCGCTCGATGCCCACGTTCTGCTCACTGGATGCATACGTAAGTAAGTAAGTGAGTAATAAGTAAGTAGTTTTTAATAAATGTAACAAATACACGCAATGCACACTACATCAAAAAATGCAAAACCGCCAAATAAATGTGTACAAGCCATAACTGACAAGAAACGAATGCCTATGCATTTTAACAGGCTACGACATTCAGGCAAAACGAAATTGTGCTTACGCAGTCTAAGCGTGTACATATTTGTTTATTAAATAGGTGACAAACGCAACTTAGACAACGGATCAAATGTAAAAACGGACGAAAAGCAAATAAAAGTCTTAGCATATATGAGAAAAAACACTAGCAAAAGCAATCAGTACACAACTCTAAAAACAGCATAAACAAAAATTTCAGTTTATAGTGAATGTCACTGTATAACCCTACGATACAATCTTTTCGTCACTAGGCCTTAATTGAAAAGTTTTATTAAACGGCGATTATTATTATAATGTGTGCGGTTTCAATTCACGCAGATGTTGCTGCAAAATTATGTGTGCAATAAATAATTCACCTAAAGCTGTAAGTTTCACTGCAGACTGTAGCGACTATGTTGACCGCCGAGGCTGTGACCAGTAAGACGAAAGACCCTCCAAGAACTGCGCAGCTGTTGGGCGGACCTCGACGCAGTAGACTGGTAGCGAACGGGACCGAGTAGAGACATTTGACGGCGTCCAGCAGACACCCGTGCAACACGAAGATGCTGCTGACTGACCGCAGAAATCACAGACCAAGTAGCAGTTGTCCGCTAGTACTATTACGTCACAGAGATGCTGCTGATTGTGCGAAGTGAACGCGCACGGCTCATGAGGCACGTGATGACGATAACGTTGAGGAAAAACCCGACCGCAGCGCTACTCAGCAGAAACATCGCCTCCAGTACTTCGTCAGGCAGCCGTGAAGATAAGTCGCCGTCGTCTGGTTCTTCGGACAGTTTACTTTTTGCCGTCATGATTCCGTCGGTGATAACTTCAAGTCTTGCTTAAATCGTGAAGCAGTCAACGGCATTTAGCCACTATCTCGAACTGTGTCGCTGGCTCGTGGACGGATTGATTGATTGATGCCGAGACATTGGCATAGTTTGTCGTAGTGAGTTGTTGCTTATCATCGTAAAACAGAGCAGTATATGTCTCCAGGATGACTATTCGTGTCTCATGTCTTCTCTGTGATTCTGCGCACACGCAGAAGCTTTATGGATCAATATCAGCAACAGCGGAATTGTGGGTTTAAAGAAGTAGGCAGGGAAGGAAATTGCCGTTTTCCGACAGACACTGCAAATCTTCGACAAAATTTCAACAGATAGTAGCAAATTCTCTGAAGAAAATATTACGGGTGCTGACAATTCCAATTTTGTTTTAAATTTTTTTAAATGAAATTTTTAGCTTCAAATTTGTCATTTTTGGATGATAGTAACGTTTTCCGACAAGAAGATTGCGCGACATTTTTTTCGTCAGCCAAAAATTTAGGGTAAGCAGATTGACCTTCTCTTTTTGTCTCCAGCTGCCATGGCGCCGCTAATCATCAAGGCCAAGAAATCAGCAATGTCTTTATTTTAATTATCTAACACAAATCTTTCTCGTGGTGTTTTATGGCAAAAGTCAAAAACTATCCGTACATAATGAAACGCTGCTAACAAACAACCATAAATCGTAGGCATATTACTTACGTGATCAATTAGGCCTACCGGATACGATGACGGGTTGACTTGCAACAACTGCTGCTGCTGCTGCTGATAATAATGATGATGCAATGCTGTAAATGTTATGTCTGTCAAATGTCGGCGTTATAAACGCTGAATGTGTCGTCAGCTACATTATAGCACCACTGAAATCGATGCACACTGCACATCGGCATGTCGTAGGTGGTATAGTGACTCGCTGTTTCTCTCGAATATTCGATTACACTATCTTAACGTAGTAATTCGTATTATTCATTAAAAGCGTACATCACAAAAATACACAAATGATAAATAAAGCAAACTACTCAAGACAACATTATAAATATGAGTAAAAATTAAACTAAATAGCTAATAAAAGTAACAAGCAAAAAATAATGTTGTCACCATATACACCATACAAGTCTAAAAACAAAATAAACAAAAATTTCAGCTATTATTAAATGTTTTTGTATGACACACGTACGATAAAATCTTTGCGTCACTCAATTCACTAGACAGTTACTGCAGCAATTATCCCTGCACGTTGAAAATGACGACCGCTAAACTACGTTACTGCTACGCTGGGATCGAAATATTAAGAACAACAACCATCATTTATGCTATTTATTTTCCGCGTTATCAGCAAAGTAAATTATTTTCAATGGCTATGCTGTTTGAATTAAAACAATCGATTATTATATGTTCGAATATTGCATATAATCAGACGGCACAACTCTATGAGAGAGTGACACGCTAGCAGTCTCGCACGATTGACCAATGAATGAGACGGTGGTGGTAAATGCCAGGGAGGGAAGTATTCCGCTCTCGTGCTAAATTGAATTGCGGCTGTAACCACTTATCATAGGGGCCTTTATCCCTCTAATTATTCTCCTTTCAACCTAAAAAAGTTTAAAGTAAATTTTGATAAGGTCTTGAGACCGTAAGTCTAAATGCTTCCAAAGAGAGAGTGTTGCTCTATAGGCCTACATGTAGGCCTAAGGGAAATAAGCGTGCCATAAAAACAACGAATTCACACTGCGAGTTGAAAATTCAAAACTTTTCACAAATTCGCCAAATTATTAACCGATTTTAAGAAAATTATTTTTACTGGTTACACTCTCCGAAAACATCTGTATTTGAGTTTTTTTAAATCCCACGTTACACTTGAAAAGTATTGCTACAATAGCTTGCTAAAACAGAATTGTAGGCAGAATTGTCAGTTTTATAGGCTAAGGCGGCTTGGTGGCTCAGCGGTCAAGGCGTTGGATTCGAGACCGAGAGGTCCGCGGTTCAGTTCTCAGCCGGTGCGCTACCAAGTAACAACTCTGGGCATGTTGTTTACACTTACCTGCCTGTGTAAGTACAAGTGGTTTAGTAGTTGGTATTAACTCGTAACTTTCAGGTTATGGTTCGATTTTTACTGCCGGTCATTTGCAAGCAACCTTGAGCAAGTTGATAACCTACCATGTGCTTAGGCCAACTCAGCCTCCAGCTCCTACCCTCCATGGGATGAAAAGTGAGTAGTAACCAACGGGCTACGTGGTGAAGACCAGTGTGGCTGATTGGAGCGGTTGTATGTCTGCTTGCTGCAAACCGTTTGCCGACGCGGGCAATGTATGGCCGCATAGTGCGCTGCGGTATCATTAGCTCATGCCAATCAGCTGCCACTTCTGAAATTGTAAAGCTCTTTTCGTCTTGAGTCCATATCATGTAAGAAATGCTATAACAACTACGGGAGTTTACCTTCCTTCACGTTTACCTTCACCATCTGTTTTATTTCATATGTGCGGACCGGGCAGCCTTATGCTTTTTGTCAGCCTAAATACGCAGTTTAAACGATTGATATTATGATCCAATGAATAAGCATAAGTTACATTAAAGTTGTACACTGAAGCATCTGTGCTGTGTTTTATAACGAGATGAAAGCTGCATTTGGCTAAGTGCATTGCTACGTACGTATGTCAACGGCTCAGCCTCAAACGAGACAGTCACCGTGTCACCAGAGAGCCGCAGTGTCATTGTCTTTCCAATCACGTTCATACTCGCACAGTCGACCGATTGTAGCCATGCATTTACTTTCTGTATTAGTTACAGCACTGCTGGAGTGGGTAAGCAAGCGCGCAGTTCGAGCTTATACCAATCCAGACAGTGCTGTAATATACTTGAACTACGCTCAAGCCGCACAGGCTACACCATCGTTTGCTAAATGACGCACGACTGCAGCCGAAAGCTGTGAAAACAGCACTAGTGCAAACTTTGGGCGATTTAATTATGTTTCTTCAGCTTTTTGGTGATCAAATAAGTCTCTATGCAGCTATTCACCTATGTCGTAGTAGTGGCAGTAGGCTATTATTAATGGCGTAGGCTACGTTTATTTGACATCTGTTATGAGAGGAAGTAAGGAGTGTTTGCTATTTAAAACCTAGTTTTAATAGAATGTCTTGAGAATATACCTAATTAAAGGCTATTTTAATAATTATGGTGCATTTATGTTTGCAAAGATTGCTTGCAAAATGGCGGCGTGGTGACAACACCGTGGATTATCGTTAAATTGAAAATTTTAATTTAAAATTATAAACTATAAACTGTTAAAGTACAATTGTTATAAAAAAGGACTTCAAAATTCGTGGAAAATGCCTTCATCGCAATCAGCAATTGCGCTGCATGTTGCACAATCAAGTCCAGGCCTGCAGAAACCAGAAGCGCGAAGTCTAGTCTGCATATTCACAGCAAATGTCGTCATAATGATGTATTGCGACAAAGCAACTGAAAGCGTGGAGACGATCAATCGTAAAGTCACTGCCAGGAACCAATACAATGCAGTATATAACCACTTCAACAACTAGCAGTGATGGGCAAATCACAAACCTAGTATCGGCAACGCAAAGTAACGATTTTCAATATCATTCTACAATCAAAATAAAACATATAAACCGCAGGTCATAATATTTTGAAATTTTATTTACTTAAAAAGTAACGTCAAACTTAAGCATTGTCGTTGTTGTTAAATGTCGTTTAACATGCCATTACTAAACAGCTTCAGTAGGTTAGCATAAATTTTACATCCTACTGTTGCGGCGGCCACAGGTTCGCCAACCTTTTTTCTCGTTGCACATTACGCATATTACGTATTATGTTATGTAAATAGTAAAGCTATGTTTAATTTCAAGCTCGCTTTTAAAGGGCACACTAACTTTTTTAACAAATAGGCTAATATGGGGCCTAAATCAATAGCACATTCGCGACATCAAGAGCAATTTCGCTATTAGAGACAATGAGACATTACTTCGCAATGTGTCACTTAGTAACTTTCTTAAAACGCATAACATCGAATAATGCAAATAACTACATGTATATCCGAATGAGATCCTTAGAGCATTTCCGTGTCCAATCGAGTGCCGAGGCAGTTAAATCATACGAATTTTGTTTTTCATCTCGTCGTTATCTGAATTTGCCCATCGCTGATAGCGAGCCATTGCCATAGCTATACGGTCGAGGTCGTTGCCCTTTGGCGAGTTGTTGATCGATTTTGTTCTCTCATTGAGCATCACAGAGCAAGCAGAACAACGTTGATGACTGCATTTTACAGTCACTGGTGAACAGGATGTCCAGCATGCTTTGCGCCGTGTATTCACAGACACACACGGACAGCTAGACTAGATGCAGCAGTTAGTCGATCGATGGTGAAATCTCGTGATGCAATGTTCAATGTAGTTGCAGTGGTCAGTGTTTTATCAGTCTCTGAAGCAGCAGCAGCAGTAATCTAGGAATCTCGCCGACGGCGCAAGCCTCTACACTGTACATCGCCGCTTGCGAGATAACAGCATGGACATTGTCGTGCTTAAGCTTACTGAGCGTTTTGTTCGACGATTGGTTGGTGTTCGCATCTCACACAAAGTTCACATCACTTTTGCCAACGTCTCAAAACCTGACTAGTCTTCGGAATCTCGTACCCAGATCTCATTATTTGAACCAGTGTCTGTGTCAGATCGTTTAACTGCTGCATTCTTTGAACTGCCAAACGGTTTAATTACCTTGACTTGGTTGACCACTGTCACGCGATGTAAAGTGCTCCCAACTGTAGGGAGCCTAAGTTTCCCGATACGCTACATAAATTAGTCATCGTTTCAACCTGTGAGTTTGTGCAAGTGCTCGAATAGATTATAGGCCCCATATAGACTACACGATATAGTGCGGATTGGCGGCTATCAAACGTGTAGCGGTTATTTGATTAGCAGAGCCCGTAAAGTTTTTCCCTGAAATTATTTTTGCCTTCGTTTAGAGTTCCTCATCAAAACCGAAATCCTTCGCTGAACTCAAGCAGGAGCCACAGGACAACTCGCCGCGGAACCGATCAATAAGGCTAGGGCCGGACTAATCATGAGGCTGGTGAGGCTCAAGACAGAGAGTTGCGGTCTTTTCTAATTCTAGACTGAAACTTAGACTGAAACAAATCTGCGTACAACAGTTCCAATTTTTCCTCTCGCTTCGCTCGCAAATTATTTTAAACATTTATTTTAAAATTTGTTCCGCCACCCTTGTTTGCCTTTATTGTTTAAGCGAAAAAGGTAGTAGTACAATTAGGCTAGACCTAAACTAAAGTCAACACTGCAAATATAGCACGAAAGGCCGGCACTCGCTTTCAAGCCTCAGGGCCCGGGGAGACATGATCCGGCCCTGAACAATAGGGCCTACGTGTGTGAAGGTAGGCCGTGGACACTCTCAGTGATTGACAAACCGTTTATTACATGCATGTCGTCGGAATGACAATATGCTTCACTGCAGCGCAAACACCGTGCGCGTTTCGTTCTGCATCAATTCTGCATGTTGTGCGTGAATATGAGACGATGTGGTCAAAGTCGTAGTTAAAGATACCAAAATGTTCTTTCGCAGTGTTAAGTGGTTATGACCAGTGAATAAAAGTGTAGAATTTGCTTCAAAATTTCTAGCGATTGCAAAACAATTTTCATAAACTTCAGTTGGTACATTTTGCCGCACGTGTAAAATGCATTTCACGTTCCAACATTTTTACCGTTCAACACGTAGTCAAGTAGTCTTGGGATGATTCGTGCAAAAAAACTGTGAAAATATATATCCATACGCTGCAAGCATACTACATTACAACAAAATAAACCGTTTTGTTTTTACGTAGGCCCTATTGTAGTTTTAGGATATTTCACGCTTGCAGACTGCTATAAAAGCAGTAAGAAAGCGAAGACGAAGACGACAACGAAGACGAATTTTAATGCTTTATCACAATCACGCATGCACACAACACCATGAATCACACATTAAGACTTTTTGCCGCAGAAACTCGACAGAGTTGCTGATGTTGTCTTGTTGATCGGTTGTCATGACGATTTGACGTCAGTGAGAGACGCAGGTGCGCTCAGATATCTGTCTAGCGTCTGCACAGGAAACAAACAAACGTTACTCATCGACCAATGCCTGAATAATCATCGAAGTTGTTTTTCTGTCTGTCCGTCTGTCCGTCTCTCAACCGGGTGGATCAGTCAAAAACGGCGAAAGCTATAGGATCACCAAATTTTCACCGTCAGCTGCTGCCTGAAAGACTTCAGTTTCAGAATCCGCAAAGCTTTTCGACAGGGGTCACCAGAGCGAGGGCGCTAAATGAGAGGGGGGTAGGAAAAATTTGCGATTTTCAGTCAATAAATTGCTGTATCTCAGAAATGGTGCGAGAATCATCCGTACAAGGACGTCAAACTTAGTTACCCCTTCAAAATGCACGCTTTCGGCTGCTCAAACGGCAGCAGCCGCGCGAAACCGTTTCTGCCCTGGCGTATGTAAATAAATGAATGAAAATCATCGTGTCAAATGTCAATTGCTGGGATGGGTGAGCTTACATTTTGTTCTTCACAGTGGGCCTTCATACATGCACCTTATGCACCGCTGTCGCGCGTTCCCTTAGCGTTAGTTGGACTTTCTTGCAGCTTACATTTAGGCCTAGATCACAAAGACAAAATAACAATGTTGTTTAAATAAAAGGTTTTAAGCTGTATCATTTATTGTATAGCTGCTGCTATGACGTGCATATTTATAGAAAAAAATTTAACGCGCGAGAATGTGAAGGATTTTTTGGTATAGGCCTATCATATTCCTCACTCTGGATCAGCAAACTGCGAGTGATTGCTGTATGCTGACTCGATAGGTGGCAGCGCCGACTGGCGGATTGTCTGATAGTTTAGCTTATACTTTAAAATTTCTTCTTTTCTTTTTACGCGAGACAGCAGAATGCTTCGCGCGTCTTAGCTGTGCCCCAGGCGTCTGTCTGTATGTCTGTCTGTCCGTCATACTGCTGTTTTATAAGTTTTATCAAAACGGTGCACGAAATCTTCACTGTGGGCTGCCCCTAGTTTTTTGGTGACGAATTTTGTGCCGCTGAATGAGGGCGTCTCCCTTGAACGAGAGTATGAAAGAGAAGTACCCCCTACCCCTATAGTTATTATTTTAACACTATTAGCTCGTTTGGCGTAAAAACAGTTCTAGATCCAGGCACATACATGTTGCTTATCATAAAAAGCAACAGTAACGAACTATTTAGGGGTATCAATATCAATTACCTTGAACGACCTTGAACCTATAAAATATGGGATTTTAGTGAATTTTTTTGCCATTTTTGGCTGCGACACATATTTTAAAAGTGAATTGCGACAAAACGGCTGGAGATAGACCAATACAACATGCGTGTAAATTTTCAGCATTAAACGTAGATTTTAGCAGTCCAAGTCCTGACCTCTAAGTTGAAGGAGGCCAGCGCACGAGGCGGGTCCGATGCTTTTTGTTTGTTGGGATAGCCTATATCCATCTGAAGATGCTGAACTCTGAACGCCGCCATACGTACGGCGCACGCCGTGGCACAACGACGCACTGTTTGAAATTAAGGTCTTGCTAAGCTAATGCGTCACAAGCCAACTGATTTTTATCTTGCACTAAAGCAGTAAAACGATAAACTATAAACAGGCTATATAGGTTAAGTTTTATACGTTGCAGCGAATGCTGTCAAACATGTTCAAGTTTAGAATTCTGAAGAGCTGTTTCAGTAGCACACTGCTATTGTAATATAAGCCTAACTCGATTAAGTCTTTCCTTTTCGCAGTTCATTCTTTCATTGTTGGTCGAAAACCTAAATAAACATTTGTGCCGTTTCCCGCTGGATTCTTGGACCCATTGCAAAGTTCTCGCGTCTACGTTTGGACTTAAAAAACAGTGCGCTGAACAGTGCGATGATCTGAGCGAGTAAATATTAGCCTACGGGACGTATCAAATACAACTGGATGATTGTAACAGAACTTCTTACTGTATCGTTGGGCTGGACAAAAATGTACTGCTTTCTGCGTTATTTTCAAGCAGGTATTTTTAAAAATTGTTTTGCACCAGCAGTGTCGTAAAGTAGAAAAGTATTCAGTACAGAAAGTTACAATTATCGAACATACACTGCAAATTTTCGACCGAATTCCGACAAAGAGTTGCAAAATTCCGGCACGAAGAGATTGTTGATGATCAGACTTTTAATTTATCCCTATATTTTGCCACAATGGGTTTTTCAGCTCAACGTTTGGCTCTTTCAGAAATTTTTTGACAATTTTTCAACAGCCATAAATTTAAGGTGCGTAATTGCCCTACCCCTGCCTCTGACACGACGCCAGTAAAGTTGGGAAACTTCACGTTAGCCTCTACAGTGATGTTCACATACTTTGCGGCGAGTTCTGTGCAGGAGCTGAGCGAATGCCGCCGCACGACGACTGTTAGGCCTAATCGTCGATCGCTTGTTGGGTGCGTCGTCGTCAGCTATGCGCCGGTATGTCCGTAAACTTCTCTTGCCGTTGAGTTGGAAAAATTGAACACAGCACTTGCCCCATGCCTCGGTTAGACAGCCAAAGCGCCGTTCGCAGACTCCGCACTTTGTGCCGGCACACGCGGCGCTTGCACCGCCAACGGTCATTGGCCACAAACCACCTCCAAGAACCCCTCGTCAGACATAACTCGACCTGGCCATCCCTACCTAGACTCAACAAACACAACTCATCGCCACCGGTACTTGCTCGCCACTGTGAACCAGCTCCAAGAACCCAGTCGCTGTGACGCTGTTGCAGATGAATTGAACTGACCAGTATCAGCACGGTCTGTAGCGTCCGCAGCCCCAGTCCAGCGCTCCCTGTATCAACGAACGTTTATTGCGGTCATAGTTCGTAAATTAGTGACTTTATATTTTTGTACCACAAAGCAATTTGATTAAATCCATAATATACCTAAATATGTCAAGGTGTTTGTGTTTACTTGGGTCGTGCATGCATCATCTTTTGCTCTTCGCGAGTTTTTTACTGCAAGAGTATATTATATTGCAGTCTTTGTCGTTACTTTTTATTATCTCAACGTGATCTGAAATCTTAAACGGTTCATGCCCTCGTGGCGTGGTTAGGTTAACTATTGTTGTCGTGTGCAGTATGCCTATAATGATATGGCTTACACTCATGTAGGCTATTCATCGTGTCACAATATGCATATTACGTGTCAGTAATTATTGATTCAGTAGCAAACATAAGAGTTAAAGAAGACTAAAATCACTCTATCAGCGCAGCCGCCCCGTGCGCTGATCCTATACGGGTTTTAATTTTCAGTTTATTGCTAATGGCGTTTGACCGTTGAGGGATAAAGGATTACAAGGATTTCTAGAGATCAGACTGAGTATCGGAGGCTTAGAGGGGTTTTCAAGGCTCGTGCCAAGAATGATCAGAAAAAATTCTACAACAAACTGGCAGATGACGCCGATGATAGTAGACGACGCCATAGTCTACGGTTTGCATATGACGTCATTAAACTTATATATGTAAAAAAACTTACCAGTTTACAACTGTGTGTAAGGACGATGTGATGATATCAGTCCTCTAAAACAGCAAAAATCATTTGGGTAATCTTAGAT
>Ga0209367_1012305_pt1 | contig 11212 bp, 7 predicted proteins | sample WorMetLIZISLAND2_FD_187412 | JGI IMG/M metagenome (GOLD analysis project Ga0209367, IMG submission 187412) | Marine gutless worms symbiont microbial communities from Max Planck institute for Marine Microbiology, Germany - Olavius geniculatus... ... | reverse complement strand
CAAATTCTTACCCCAAATTTTACTAATTTTAGGCTCAATGATTTTGCCACCATTCCGCTTAGAAGCGGAAAATCTTACTTGGCACGTGACCCCCGGGCGAGGGGTAGATTACCCCGCGGACCCAATTCCCAAGTGGAAAATAGTAAGGTTTCAGACCCTGCCACTGCCTTTAAGCAAGGAGCCATGGAACCCCCGGAGGATGAGGGGAAGGAAAATGTCCCTAGCAAAACCCTGGGTACTCAACCTGCCGACTCTGGGCAAGCGAAGGCGGAACCGGCCGTCGCGGTCGCGACCGGGAAACCGGAAGCGGCAGCGGCCGTCGCCACCGCCGCGAGCGCCATTGACGCCATTAGGAGATTACCTAGTGGGCCTGGGGTCGAACCGGAAGAATTAAGTACCACGCAAACACAGAACTTTGCAGTGGAGGCTACTCCAGAGGGATGTATTTCTGAAAGTCCGGGACACGGCCAGGTTGACAATGATGTTGCGTTAACTGTGTCACAATCTTCTGCGACTAATAAAAGGTTGTGGAGTGCCAAGGCGATTACAGCATCTGACAGGGAAGTGCAAAACCTTTTCGCTGTCAAGGAGGGAGGAACGAAATTACAGCCCTCACAAAATTCCACCCCTCAACGTTTTGTGTATAATTCTTCGGTCCCAAGTCGTGCTCAGTCACGGACTTCTGCTGGATTGCAGAATAACGAGTTAGTTGAACTTATGACTAAGTTTGTCGCTGATAACCGCGACGAAATGTTTAGAAGAGAGCAGCAAGCTGCAGAGCAAGCTCGGGAGAAAACTCGCTTGGAAATGGAATTGGCCATCTTGCAGACGCAATTGCAATATGCTACTAGTGGATTAGTGCGTGGCACTGCGGGCAGCGATTTTCTTTCAGGCACCGCTGCCACAGTTTTCCAGGGTGGCTCTGAAGAAGCTCCACCATTTGGCCTAACTCACACTGCTGCTACGGTAGGCCTATTGATTCGCATTCTCAGCGTGATGCGACTGCTACTCTGGGCGAGTATAGAATGTCAGCACAGCAAGCGTTTGGTGCGTCAGGATTAGATCAAGGCGGAACGCGCTCGGCTAATCAAGTAGACCGCGTGACCTCAGCAGGTCGACTCAGTAGCGTAGGCATACGAGACGCAGTGAGTGATGTGAGTAATGTCAACATCACTAGGCCTATTGAAAGTATCCAGGCGGCGCATTCTGCTGCTGCTGAGAGGCCTAGAGTTTCTGTGTGTGTATCGCCCGCTGTGACTGATTATATTAGCATGCCAGTGTATGCGAGACCTGAACCTAGTTTGACGAAAGATGGTCCATTTTCACCGGCTGTTAGCAAGCCACTCTATAGCGTTGCTATGCCTGGTGTAACAGAAGTCGATGAAGGGATCTTTCATGTTTCCACACAGTCTGGGAATATGCAAAATTGGGATTTGCCTGGTGTGGTCTGTCCACCGCGTACGAACACATATCAGTATGGCGCACAGTACGGAAACTGGCCTGTAAGCGTTTTTCCGTCTCAGTTGTCACAGGCTAGTGGAATAGGCCTACAATTTGATATTGAGCCGCCTGTTGCAGGTTTTTCTAGTACGGCCCAAGGACTGACAACGACAGCACTGACTTTCCAGACTTTGACTGCTGGCACAGCTACCGCGGTGACCACTCGATCGGTGTCTGGAGCTATGATCCAGCCGCTACTTTTCACCACGCAGGGCGCAGTTTCGGCTCCAGCCATTTCTGGCGCGCTGCCGCAACCGTCGGGTATTTTTGCTGCTGCCCTATCGACTGTTGAACCGAGCATCATGCCGGAAGTGACATCATCAGGTACCGTCGCTGCTGCCCCGCCTGGCATAATACCCGCCGCTTCGACGACTGCTGCCGCTGCAGGGCAAATGACAACGTCGTCCGCCGCGCCGATGTCTACTGCCGGTACCGCTTCATCGACAACTTCCGGTAACGCTGCGACAGTCGTGACGCCAGCTAGCGGTCCAGTAACATCGACCTCGACGTCGAGTGCTACCGTTCCAGATGAGAAGCCTCCGCGTCCGCCAACCTCATCCACGACTGCTGCTGTTATTGCTACACCAGCCGAAACGGTCACCACATCGTCACCAGCTGCTTCGGTCGTAGTTGTTCGACAACATCAGCCGATGCGTCTATACAACGGTTCCACGAGTTGGCGCTTGTGTCGAGGTATTTTCCAGAGACTTTCCAAGTCAACGGATGGACAACAGAAGACGAACAACTACAACATTAAATGCTGTCGCTGGAGGGACCGGCTGCCGAAGTGCTGAGAGATTTTGATGATACGTCACCGACAGCTCTCGCCGACTTATGGAAGCGTCTGGAACATCGATTCGGTGAGGTTGATGCTGCTCGTGAAGCGAAGAGACGTTTTGAGACAAGACGCCAAACCGATTCCGAAACAATCGTGGAGTATGAACAGGCTCTACGCACACTTTACCGTGAAGCATGGCCTGGTGCGACAACCGACCAGCGTGACGCCGCTCTCAAAAGACGTTTCGAAGATGGAATTTATCTCCCAGAACTATCACAATACTTGCGTCTACATACGCGTGAGATGAATTTCGAGCAGACAGTGGAAAAAGCTCGAATCTACGCAGTGACGACAGATGCAGTGAAGCCCAAGAAATCAGTCCGTTTTGTGAGTCAAGGTTCAGCTCCATCAGTTACCTGCGAGTCAACGTCAAATTTTGACCTCACGCCGCTCATGAATCAATTAAAAGCGATTGAGGGAAAGGTGGACAGAGCCATGAGAGATAAGTCACCAGCGAGAATGCAGACTCCGTCACCGTCGCCACGACCGACGCAGTCTACACAGGATCGATTCTCACAGGAACGTGATTATCGTCGAGCTCCGTCGCCAGCTGAAAACGATTTCACGTCGAAACGTCAGTTCGGACTACCGCGACGATGTTACGACGAAACACTACAGTCATTCAACGCTGATAGAAGGCGCCAGCCTCGCGACTTCACCCCGCTACGTGATCGCGATTTCGCCCCACCCCAGTTAGCGGAAAGCGACAATTACGGTAACCGTACATTTTTCCGGTCACCGATGCCGACGCCTACTGACAATGACACACGCCGTTACGACCAACGTCGTTATAACGGATCGTTCCAGCCGCAACCGTGGGGCAGTAATCGAGGTTATGAGGACGTACGACGCCCTTCATCTTCGCGCCACCGTGATGGACAAAACAACGAGCGCGACAGACCAACGCCGCAACAGCGAGGTCGAGGAACGCTGACAGCGTCACAGCGGCCGCTGCTAATGCAGCCGCCCATACCGCCAACGCAAAATGGACCGAGAATTTGGACGCCTCGTCGCGATTTCGATTTTCACCGCCAAACTAATAACGGATGTTATGTCTGTGGACAACCAGGTTGCCATACGGTGAATCACCCGCTGAATCAACGTGGAAATCAGCCATACAGACCGTCCAGATCGGTGTACAACTCACCAGCACGCTATCAACCGGAAAACGACGAAAGGAACTCGGCTTCGGGCAACCGGGCTCCGAAAGATTCTTTTGTCGCCGAAACACGCTAAACGCTACGCCGACAGGGTCTGGTCGACTGATGACAAATTACAGCCAGCCCTGGACTCAGACTACGGACAGTGACAGAACTGATATTGTAAAAAATGTACAGACTTGTAGTAGTTCACAGTTAGTAGATATTAATCCGAAGTCGCTTAATGCTGCTGTAAGCCGTAGCGAAAGGTCGCTTGAAACAAGCGAAAAGTCTTCGGTTAGTGATGTGTTTGTACCGTTTTTATTTGATCCCGTCGTACGCGACACCCCGTCATTGATGATGCTTCCCTCGTCTATCTCAGATGGGTCCGCGCCAAAAATATTAGTGACTGTAAATTCATGTGAAAATAGCACGACATTAGACAGCGGCGCCGAAATAAGCGTCGCGCCGATAGAAATGATTAGTAGTTTCGTACCACCGATTAAAATTCCTTCATCTGTGAAGGAAGTAAAAACTTTTGGAAATTCTTCTGTCAATCTTTTCGGCCCTGTAATTTTAGAGCTGCAAATATGCGGAATGCATCTGAGGCATCCATTTTATTTCATCGATGCACACACTCTGTTTATCGGTGGGTATGACTTGATGCGCGCGGCTAGACTCGTAGTCGCCGTCGATAATCGAATTGTTTGGTCACGTTGTCCTGATTCTTTGAATTCGGACAGCGTTTCTCCAAATCCGCCCGTTTCTGTAAATAACGAAACTGTTTACTCAGCTGTGACGTTTGTGCAACCGCGTGTTGCTCAGCGCACTGTGTCGCCGTGTCGCACAGTGTCCAGCGGTGGCGAGTCGCTGGATATCAAACACTCGGGACATGCTTTTCCCACTTTTCCCTTCCCCTTTCAGCGCGTTACAGCACCCAGTTCTGTAGCGTCCAGTTTGGCAAATCTGGATAACAAAATTTCGCCAGAATCATCTCCCATATTCTTCACCCCGCCAACTTCACCGCTTTTCTTTACACCTCCCACCTCTCCAGTAGACTTTGTCCAACAGTCGCCGGCCATCCCTACTTTTAATAGTTACGTGGACACCGAAAACGGGACTCATTCAGTCACTGTGGACGTGGAATTTTCGGCTACCCCGGTTTGTTCGTCCGGCTCTGCCAGCAGACGTAAAAGGGGCCTCGGATTTAAAATTGAACAAACCTGTTCGGCCTTCAAGCCAATCGCTAGTAGGCCTGTACCTACTATTTCTTCGTCACCTGCTAGCTGCACAGCTCAGACTTCTACTACGTCAGGTTCGCCGTCCAGCATTGTAAGTCGACAAGTGTCAGCTGTTGTGAATCGGCCTACGGTAGGCCGCAACGTGATTTCAACTTCCGCTCTGAATCTTAGCGCGCCAGTTTTTCGTCCACGTACGAAACTTCGCTTTGACACACATCACCCACGTGTAATTTCTTCTAGTTCGCAATTATCGTCGAAGGAAGACCCAAATCATACTGCTTGTAAAGTCGCCGATACTCGTTGCGATGCATTTTTCGGTGAGGCAAATGGCTTTCACTCCCCTAGACCTCCAGACAGTTCTATGGATGATAATGCTGAGGTCTACCATCCTTCGCGACCTCCAGAATTTTATTCTGATACTGAGGAGACATTGCTGAAAAAGCATTCTATTTTTCAGCCATCGACGTCATCTTACTGTCTCCCTCTGTGCATTCAGTTGAAACGCTAGATACGACGTCAGATTTTTCAGTGCCCTCGCATCTTCAAGCACTATTCGATACTACGTTAAATACGGCTAAGCTATCTCTATCAAATAAGCAGAAACTTGCTTTGGTTTTACAGCGTAATAGTTGTGCCTTTGCTACAGATTCCCTAGACCTGGGTTACTGCGATACTTTGCCGCATGATATCGATACAGGTAATGCGAAGCCAATTAAACAGTCGCCTCGACGCCCTCCCCTTTCCGCCCATGAGGCCGAGGACGCTATCCTTGATGAAATGTTGAAAACTGGTGTTATTGAACCATCTAACTCTCCGTGGTCATCGCCAGTCTGCTTAGTTAAGAAACGAGATGAAACGTATCGATTTTGTATTGACTATAGGCGAGTCAATTACGTCACAAAGAAAGACGCGTACCCTTTACCCGATATTAAAGATGCGTTAGATAGTCTAAAAGGTGCACGTTATTACGCAACTATTGACTTGCTCAATGGCTATTGGCAACTGCCTATGACAGAAAGAGCAAAAGAACGCTCTGCTTTTTTGCACTCGGAGAGGACTTCTTCAATTTACAAAGATGCCTTTTGGCTTAGCCAATGCACCTTCTACATTTTGTCGTTTAATGCAAACCGTTTTGTCAGATTTACTATATACACAGTGTCTTTGTTTTTTAGACGATATTATTATTTCTGCGGATGATCCTGGACAGCTGATAGACCGTTTAGACACCGTGTTCACTCGACTTCGAGAATGTGGCCTGAAAGCCAAACCTTCTAAGTGCGTTTTATTTAAATCGCCAATTAACTTTCTTGGCCACCTAGTGTCAGAAGACGGCATACAGCCGCAACCAGAAAAGCTGGAAGCGATTAAAAATTGGCCAACTCCGCATTGTCTTAGAGATGTAAGAGCTTTCTATGGGTTAGCTTCATACTACCGCAAATTTGTCAAAGACTTTGCTGCCATAGCAGAACCTCTTTCTCGCTTAACGAAGAAAAACACTCCGTTCGTATGGACAGACGAAGCGCAGAAGTCTTTCGACAAGCTCAAATCTGCTTTGTTAGCCACAGAGATACTTGCCTATCCTCGTCCAGACCTTCCCTGCCTGTTGGATAGTGACGCCTCCAATATCTCTGTCGGCGCCGTCCTAAGTCAAACTATTAACGGTATTGAAAAACCAATAGCTTTTTTTTCTAAAGTACTAAACGAAGCCCAACGGAACTACTGTCCGACGCGCAGAGAACTGCTAGCTGTTGTGCTTTCTCTTCAGCATTTTCGACATTACCTTTTAGGCAACAAAGTGATACTATGGACAGATCATCATAGCTTAAAATGGCTAAAAACTTTAAAGCGCCCTGAAGGTATCTTGGCACGTTGGATCGAAACCCTGTCAGAGTATGATTATAGCATAGAACACCGGCCCGGTCGCTTGCATTCAAACGCTGACGCCCTATCACGTCAACGTTGTAAACAGTGCTGGGGAAAAATAGCAAATACTCCGTGGATTGATGAGTGTGAAAAAGCCGAGGAGGTAATTAATCCTTTGTCTATCAATGCACTTAGTCTTTTGCCTGAATTTTCGCTGACAGAAATGGCCGAAAAACAAGGCCGAAATTTTGAAGCTGCTTTAGTAAAAGAACTTTGCTATTTAACAGGAATTTACAAAACGTGAACTACACTATTCCACCCTCGGTCAGATGGCCTAACGGAACGCGCCAATAGAACAGTGCTTCAAATGCTTAGAGCAACAACGCAGCAGCACCCGCACGACTGGCCTAACCGACTGCCAGCATTATTATCAGCTTACCGCATGACAGTGCATTCTTCTACAGGCGTTACACCAAATTCTGCTATGTTGGGTAGGGAAGTATTACTGCCATGCACCCTGATTGCTGCGCCACCTAGTGATCAACCAGTCACCACAGTCTATGCTGGAGATTTTCGAGACACTCTACGAGATGCACATCAGCGTATTCGAGAGTCACTGCGGCGTAATGCGCGAACAGAGAAAACGTATTTTGATCGTCGTGTTAAAAAGAGTGAAATTAAGTGTTGGTCAACAAGTTTGGCTATTTTGGCCAAGACCTCTAGTACGTAAGAGAAAACGTAAGTTGACTAATCTCTGGACAGGACCATGGATAATTAGAAAATTTTTCTCACCGCTGGTAATTCAGATCCAGCATTCTGTTAACCACCGCTTTCAAACTGTGCACATAGATCGTCTAGTTCCATGTTCGAACCCATCTACAGGTGAGGAACCAGCCAGTGAACCTACTCGGATACCGCTAGAATCACAAATAGAGGCTGCTTCAGATAATGGTGCGCAAAGTATTTCTGAGACCCTAATGGCTCCCTATAGTTTGCCATCAGTTACGCGCACTGGACGTGTCGTGCACAGACCTATACGCTACCTATAGTCTGTAACTTAATGCGCTAACAACTATTTTGTACTTAAATGCTCTTGGTTCGATTTCAAATACTAGCCCTAACCTAAAAGAAAAATAAAATCTATAAGCAAATTAATAGAGAGTTATTTCAAACGTTCGATTTATACAAAAATTTACAAATTTATTTTTACAAAATACACCTTCACAAAATTTACAAACTATTAACAAAAAAATTTACATACACAAACTCGATGCTATACAGTTCCGCCGTTCAAAGTAATAAACATACTTTTACAAAATTTATACAATGCTCCAAATATTTACAATTAACGATAACCACAGCAGCGACAAAAGGGAATAAGACCCCCCAAAATTTATGATGGAGGAAGCCCGCGATCCTTTTCCCCCAAAGAATTAATTTGGGGTATAAAATGAGTCATTAAATTGCAATAACATTATGCCACTCTAAACTACAAGTTTTTTCTTTATCAACGGTAATTTTAAGGTTTTGAGCTACTAAATAGAACCGACACAAATTTGCGAATTCTATTAAGTCATAAGGCAACGATCAGCCCCGCCACCAGCGTCGCTCAGGTAGAGGGCGCTGGCAACCAGCTGTCAACAGCTAATCGATTATTTATGGCCCACCGCAAGGAACCGTGACAGCACTAGCGGACGCTAAACTACCAACCTACTCTGAGCGTTGAATACAGACGCTCAGTACCGTAGACGATCTATCATCTGAAACTATGTACTATTCTGTGCAAAAAAAACTCGAGCGTATAAGCTGTCGATAACACAGTCATTCATTAGCCTAGTAATTTTGAAGTGTATAACATTGTATTTTGTGTTTATACTTTATTTTGATGCATTGCGATATTCGTGGTCAGCCAGAGTCCAATTTCACGCATTGATCCTAACAGTAATTGTCTAACCTCAAAATAAATACGCACAGCACCAGGTCTTTTCTTATAAAACACCGTTTGTACTGAAATATCTACTATTACGACGAGAACTTCTACCTTTACACTAAGGGTCGAAATCTTGTCCTCTGAGTTTGGATATCTTTTAGCTGTCGTTTCATCTAGGCTTGAACAAGGAAGTTCTGACTATCTCTAGCCTTGTAAGTTCCGGATTGTTTCAGTCCTCACACAATTGTCTTTCACGAGATGATCCAATTAAGCTTTTACAACCAATTATTTTTCACCGAGCAATTTCATTTTAATTATTGGCTGACTGACTGATCACGAACCCATTATTATGCTTATGTAATAATGGTGGCAAAAGATAAAATAACCCATTCTTTACTAAAAAAATTAAACCCATTATTTGGGATAACCCAACCCACAAAATTTTGCGAAACACATACTTTTGGGGGGAAATCAAAAATTATCACTTTGTACTCTGCTCTGGAGAAATGGCGTTGCAGAAGCGGAGACGAGACGGCCACCGACAACGGCAACGACGAAAGCTTACGACGCCAACACCAGCAGGAAACGCTCACGATAACGTTCAACCCGCACTCCGCTACGGCGAGACCGACAGCTACGGAGATGCACAGAACAACTTCAAACTCTGTAAATCCACGCAGTGACTAACAAGAACGCATCAGCGACACTCTGCAGCAGAACTACAACCAACACGGCAGGAGCACTGCGGAGCGACTGACCCACCGAGAAACTTGGCGGCTACCGCGGGCCGCCAGTCTTCCGACGCCGCAGCCGTAGCAGGAACCACGGGATAGGTCATATTACACGACCTCGTACGCTGGCGATGACATCGCTAAACAGACACAACATTAGCGATCACGAAATATCCAGTCGAAAACACAGCACGACACCGGACCACTCGAGGTGATGACACAACGGAAACATTAACCAGAGTCCACTATCCTATGCTCCGCTGCACGAACAATAAACCTATCGATGACGAAAGAGCGCGGCGGGGAAAACGAGTTCTACTACCGGCCACTGACTTTTCAACCGATCCCGTTGAAGCGAATTCAAGAACATTTCACAGATGCATAGACCAAGTCACGCAGCCACCGACGAGGACAGACATCTGTAAATAAACTTAAGAACCAGTAGACGCTTTGCTTCGATATATCACAGTAGGAAGCCAGCTGACTTTACGTAGAGACAGACCTCATCCGTCCGGCACAAACTTAATCAACGCCGCGCTGCTAGCCTCCGAACTCGCTAAATCATCGCCGTACAGGCCGGAAGCACGCCACAGCCACCGAACTAATTAGCCGTCATGGACGGCGACGGAGAGAGTTCGCCACAGCAGCGCCAACGACTCCAGAAAGGCTGAGTTCAAAAACTGTACTGTAGGCGCACCACAACTGAGATTCACCGGATCAACTGCCACAAGTGGTCTGCAAGAAGCAATCTGTAGGCACAGCAGTTTTACTGTGTGACAGTGATAGCCTGCAATTTGATGCAACTTTTAGACTTAATTTTTTTATCGTTTCACTAATTTTTGGCACATATAAATAATAAAATTATATCTAATTATATTTAAACCTCCATTTTCTACAAAATTTAAATATAAATCACAACTATATATCTCTAGGCGACAAGCTGTTATTGTGTTATGAGTGTACAGGGACCAGACGGAGATTCAACGGGCTACAAACTGTAGAACTGTAGTTTACTTAACGTATATCGAACATATATCCGCAACTTTAAACAGACCGTAGATTGACTGACTGACACGTAGTTAGTGAAACGTAATCGTTATTGATATTTCGCCTTCTCCCACCCTACCTATCTAGGTCATATTTTAATCAATCATTTAATAAACATTAAAATTTAACTTAGTTCATATTAAACAAACGCAAATCTACACACAATTATGGTTATAAAAAGATCAATAACGTCACATTTTCTTCTTACTCAAAACTTTACTAAGTTAGCACAAGATATCACTATTTTTAGCTAAATGTTAATTAGCAAAATATTAAAATTACATTAATTGGTTAGTCAAATAGTTACCTTACTTTTTCTAACCCTATTATAAGATTTCTCTAATTAACTACTATAAAATTATTTGTAGTAACGGAAATTGTTCACCGACCACCCCCCCGCCTCTCACGCCTATCGTATATATGACTATTCAATGTTATTTGCGCTACGAATTTGTTAGAATGGTAGTTTTATTGTGCATATATTACCATACAAACCCCCCCTGCATAAAATTCTACAACATTCTACATTTTTGGCAGTTAATTTTAACCCATTATGTTTGGCGAGGGCGCCAAATTTTAAAAGCAACCGGGTGGTGTAAGGGTCAGGTGCCCTTGCAATTTAAATGATTTTTACAAACAAAAATGTATATTTTTTCCCACTAAATTCCTCACTAAATTGTTGGTCACTCGCCGGTCGCTCGATCGCTTTGTGGATGGTCTTGTCGGCCATTGCATACGTCTGGCCATATGTTAACCCATAAATCACAGTACCGCACGTCGATACTTGAGCGTGTCCAGGCTAGCGGGCCCTGCCGACGTCTCACCAAAGACTGCCGACGTTTCAGTAATAACTAACCCCTTTCTCGCCCCGGCGGTGGTGGAACCGCCGACGGCGCATCAAAAACTAACCCCCCCGCCTCCCC
>Ga0209367_1012304_pt1 | contig 11212 bp, 10 predicted proteins | sample WorMetLIZISLAND2_FD_187412 | JGI IMG/M metagenome (GOLD analysis project Ga0209367, IMG submission 187412) | Marine gutless worms symbiont microbial communities from Max Planck institute for Marine Microbiology, Germany - Olavius geniculatus... ... | reverse complement strand
GTTCAACTTCAAACGTTGGCGTTATAACATTTAATGATTTCGTAACTGACGTTGTTGGTTCGTTGGAGTACTGCAGTGCAGTTGCCTCTACTGTTGGTGCCACAGGAAAACCTCAGCTGGTACTCTGTTCTTAAAATTTCTCACAAAGTAACACATGCTATTAAGTGCTGATTCTCTAACGATTATTTTTGTCAAAATCTATTGCTATTGAACCAGAACTGTTGGAGTTATTGCAAAAGGTAGCAGGGGTCTGGTTTTTTTGAGACACAGTGTATATAAGTCAAACGTTTAGTTTGACCTAATGACTTGTGAAGTCTATAACCGTTGTACACGATTAACATAATCACCAAGGCTTACCTGATAAGTTCTGGAGACCCTCTCTATTATTCAGGCCTGTCAAGAGCCACAGCGGGGCCCGGGGAAACATTCTCACGGGGCCTCCAAACATTTTCACAGAGCCCCTCTGGGGAGAAAATTTTTGAATTTTTCTTTTCGAAATGGTACATTCTGGCGTACTTTTTATTTCCGACCGACGGCGGGCCCCCCAAACGTCGTGGGGCCCGGGGTAGCTAACCCCCTACCTCACCCTCTTGACGGGCCTGCTGTTATTTACACTTACTGGGTGCATTTGGCTAAGTATCACGCCAAAATAGTCAACTAGATGTCAGTTATGGGCAAGGGTAGTAGGGCAGGTATGTAGGCAATGCCCTCTCTCCACTGATTTCCAGGAAGAGAACATGCTCCTCTAGTGCCTTACTAAAATACACGTAAAAAAGCTCATAGTTTTGTGTAATAACCGACTAAAACATATGCAGTATAGTGTATACATATAATAAATGTTATTGTATCGTTGTGTATAGCCCAAATTCCATTACGCCGACTTTCACCGAAACTTCCCCGCGGGGAAAGTCGTGGACACAAATCACGAAAGTCGGTAACGTGATTTGTGTCGCGGACTTTCATGATTTATGTCCGCGACAAGTCTGCGACTTTGTCGCCGACTTTTCCTGCGCATTGTAACGGAATTTGGGCTTATTAGTTTAAAAACAAAGCACTAAACATGCAAAAAATCAAACAAAATTCTGCCTTACGTCACAAAGTTCCAGCCAGACATCCCCCACCACTTTTTCTTTATGAGGACTACACCCCTGCTTATGGGTCTTCTTGATCTTTTCATGTTCACATCTAGCCTGGTAAGCAGGTACAGACAAGTGTGACAAGCGCATTAGAAATTAATTTTAACAATATGCGCTATATAAATTTACATTTTACTTTACTTTACTTTACTTTAGACAGACCAACAGAAAGGCTTTCCTAATGCAGTGTGGAATGCAGTCTTCTGTATGGATGGCAACACAATATCATCAGAGAAAAGCCACAGTCAGAATAACAAATAGCCTCGTGCCAAACGGAACTTGTGGTAAATGCAAAAAACTGGCTCGTTAAACGAAAATTAACAGCAATAAACCAAAACTAAGTACTCAAGAATTATAGACTTAAGCGATGGAACACAAAGTGTCAAAACTTGAAAACGCACTGCCAATGCACAAAGACAACAATGGGACTAAATGGGACGCATTTGTACAAAAAACACTGGCAAGAGCAAGATGTGGAAAGACTGACACGAATGTATGACGTTTAACAAAATGCAGTTACGTTGATGGAATGAGGACTAAGAAACCACCGAGAGCTAACTGCTAATGTCTGCTATGTTGGCAACTGATGGATGACGGCCGACTCAGTTTGACGAAGTTGTGATAATTCCGACGACATTGTCTCAAGATCCTACGAATCCGTAACACACATATATGATCACCAGTAAACAAGACTCACGATTTATGCAGTGGCTCTAATAAGCCACATCACTTGTCCGACTGTCTGTCCACACGTCTATCGGTCCCGTATGGCTTCAGACTCAAAAACATTAAGGCAAAAGCATAGAAAAAACCAAACATTTTTTTCAAAACAGGAGTAAATAGTATGCTCAAAAAGTCAATGCACAGTGCAGTGTATAGCTGCACAATATGTCGGCACTGCGCCTACACATTTTCCAGCTTTGGTTTTGGTTATGGCAATAACTCAACAATGGAGCTAAAGCATTATACAACCTTATGCAGAGAGTCTGCATGTACAGAGTGTACTAAATATAGAAAAAAATAATTTTAAAAACTCAAGTAAAATTAAAGAAGACTCAAAGTAAGCAGCAGCAATATGTCAGTCAGGTCTGAAACAGCTACCAATGGCGTAATGTCACGGCAGAAATTCTTAAATATAAATCGATAAAATACTGAACAACAACGAACACTAACCCGCTGGAGATGCATGTTCTTTGTTAGCGTTTCCTCAAGTACTCGCTGCAATTTACGATTTATATCCCGCAGATTTTCATCACCTTTGTCCTTGACAAAATCGACAACTCGCTTCAGAGTCAACTTTTCATTCACCGGTGACGTCACACGATCTGAAACACAGTTAAACAGTATTCAAAGACCTGTTTAAATTATTAATTCATTAATAACAGCAAGAATGGCGAAATAATTCACAACATCTGGCATAAAAAATTGGCAGCCTGACAGTGGGCACACAGTACAGTATTAATTAATAAAGTTTTCTACTGTACCGAGCCCAGTGGTGTGGATATATAGAGAAACAAACTATGCCAAAGTATAATTAGCACTGGAATCAACTCAGCCTGGCCATCCCTGTGTGAATAATGGCAACAATCGCAGCGAGTTCCACAAAAGAAACATTAAGTATCAACATCAGTAGGTCCTCTGCTGGCATACCTGACTGAAGGCTTGGCCTTGTAGAGCAAAAACTACGATCTACTTCTTGTATCCACTCACTTGGCTTATGGGCCAGTTTAACCACAGTGATCCAAAAGGCCTAGATAAAAAAACTTTCACATAATAAATCTGGCTGTTTACATACGATACATTTTCTCATTCTTTACTAAAGAATGATGACAAATGCATCAAGCAAACTGAATACATGCTGTGGTGGAATAACCTGACTTAGTTTCCATGGTATAATGCTGAATGATGGCAGTTTTGTTCAATAAATCCTCCGCCATGGCTGCATTACTCGATTCCAGATGCAGTACCTGGATATATAAGAGAAAATCAATCACTCACAGAACATTTGTAGAACACCATACGTAGCGAATGAATCGGAGATGCAAAAATACATATAACACTGACATAAACATTGCTAGATGAAGTTAACAAAATAGAAATGTGCAAAAATGATGCAGTTCTTAATACTACAACTGTTAGGTGCAAAAGTCACAAGTAAGCAAATTTTTGTACAGCACACAATGTTGGAGAAACTGCCAAATCTGAGGCAAAACCCGCCGAACTCTTGTATCAAATAATTTGTGAATTTGCATATAAACTTTCGAGAAACAGCTGTCAAGATATGACTCGCATGACTATCATTCCTTGCTGTAAATCTTGCAAAATATCTATGACAAGTAATATACGGCAAACAGATTGATTGTAAGACCTTTTCTTCTAAAGTCCACATCTGTTGCTGAACGTCCGCTATGCGATGCAGAAGTTCGTCATTTTCCTGACGCAGGTCAAGATAAGCGCCATCTTCCTCCGGCGTCTGCAAACACAATTCATCGCAGCACTTACAAGCAACTAAACCTTGCAACATGCTTACATGATGCCTGCCAAATACCATTAAAAACGTAAAGTCCTCCCCAAGTCACAAGGTACATAGCCTGGCGCTGATCTCCATTTTGTTTCCTAAGCGCTCAGCCAGACAGCAGTTTAAACTCGGAGATCACCGATACAGGGTTAGTGCATTGCACAGTGTGCCTGTTTATGCTCGACACCGGTACACACTACACCTACCCACAGAGGGATGGCTAGGCTGAGTTTAGTTCATGGATTTCAAATGAAACTACAGCTGCTATTATGTTGTTCACTATACCACCCATTGTGCTTGTATTATGAGCAAATTCGCAACACACTATACATTAAGCCAACTGGCCGCTAAGTTGCCACAGTACAACGCTAAGCATATGACAACGGGCACAATCAGAACTGAGATCACAAGTGACAAACGAACCTGTGCAAGAGTCGCATCTCGACTGAGGTTGCTGGGACTCCACGAGCACACCGAACTGTAACGGCAAGTCAATGACAACATGTCTGTCCCCAACTGCTGACAGTCGCACTTTTAATATACCGAAATATAGCAATAAAATGTCACAGACAAGAAAAACAACAAGTTTACTGACATGATGGCTAAGCAAACAGCGCTGAATGACAGATGTATAACGTTTGCCCCAGTTTCCTAGCTTGTATGCCCTGAACTTCCTGACAACAGTGTCACCCGGCTAACAGTGCAAAAGCACTGAGGATAAACTACAAGATGAACATCACAAACAATGGGACTGACCTGCTATCTCCACTTCTCTGTCGATCGTTTGGATCATTCGGCCGGAAAAGTTCTTCAACAGCTGTCTCACATGACATAAGTCAAACGATCAATCCAATATATTTGCATAGCACTATATGTCACCAACAAATCAGTAGCACATGCAGTAACACAGTTGTCCATAACAATGAGAAAACGATACTAGCAGAAAAAAATTGTGATACAAGACTTGCATAAATATGCTTAAATTATGTCATCTATTATGTCACTGCTATGCTGTTTACATATTTTCATATGCCATTTTCATGTTTCATACAAACTCAGCATATAAAATTTTCCACCTAATAGCTGCAAAAAACAAAAAAAAACAAAAAACTCTTGATAAATGCATGTCCCAATTTGGAAGTATTAAATAAACCACAATGTATAAAATATTACATCAAACAGCACAGCACAAATCCTATATAACAAACTAGCTTATGTAGTAAACATCTGACCAAACATTGTATATTTTAAGGTTTTTGTTACATCTATTCTACTTTAGTTTTTATCCTACTTATTTCTCATTTCATTTTCTCACTATATTCCTGCACTACTATTTTAACATGGTGGCACCCTCGTGCTATGGATAAGAGGCGACGCAGTAAGATACAGAGCAAGCAACTTACACTGGCGACCACGAGCAGACTCGGAAAGCATTTCTTGCAACTTCTCCTGCAACTTGTCCCCTCGCTTTCGCTCAGCTTGCAGCTGCCGCTTCAGATCCTTCAACTGCACAATCAGCCATCGACATCACAGTCTTCACAGAACATGTTCTTGCCAGGGATGGGGTCCTCAAAAACTGGCTTCCACTTCGAGGACAGCTCAAGGACAAAACATCATGGCCTTGGCTTTGGCCTCAAAAAGGTCTAACCTCAATGCCTTGGCCTCAGCACTTGTAATGAATGTGCACCGTAGAATAAGCTTCTGGTATTTGCATGACATCTCCACTGAAACATTGAAACTATGTCAGTCTGATCACTTTTTGGTTCATTATGATTTGAATAAGATGTTAGTACTCCGCCAACTCCTCACACAACTTTTTCATGCACAACGAACATCTTTAACTCATATCCGCATTGTGCACAGAAGACAGACCTTATTTTCCTATCGGCTTACACTAAACAAACAAGAAAACAGCAATATATTGTCAAACCACACAGGCTTTTCAAGCACAGTATAAAAATGTCCTACTTATTTCACTTACTTACTTACTTAGTGGCCTTGGCCTTGACCATGAAATTATGGCCTTGAACACATCCCTGCTTTTCACTCTGATGCCGATGCTACTGCTCCTCCTCCCACTAGAAAGTACCCAATATGTAAACAAGTTGCAGTCCGTATGAAATAAAACACCAACAACTAAAACAGAACTAAACGGACTTACAGTGAACAGTACAAATTAGCAACTCGATCTAAAAGTGCACAAGCAAAAATAAGCCACAGGTTTATGCAGAAAGTGTGAATCTGAATCTGAATATAGTAGAACGACAATGAACAATAAAGCCAATGCACGCAGCACAATGACCAAAAAAAACAGAAACCAAACTTCTATCCTCGTTTTTTTGCATTTGCATTCTTTGCAACCGTTTCAAAATTTCTTGCATTCATTGTATACTTACCTGCATGCTTTTCTTGCATCATTTGCATCAAAAAAGCACACAAGAGCCTTGTGTTACTGGCAAACAAAATGCAAAAATAAACATGGTTTCTACTCTTGCATTGTGCACATTGCACAGAATGGAAATCAGGCTTAAGAGAAAGCACTGGATAGCATGAAACATCAGACAACCAAAAATGATAAACAACAAAGTTTGCAAATCTTGCAGTTTCACACGAAATAATTAAGACACAAACCACAGTGGCTCCTTTCTTCTCATGTATCTTTTTCTCATCAACACTGTCTTTAATTTGCTACACATTACACAAACACACGAGCAGAGGTGTTTATGCCATACAAAGCACTAGCAAGACCCTGTAGCTAGATTTAAGCAGTGTCTTCCAGAAAAGAAACCTCATTCATTCATTCATTTCTGGCAAGCACCACTAAGAGTGCGTAGCGCCGAACGTAGACATCAATCTCCAGAGTGGACGGTTCTGAGCCAAGTCAACTGCGTCGTCCATATTGAGGTCACTGAATTTCAGATCCTGCTGAATGGTTTTCATCCAAGTAATACGAGGACGTCCCAGTGGTCTCCTCCAGTTTCCTTCGGGGGAAGCTGAGAGATGGGGTTGCTTGGTTAACCTTCTGACTTCGTCGTTGCACACATGCTGGTGCCAATTGATTCCTAGCAGCATTCTCAGACACCACTGATCAAACAGAAACAGGAAAAATATAAGTAAAGGGAAAGGGGAAGAAAAGAAGGGAAAACAGAAGACAAGGAAAAATCTGCTCCAATGACTCAATGGAGTACAGAAACGCAAACAGCTAGTATGCTGGAAAACCATGTTATCAACTGGTTGGCCAGCTTCTTCGTTTTTACCAAACTGTGCATTTCTCCAAGAACTGGCAACATCTTTTTATATTCTCCAAAGCAGCATCCCATTACGATGCAATTTTCTCACAGACCTTAACCAAGTACTCCGCCAACTCGTCACACAACTTTTTCATGCACAACAAATATCTTTAACTCATATCGGCATAGAGCACGGAAAAAAGAACTTATTTTCCGTTCAGCTTACACTAAATAAACAAGAAAAAGCAATATATTGTCAAACCGCACCAACCTGTTTTAGCTGTGCAATCGTGTCATTAAGACAATCTCGCTCTTTTTGACAACCTTCTAGTTCTTTCGTATACGTCTGCAAAATGAGCATAGAGCAGACGCAGATTACACCACTGGTAAACAGTTAAATAAACTGTCGCACAGACTCTAATATGGCTGTCATAACAAACACCAATTCAACATGCCATATGATATCCAACTGAGAAGCAATATGAAATCTGCATATACACAATGTTTTCAGTTAAGTTACGTAGTCTTGTGTCTATGACAAACAAAGCGTATCAACTAAGGTGCCTCTGAGAACTGTGTTTTAAAGGTCCATGGCCACGGTAAAACTCACTCGCGCAATTTCTGTAGATTTAAATTAGACATTTAACCTCGCATATATAATATGTCGATTTGAGCTTCATAAATATATGAAATTAATGCGTGAATTCAAACGAAATGTGGCACTACGTTACGTTATGCGAAATATTCTAATCTATCAGTGCCCGCAGTGACGTCATGACCCTAGCCCATATAGATCATGAATATTAATGGCTAGCCAACGAAGTCATCATTCTAGGCTAGATCATAGCCTATATAGACGTCATGAATATTAATTCATGACGTTTATAGGCTAAACTCATGACGTCACCGCAGGTCATCATGGCGGCGCATTTTCTACGTCGTTTTCGTAGATCGTCGACTTCAAAGGTAAATTTTTCAGTGTTGATAGAACGCTTGGCGCCGATAATACTGTCAAAGTTATCATAAAATTCTGCACTTTCAGGAAAATGGATAAAATGTATATGTTAATTTTGGTGACCACGGACCTTTAAGGGTACTTTAAAGATCTAGATCTTGACTGATTGAACAAAAAGAGCAGTTATTACCTCAGTAAGCAGTTCGGTTTCTGCAACGTAACTTGCAATGCTGACTTCATGCTCGGACCTCATTGTCTCCTCAAGTTTCTCATGGTCTTCTTCCATCTTCTTCAGACTTTCCTAAAAGTATCAAGCACTCCATATCACTTAACGATACTGTCCATAGAAACACCGAAGAACAACAGAAATGAATGTCTATAAACGACGATGAAAATAATTACGACGGTTATTTTACAGTAACAACTCATGTGGTCATGCTGCTGTTCAAAATGTGCAACACTGAAACTGACATACTTTGAATAGGAAACTGTAGGGCCTGTGCTGACATACTGTATGGCCATCTGCCTGACCTTCAACCTTTTTGAGTGAAAAATTGGCACACCACTTATTCCACCAATTTTTGTCTTTCTATGCTTTTTATGTCTGCCAAGCATAATGCAGTAAACTTGTAAACTTCGTAAACAGTAAACTTCGATCATTCTGACACTTGGTGTGTGTGTGTGTGCACAGTGGCATGACGTCACAATGACAATGACGTCATTGCAATGTCACCCACGCATAGCTTCAAAACAGCTGAAGCTACGAACTGTACACCAGAGTAATCCGGAGTAATTCGGAAAAATGCATCAACTAAACAAAAGTCAAGTGTGTATAAGTATACTGTTGCTAGTAGTAGTAGACTAGCGGTGTTCTATTATGACACATTATTAAACAATAGTGGTACAAAAACACAAACTTCAGCCTCATTAAGTCTTCTCTCAAGCCAGCTCTTTGCATTCTCAAGCCCGGCTATCTGTGACGCTTGCTCCGTCAATTGCTCTTTGTCTCTCTCGTGATCCGCGCACTTCACCTGCAAAACCACAACTGCTGTTTTACTAACAAGAGCTCTGAGAAAATGGAAAAATAACACTAAGAATGAAAGTTCAATTCTGGTAGCAACAGTCTTTGCGATGGAGTCAATAAATTAATAAATCAATAAATCACTTAATTATCAATTTCGGTTGTCAAAGCCGAGCAGCAATATGAAAAACAAAATTTATATTAATGCACAGAACCCCCAACCGTCTGCAAGTTTACCACAGTTAAAATGCACTTAAATAAACATTCTTGGCCTCAAGTCATGTTGAAGAAAGAAATGCTGACACTAAATGAAGTTGTGCTTTCATTGCAAAAAAGTGCAACTGTTCATAAAGTTAAAACAGAATTACGCTGCAACTTTTTGCTACAAGAACTACTCTCTTTCAGCTGACCACGATATGTTCCTAAACTGCATAAATTACAACATACAAAGCCAAATAAATAGGACATTGTTCAAGACACTCCAGTCTTAAGATGACGTAAGATATACTGAGTATTATTTCATACCATGATAAGCTATATAATTCCATCAAATTACCAGCTTTATTTACTGATTTCTTGGTGACAAACAAAAATCGTTCCTAAAAAGGTAAAATCATTTTCCAAAACAGCAACAAATCGGTAAAACAAAGATTGTGTAATTTGACAAATTCTTACAGTTCATTGGTTACTATTTCAGCATTTATTCGAAGACAGATTACTCACCATGAGTTCGTCGATCTGTTTATTGAGCTGTTCAACTTCACTTTGGTGCTGCCGAGTCATTGTTTTGAGCTGTTCACGGTGTTCGTTGCTCTCCTGCTGGTACTTGATTGCTAACTCATCAAGAAGTGACTTTCGCTTCTCGGCCAACTGTTAACAACACAACTCAAGTGAAAGGAGAATCCGATGAATACCGACATTTTAGGGCTGGTTTCTGGTTTTTAACTAATCGGTTAATTAACCTAATAACCAAGTTGGTTTTAAGTTAAAATGCATTTCTCGAATGACAAACCAGTAGCCAAATGTCAGCTAACATTAACTGGTCGATTTCGGCTAACTGACCATCAATTGGTAAACCTTGAGTCAGTTAAACTAATGTTCAGCTTGAACCAAAAAAGTTTTTTAAAATGCCTTTAGTGTAATATCAGTAGCAATGTCTGCCACTATAGAAAGTAATTTACTGATCAAGAAGTAAATGTCAAATGCTAAATAATAAACTGTGTTAACTAACGTCATCGCAGAGACCAAAAACACACTGATTATCAGGACAGTTTTGTGCCAACCAGTTCCTTATCAGACCAATCAATTCAAAAAATGAACCCATACTGTTTTCACTCCTAACTTTTGACGTTATGTCCGGCATTTATTTTGGCAGCACAGCGATAAACAAATTAAGTACTTTTCTGAGACACCATGTACTTTTGCAGATCACCTACATTCTAAGCTTCTAACAGACTGGTGTCAGAACAAACCAAAAAAACATTACTATTATAAAATAAAAATAACACAATATTACAGCAGACAAAACTACAAACGACTGCTTTCAGTATCTGATGGTAAGAGATGGTCTACCCGATTAGTTTCTTGTAGTGCTAAGATCTGACTGTCGCGATCTAACTGCATAGCTGTCAACTGCTCCGACGCATTTGAATATGCAGACTGACTTGTCTACATAGACACAAAGAAATTAAACAACACTACAACTCCATAAAAATATTAGAGCAAGTAGTCTAGAAATTAAAATACGAGACTCATAACTTTCAGTTTGCAGTATGAATCTAACCATGTGTGGCTGATACAGGCAGTGGTATGTCTGCTGGCTGAATCACCTGCATGTTCACTAGCTTGGGCAATGTATGACAATATAATAGGCTGCTGCTGCAGAATCATTAGCTTATGCCAATCAGTTGCAACTTCTGAGATTGCAGAGAGCTTCTGGTGATAAGTCTGACTTGTGTGAGCAGCATTATATCAAGTACTGGACTTTTTTTACCTTTTAGAACGTACTGGTTATACATGTCGCGGTCAAAAAGTCGATAAGACATTGACCATTTTCTGGCGCCTGTTTCTGGTGCCAGTTTTTGGCGCCAAAAACAGATGCTAGCTGTCTGGTGCCAGAAACCATGACACAAAAAAGACAAACGTGGCCGTACCTCATCAGGAGCATAAACGGGGTGCTCATCTCCCATACGTTGGCCGTCTGAGCCCGTAGGTGGATAAACCACTTAAGTCCGTGACGCATGGCCAGTGTGACGCCAGACCTACGGTTACCTTCCCAGCCTCGGGGCATCACCGCCCTTTGACCGGTACCAAATTATACTGCTTGGTGAACAGAGGCACATGTGTGTGAAC